>Ga0310786_10009176_pt1 | contig 12596 bp, 6 predicted proteins | sample AusTroGonzalo_MG_FD_203881 | JGI IMG/M metagenome (GOLD analysis project Ga0310786, IMG submission 203881) | Bovine rumen microbial communities from tropical cattle in Woodstock, Queensland, Australia - Gonzalo_03 (v2) (version 2) | ecosystem: Host-associated > Mammals > Digestive system >...
TTTCAAAAAGCAATAATTACTACGGAAAAGTGTATCTTATATATTCTGGAACATCAGACTTTTATCCTACGGATAATGTAATACTTAATACCTCTTTGAAGTATGCAAGCTCCGAAAGTAAAGTTATAAGCCCACTTGTAAGCGGTAAATATTTTTGGATTGCAATACCAAAAGGACTTGGAATTGCTTCTGTAGACAACAAGAGTTTTATAGGAGATTTTATTCCTAAGGACCACTTTCAATCCTTTGATACTGCTTTTGATGGTCTTGACTATGTAGTATATTATACTGAGTCAGTCATACCCCTAAATTCTACATATATTATATCAATTGAAAGGAATTAATATGAATGAGAAGTACAATGGCCTGAATGTGCCTATTCTGGTTTTTCAAAAGGAAAGTGGCTGTAGACTTGTACCTGTTGCAAATTTACAGCCGGGCTATGGTCCTTGGGAAAGCTTAGATGCTGCACGAGAAGGTCTTACAGAAATCTTTGAAAGTATTGAAAATGTTCCTTCGGAGTACACTTTCTGCGTACTTGATAATCCAGAGAACAGACCCAGAGAATGGTGGTTCACTGAAAAAGGAGTATGGGAGACTGTAGCTCCGAAATGCATTGGAGATAATCTTGAGGCTCTGTTGGTGTTCAGATACAATGAACTTACACAAGAGCTTGAAGTGTCCTATGATGGTGGAATAACATGGTCAGTCCTTGCACCACTGTCAACACCAGAGGGAAACTTTGTCAATGAAGTACACCTTAGTCCTGATGGCGAATTGTCTGTATCATATGATGATGGCAACACTTGGTTTGAGAAGGGCAAAATTAAGTTTGAAATAACTTCTACTGGATACTTCAAATATAGTTTTGACAATGGTAACACTTGGCATTCTATACAAATAATTGCCAACGATGCACTGAATTGCCAAGACTGTGTTGGTGGTGGTGGTGGAGCTAATGGTGGTGCTCTTGAAGTCATTACATCTGAAAATATAGAGGATATTGAGTTCCAGAACACAAACGACAGTACGAGTAACACTTATACTGGTCAGGAAGCAAGTGATGTCCTTATTTATATGGCAACGGATTATCCAAGCCAAATGAATACATACATGGAGACCAACTATCCTAATGTTTCTGTAGGAAGCTATGTAATAGTGAGGTCTACAATGTATGACCGTACTGGTGGAATGTCTAATGCTTCAGATGCAACCCATACCTATGAGCTTGACCCCACATGGATTACTGCACAAGTCATTTCAAACAGCACACAAAATGATTGGTATCACTATTATAAGATTACCAAGATTGATATTGACAAGTGGGCTGGCGTAGCATGGATTGGAAGGATTGCTAAGTTTGTTGATACGGTAAGACATACCGTAACAATTGGAACTGTTACTCCTTCTGAAGCAAGTGTAACTGTAACATATAATGGAGTGACATACAATAATCTTAGACCGGGCAGTACTATAACTGTTGAGGATGATGCCACAATAACTGTGTCAGCAACTGCTGAAGGATTTACTTCATACAGTGAAACCATTGAACACATTGTTGCAGATAGAACTATTAACATCGTTCTTGCCGAAGAAAGTCAAACTGTTCTTGTTCAATTCCACTCTGGCAGTAGAAGCGGTCATGGAATATTTGGTGTGACTACTGATAATTATACAACAGTATCTTACTATTGGGACGGAATATATGAATTCCCCAAGGGAACTACCATTCAGACATACTTCTATACTGAAAATCAATCTGATGTGTGCTTCAATGTAAGGGTATGGAATCTATCTGAAGGCACAAGCACTATCAATGACCATCCTTCTGCAGTATATCTCAAGAAGGGTAGAAGCTACTATCAATGGAATTCCTATACACTTAATGAGGATACTTTTGTAAATGGCCATTATATTATTGACCGTGCTACTGGTGGTAATATAGGACCTTCCATTGATAGTGATAAGGCTACCTTCGTATTTAATAGGCTTAAATGTTCTGGTGATGCTGGTGGAACTGCTATAGGTTCTATGGATAGGACTGGACATATAGAGATTGACTATACTGTAGAATATACTGTTGTAGTAACTATACCGGGTAGGCCAAGGCAAGAGGAAATCCGCACCATGACTTATCACGAAGAGACTACTAACAACTACTTTAAGCTTTCAGCTCCAGAGCTGCCTGAGGGAGGGTATAATCCTGAGATATACCTGACATTCAAGGTTGTTGGTGCTAATACCTCTTACAGAGAAGTAAGATTACATCTTGAGCAATTCGTTGCAGGAGTTTGTGACCTTATAGATTTTATTCCTACTGGATATTACCAACTTAACCTTGGTGTTTGGGACCCGTCTAATCTTACTCTCGTAATGAACGGAGAAACTTATAGGGCAAATAACAAGTCTAGAGATATATACTTTGCTGCAAATACAGTGCTTAATTGTACAGCTTCCTGTGAAAACTACCAAACAAAAACTTGGACCGACACAATGCCAGAAGCTGACTATGAGATGCCTGCAATTACATTGGTTCATGTCTAATATAAAACATAAGTATTATGGCAAAAGTAGTATTTTCAACACCAGAGTTTGTGCGCTACAATAAGCGTACAAGGAAGAATCCTGAGGTAGCTTGCTACTATAAGGCTTCTTCAAGTACCCGTTGGACTAAAGTTGCTGTTGGAGAGGAATTCTCTGTACAAGACAATAAGGCTATTGAAGTCAAGTGTGTTGTTCCCTTCAACGAGTCTGAAAACTTTAAGCCTTACCACAATCTTATAACCTTTAAGGGCGGTGAAAACACCATTACTCCGAAGCTTGTTGTTGGTAATCCAGTTAAAGTTGTCCTGAAGGATGGTAATGTTCCTATCAGACTTTGTAATTTCTATAAGGACGGTAGGTCCATTAGTAGGGATTATACTGACTATGGAGAGGATGCTCCAAGGGTTTGGGAAGACACTTTTGGTATTCCAAAACCTAACGGATTTACTTGGAAAGGATTCAAGGATGGGGATTTCATTGTTACTTGGGGCACTGACAGTAGTTTTCAGCTTATTGTTTCTGCCTATGGTAAGAAGTACAGTAATGTTCTTGTTGATATTGTTCCAAGTGAATGTTCAGTAGCTGAAGTTGAGGCAGTTGCCAATCTTCCTGAAGATGACAGCACATTCCTTAATGTAATTCCTGTACAGTCTGCTCCCACAGACACAAGGACGAAAGGTAAGACCTATAGGTCTGAAAGTGCTGTAAAGGACGGAGTGCTGTATGTTGCTCCTAAGGAGGATGCTTTTGCTGCCTACATTGAGTGTGGTCCTACTGGCCAATACGCAAACTCAAAGCCTACCCTTACCTTTGAGTGTGGAGATGTTGTGCATATTGACCCCATAACCACAATGCTTGCTGTAGGTAAGGTTTACAATAGGACAGCACATAAGTTCGTCCTTCCTGAAAAGGGATATATGGGTGATATTAAAGTCACTTCAAAGGACGGAGTTGAAGTCAAGATTAAAGTTGTTGGGGAACTTCCTTAAACATTGGCAAAGGGTGCTTAAAGGAGTGAGTATTTCACTCACTCCTTTTTGTTTCAAATTGTAATTTATCTACCTTTACATCAAAAGATTTGTAGTATGTATACATATAATGAAGCAATATACATGGTACTGGACTTTCTGAAAATTTCTTCAGATGATGCTTACTATACTCCAGACCATGTTGCATTTCTGCTTAATAAGTATAGGGCATATGTGCTTAAAAGCAAGTATGAAAATGAAGCTGAAAGTCCTTCAGACTCAAACTATCAAACCCTTACACTTACTCTTGAGGAGGTAGATAGGATACAAGGCCATCCTTGTAGGGGAAAATATCTTGTAAGCACAAACGAAATTCCAGATAGTCTTGATATTGGTGTTCCTACAGTAGCTGGTGCAGACATATTTTCTGGGGATTTATGTATGGTCTCATACTCAAGATTCAAGTATGTTGGCCATAACAGGTGGATGAAAGACATTACTTATGTGACTACTGAAGGAGGTAAGGTATATATGAAGTCTTGTAATCCAATGCTTTACTACATGGAAACTGCAACCTATAGAGATATTTTTTCTGACCCCATTGAGGCAGCAGCTCTTTCAGGAGATTATGAGGTAGATGCTGAAGGAAAGCTTTGCCATCCGTATGAAGTAGGATTTCCTTTGGAGGATAACCTTCTTCCTTTAGTAATGCAGTATGTTGTCAAGGATTTGTCTGGAGGAGTATATAAACCCAAAGACAGTGAGAATAATGCTGATGATGACCTTAGTGCTCTTGCAAACTTTATCAGGTCATATGTTAAGTCTCCTTTGAGACAACAGATTGAGCAATAATGGAGACATACAAAGACTTTAGAGTAAAGACCATTAATAAAGAAAGGCACTTCAAGGTGAAAAACTCTTGGGGAGTATACGATTATTATAAGTATTATAGAAAAAACAGACCAAAGGATAAGAAATTTATACTTACCGAAAAACAGTTCTATGCTTTCTTCAGAAGGGTCAATCAGTTACTTGCTGAAGAGTTTGTAAGAACACAGCATTTAGAGTTTCCTAATAGAATGGGGGAACTTGAAATGCTCCAAAAGAAGCTTAGAAGTTTCTTTGTAGACGGTAAGTTGAAAACAAACAGGCCTGTGGATTGGGATGCTACTCTTAAATTGTGGTATGAAGATAAAGAAGCTTGTGATAGTAAGCTGTTGGTTCGTAGAGATGCACCAATAAATCCAAGGATTAGATATTCAAAGGCAACTGCAATATATGTAAATAGGGCTTTCTATGAGTTTGTGCCAAACAGGTTCTTAATGCAGAAGGCAATAAAGAACTTCAGTAATCAGTTGTTGTGTTTTAATGATAGTGAAATAAAGAATTTGTACGATGGTTGATGAGATTAGATATGTCTCCTTGAGGGAGATACTTTCGAGAGTCACAAGGCATCCCCTGCTTCAAGACTTAGACCTTGAAGCTGCCATTCAATACGCAACAGATTTTTTTGGCATTGTGGGGATGCCTCAAATGTATCAAGACAAGCTTGCTTGCGTTGACATCCATAATTATAAGGGATGCCTTCCTTGTGATGTTGTAAGGATTGAGCAGGTCAGAGATGAAAGAACAAAGGCTTGTCTCAGGTCAATGACCGATAATTTTAATACTAAGAGCAGGCCAATTCCAGCAGGTCCTACATTTAGAACCAATAATACAGTAATCCACACATCCATTAAAGAGGGAAAGTTGCTCATATCTTATAAAGCAATGATGGTAGACGAGGATGAAATCCCCATGCTTCCAGAAAACTCTACATTCCTTAGGGCACTTGAATCCTTTATAAAGAAAGAAAGGTTTGGAGTACTGTTTGATACTGGAAAGATAAAGGGGGATGTACTGCAACATGCAGAGCAGGATTACTGTTGGAATGTTGGAAAGTGTGTAAATGATTTCAAGATACCTTCTCCAAGTGAGATGCAGACCATTACAGGAATGATGCATAGACTTATTCCTTCTCACAGAGAGTTCCAAGCTGGTTTTAAGGGTCTTGGAGATACTGAGTACTTTAAGAAACATTAGTTATGAATAAAAGAGAGACACACATTGTTACTGGTATGACAAGGGACCTTGCTACCAGTAGGTTTGAGCCTGCCTATGTGTATGATGCTCACAACATCCGTATAAGGGTTGTTAATGGAGACAGCACTCTGCTTTCAGTAACTAATGAAAAAGGTACTGAAGAATTTGAAATTTCTAACAGTAACGCCACAATAAGGGGAACAATCATTGGTTCCGCCTCTTTTACAAACACGCTTGTACTTTTTACAGTATATGATAATGGGCAGTTCCAAGAGGATTATATCTACAGAATTGATTTTGATGAGGCCTTTGATGTTGCAACACTATCTATACTGTTTGATGGGTACGCTTGTGTACAGGCAAACAATATAGGATTAAACTTTAGTATAGACCATCCTATAGAAGCCCTTGCTGTATATGAAAATGAAAATATACAGAAGGTATACTGGGTTGATGGAATTAACCAGCCCAGAATGATTAACATATGCAAAGGAGAACAAAGCCTTATCCCAGACGCATTTGACTTTAATAGGGAGATTGGAGTAGGTGCTACTATTGAAGTTGTAAAGTACAATAGTGGAGGTGAATTCAGGCCCGGCACAATACAATATTGCTTTAATTATTTCAATAAGTTTGGGCAGGAAACTAATATTGTTGATGTTTCTCCTTTATATTATATATCTCCAAAAGACAGTGGGCTTGCTGCTGATGATGTCAGTGGGTGTTCTTTTCAAATAACCCTGAAAAATCTTAATACTGATTTTGAGTATGTAAGATTATACGCCATATATAGAAGCTCAGAGAATGCTCCAGCAAGTGTAAGAATTGTTGGAGATTACAAAACAAGTACTGTGAAAGATACAGCACTTTGGGAAAATGATGAAGATTTAGACCCGTTTACTTTTTCAAATGCGTATGTATATGATATAAATACTGGAAGAGAGATATACAGAATACAAGATGTATATGAAGCTCCAGAACCATATACAAGTTTGGAAATACCGCTATCTTTAACTGAAGCTGTTTATATTTCAGATACTAACTACCTTTACGCAGGATATTATATAAGGGGTGGAGCCAAGAGTGACTACATAATGATGTTTAATGATGACGCTGGCATCCATTTTATACGAAATAATCCTAATATATCAATTAAAAGGACACAGTTTATTGATAGATATGTAGAGCAAGTATCTATAATTGATACTGGTACTTATGGGTCAACTATTGATTCAGAGGCTCTTCTATTTGTTGGTGGACAATACATTATAGCTGATACACTTGCAGAGAAAGACAACACTCTGTTTTTAGGTAATCTAAAGAACATTGTACCTAATATCGGAGATATAAAAATAACATCCTCTTATGGAGATGTAAAGATTAGAGATATAAGGGATATAAACTCTATATTACATTTAACTACTATAAGTTCTCAAGAGTTTGACTATAATGGTAATCCTATAGATAGTACCATTCCAGATTCTCAAATTACTATTTATCAGACAAACACTGAGAAAGAGGATGCCATTGAAAATATCAAGGATAATAATAGAAGTTCTCAATGCATAAAAACTTTCAAAGCAAGAGAAAACTATAGACTTGGATTTATTGCTCAATATAAAACTGGACAATGGTCTGAGGTGGTGTGGCTTGATGATTGTACAGAGGAATTTGCCTCTGGAAAACACCACTTCTTTTCTAATATGGAAAATGGACAAATGCTGTGGGGACAACAATTCAGGGGTGCTGGGTTTAAGAGTACTATAGATTCATCTGTAGTAAATGCATTGTATGAAAAAGACTTTATAAAAGTAGCTCCTGTAGTTGTCTATCCCTCCATTGCAGATAGGTTAGTTGTGTGTCAAGGATTGCTTTGTCCAACACTTTTTAGTTCAAGAGACAGAAACGAGAATGCTCCATATGCTCAAGCGGATTGGAGATTTCGTGTTGGATATAATTGGAATAGGGTTAAAGACGAGGTACAGCTTAATGCAACAAAAGATGATTATGCTCCAGCAGTACCGTTTGGATACTACAGCTCCAGTAATCAAGGACCTTGGAACCAACTTACTGGAGATGACTTTACTAAATATTTTCCTACGGAATATTATAGAGACCCTAATTTTTTAACTTTTCATTCCCCAGACCTTGAGTCTTCGGATGAGCTTAGAAAAGATGATTTTGAGGGAGTAAGCCTAAGACTTGTTGGATTCAGTAATAATGGCTTTAAGACATATTATGATAATCAACACAGTACATATAATACTGTAGAAAGGGAAACACCAAATACTAAGGTGTTTACTCATATAGACATGGATACTCTTGGGTTTGGTGATGCTTCAAATGTTCTTATTGACAATAATGGAAATGAAGGATACCTGTCCGACAATTTACTCTTTAAGGGTTTCTATGACAACATTATTGGAGAAAAGGAAGATTCTGATGGAAACATACAACTTACTTATAGGTTAAGTATCCATGATGACCCAACAAGGCCAGACCAAAACTATTATACTTACTATACATATCTATGGCATAGAAACGGCTCCTTGAATAGCCAAGATGCGGTATCCAGTAAATTTGCTTCGCAAGGAGGAATAAGAACAGCTACCTATAGAAGAAAGGTGTTCTCAATAAAAACCCTTTCATATACAACATACTTTAATAGGAATTGTGATTTTTCTGCTCTTAATACAATAGATGTTCCTCTAAAGGATGTAGGATTATTTGATACTGACCAAGCATCTATGATAACTGTAGATACTGCAAATCAAGAAGATAGAAGATACTACGGTAATATAGATGTTGTATTGGTGAATGGATTTCCTAAGTTTGATAATAAGTACTTTTATGATGCATCTATTACAGCATCCAGCGCACATGCTGGAGTAGACTATTCAGAAGGGTATCCAATTAGATATACAAATGAGCCTATAAATGATGGAAGAACTATTCGTAGAGTTCCGGGGATTGGTTGGACTGAGGCTGCATTGAACATAGGCAAAGACCCAGTTCAAATAAAGTATAAAACCACAAGGCATATAGTAACTTCGTTGGATTCCAGTTCTTCTGCAATACTGTCTGAGATTGGAACTGAAATTCAAGGCTCTCAATATATATACTGGCTAAATCAGTCATTACAGTTAGAGGGATATGCTTTACCTACTAATTATTATACCAGTATAGCTCCAGATGAAACCCTTGATTACTCATTTCGTGACAAGTGTGTTTACATAGGGGAGCTTTATAGGAACATGACTCCAGAAAAGTTTGCATCAAGATTTGGGGGAAGCACACAAGAGGCCCTTATATCTAATGTGTGGACTCTTGCAGGACAAGCCATATCTCTTGTTAGTGGGCAAGATGCTGTTCTATATTTTACAGAGGGAGATACTTACTTTGGTAGATATGAGTGTCTGAAATCATACCCTTATACGCAAGAAGACAGACAGAGTATTGTAAGCATCTACTCTACAGAACTTGAGTCAAGGGTCAATCTTGATTTCAGGTATGGTAACACCATGAACCTTGATGACAATACATTGGTTACTCCTCAAAACTTTAACCTGTATAATCATCCCGGTTATGAGCAAACCAATCAATACTTTACATATAAAGCTATTGATTATGACAGATACCTTGACCAAGACTTTCCTAATATGATTACTTGGTCTTTGGAGAAGACTCTCGGAGAGGATGTTGATACTTGGACATCAATTCCAATGACATCCACACTTGACCTTGATGGTACTAAGGGAGAAATCACCAAGCTCGTAAGGTTTAATAATGAAATAATTGCTTTCCAAGATACTGGGTTTGCCCAAATACTTTTTAATTCCAGAGTTCAGATTCCAGTATCTGATGGTCAGCCTATTGAAATTACAAACGGATATAAGGTTGATGGTAAGAGATATATTTCTGAAAGCATAGGAATGTCCAACAAGTGGTCTCTTGCAGTTACTCCATATGCTTTGTACTTTGCTGATGACAGTAAGAATAACTTGTATGCTTACAATGGACAGCTTACTGACCTTAGCTCTACAAAGGGGATGAAGTCATGGATGTATGATAAGGGTAATAACTTTAGGCCAGTATGGAATCCTAAGGACTATGGTAACTTAAGAACCTTCTATGATAAAATATACGGAGATGTATATTTTACTACGAAGAATACCAGTCTTGTGTACTCAGAGCCCCTTGGGAATTTTGCCTCCTTTATGGACTATGGAGGAGTCACTTCCATGAATAATATGGGCAATAAGTTCCTTTCATTTACCACTGATGGAGAAGACAACACCAAGATGTGGGAGATGTGGGAAGGTGACTATAATATGTTCTTTGGGGAGTATAAACCCTACTGGATGACATTCATAGCCAACTCAGACCCCACTATGGATAAGGTGTTCAACAGTCTTGAGTGGAGATGTAATACTTATGATAAGGACGGGAATTTCCTTCCTTATGGAACATTCGACACAATGAGAATCTGGCATGAACATCAGGACACTGGCTGTGTAAACCTTAAGGATGATATTGGAATACCATCTTCTCTTAAAAAGAAATTCAATGCCTTCAGAGCTTATGTACCAAGAGATGTTAAGGGAGCATGGTCAATTCCTAACATGCAGAGAATCAGAAATCCTTGGACTTATATACGATTAGCAAAGACTGAAGAGAATACAGACCAAATGGTATTTACTGATTTGAATGTAGATTTCTTTGAATAACAATTTATTAACGGCAGGATAATGAATTGAAATCCTGCCGTTAATTATTTAACTCCTATTTTTGAATACAATTATTTTAGACCTATATTTGTATAGGTAAACCATTTTGTACTATGAATAAAAAGACTCTACAAATTCTTGCAGATGCTGATAACAAGCTCTTGGATGCTGAAAAGAGCTTTCTTAAAACACTTCCATACGATGATGGAAGTGTGATTACAAGATATTCTGGCAAGTATTATGACTTTGGTGGTGTTATGAGTGGTATAGGCTCAATGGCAAAATCTGTTCTTGATGACAGTCTTGACACTACCTATGATGACCTTAAGAGGCAAAAAGAATATAATAACAGGTCTGTTCTTAGCGGAGTAAGTGACAATAATGCACTTATGATGGCTATGGATAATCTCCAATGGGGACAGGAATATACAGACAAAGACTTTAGGGATGTCTCTGTTTGGGATGATGTCTCAGATACTATCATGGGTGGTATATCTGGAGCAATGGCAACTAAAAGTCCTTGGGGGCTTCTTGCTGCTTTACCAGTTGCAGGAAACAAGATTGTAAACAGGATTAGGGCAAGGAAAGAAAGAATCAAAGGCAATGATGATTTAACTGCTTTTAATTCCAGACTTTCCAATATGCTTAGTGCCACTGCTCAAAATGTTGATACTATGAATGACCGCAGGCTTCTTGAGTCTTTTTATAATAGTGCAGCTTTTGGAGGAGACCTCAATACTCATGGAGCTGACTGGGATAATGGTCTTACCTATATAAATGCTGGAGGAACACACGAAAGTAATCCTTATGATGGTGTTCCAGCAGGAACTGATGAAAGTGGTATACCTAATCTTGTTGAGGAAGGAGAGGTCATTTGGGATAACCAGTATGTATTTTCCAACAGACTTAAAGTTCCCAAGAAGCTCCTTGACAAATATAAGCTTGGTGGCCCTTTAACTTACGCTGATGCCATTAAGAAGGTAACTAAAGAGAGTGAAGAAAGGAAGAATGACCCCATTAGTAATGCTACAACCAAGGCAATAGTAAATGAGTTTATTGATTCTCAGGAGGAAGTAAGAATGAAGAAACAACAAAGGGCTGCTGCTAAAGTACAGCAAGCACAGTTTGAAGCTGACCTTTTGAATGCTCTTGCTGGATTGGGTGGAGAGGAACAACCCCTTGCACCTATGGATATGCAGGCTCCAGTGCAGCAAGTTCCTCAAGAAGCCCCTGTTATTGAAGAAATGGATGCTTACGGAGGAAATTTGTTCGCTGGTGGAGGCATGAAAGATAGAAAGTATAGAAGGGAATTTGAAAAGATTATCGGCAGTAAAGCCCATAGTTATGATGATATATATCATAGATGGCTTAAGGTTACTCATCCAGAATTCTATAATGAGCATTTCGAGGATTCATACGATGAGAATGGCAAGATGATACCAGTTCCAAAGGGAAGTAAAAAAGAAAACATTGTAGAAGAAAATGTTGTTACAAAGGCATCTGAGCCTGTAAATAATATAAAGCCCGGTACTACTGGTACTCCTGTAGAAGGCTATGAAGGAGTATATGATACTGGTGCTGGGTCATACTATGATTCTAATACTGGAGCATACTATTCCAGTCTTAATGAAATTAATGCCATAAGAAATCGTTTTGATGCTACCCTTAATCCATCCATTATTACTGATACTGTAAAGAAAGAACAAAAAATAGATAATGTGCTTACTGGCACTAAGGATATAGCTGAACTCAATGCAACCACAGAAGACGAAGTTATTCCTTTTGAGTATAAGAGTACTTGGGGAAGGAATGCACCAATCTATGGGGCTCTTGCTGGAGTACTTTATGGGTTGACAGGCAGTCCAAACTACCATAATGCAGACAAAATACTTGAGGCCGCAGAGCAAATTGGAACACCTGTAAGTATTCCAGTTGAAACTATTGGAGATTATGTACAGAGGAGGCCATTTGATGAGAGGTATCTTGTCAATATGGCTAATCAAAACAGAGCTGCTGCATCAAGGAGTGCTGCAAATACTGCTGGGGGCAATAGGGCTATGCAGCTTGGTGCTGATGCCTTCCTTGCACACTCCAACCAACAAGAGCTTGGAGAGATAATGAGGCAGGCTTATCTTGCTAATAGACAGGATGAATTCAACACTGCTGAATTTAATCGAGGTACTAATCTTCAAAATATGAGTGCTATCAATCAAAGAAATCTTTCTCAGGCTCAGTTAAATAGTCAAAGACAGCAAGCAATGCTCAGTGGACTTGA
>Ga0310786_10009177_pt1 | contig 12595 bp, 19 predicted proteins | sample AusTroGonzalo_MG_FD_203881 | JGI IMG/M metagenome (GOLD analysis project Ga0310786, IMG submission 203881) | Bovine rumen microbial communities from tropical cattle in Woodstock, Queensland, Australia - Gonzalo_03 (v2) (version 2) | ecosystem: Host-associated > Mammals > Digestive system >...
AGTTGCCTACATTACGGAACTTCCCATATTTGGCCATCGTTCCTAAGAATGCCTTCGGCTCGTTCTGAATAAGCTGTATATGCAGCTTGCCTTCACGGTTCAATACCGCAATTTTCTCTTCTAACACCTTGACAACATCCGCTGCCAACGGCTGGTCTTTATATGCCCTTACACTGTGGCGGGCTTCAATAGCTTCTTGTAAAGTCATATCCAGTTTAGTTTCGTTTTCCCAAATAATCAAACAGTTCAATGGTACCTGTTTCCTCTTCGACACTGAGAGACGGCACTTTCTCCACTATTCTTGTGGTTCCGCTTGTCTTATTAACATAGAAATGCACAAAGGCACCTGTGTAACTGCGGAATACCACTTGATAAGCAGAATCTGTCTCTTCGCCCATCTGCACATACATGATGTCGGGATTATCCTTAGCTACGCTCCAGTCATATTCCTTATGGCAATAGTTGTTCACGCCCTCAAAAGCCATTTCTTTCGTAATGGTTCTTAGCGTATCTTCCGTCTGCACATCAGAGGACTGTGTATCATTCACCTTGTTATTATTGCATGAGCATAAAAGCAAGGCTACAAAAAAGAATGTAAAGGCTATATACTTCATTGGATTTCTTCTAAAGATCCTGTTTCTGAATCAATGATAAACCCACGAACCACGATATCCTTCGGCACCAACGGATGGGTCTTGATGGTCTCAACGGTCTTACGGACGGAGGTCGGTGTGTCCTTAAATCCCTCCAGCCACTGGTCGAGGTCGATGCCACACTTACGGATGGTGTCGAGCGTTTCATCCGTCACGCCACGGGCAATCATCTCATGGTGGAAGTGGTCATAGCTCATGTGGCAGGCTCCGCAGTGAGAATGTGCCACCACCATAATCTCCTGCACGCCCAGCTCATAGATGGCGACAATCAAGCTGCGCATGGCTGAGTCGAAAGCCGAGATAACCAAACCACCTGCGTTCTTGATAATCTTCGCATCGCCATTTTTCAGACCGAGGGCCGCAGGCAGCAGTTCAGTTAGTCTGGTGTCCATACATGACAGCACGGCCAGTTTCTTGTCGGGATACTTGTCGGTCAGATACTTCTCGTAGCCTTTTTGCTCTACGAAACTCTTATTAAAGTCGATAATCTGGTCTATCATACTCATAATACCTAAAATCACTTAAATCAGTGGGCAAATTTACGAAATATTGCTGACTTTTTGCTATATTTGTGCCGTAATTTAGGATAGTTTATAAACAAACCCAACAAAAGGCTAAGATTATGAGACGAAAGAAGTTATTTATCGCCGCTCTCGCCACTATGCTACTGGCGATTCCGGCAATGGTGCAGAGTAAGAAGGGCGAAACCGCAAAGAAGGCTCAGACCCTTGAAGTGTCGTTCGACTATCAGCGTCAGGCTGGCCCTGGTTCCAACCAGTACGCTGTCTGGATTGAGAATGAGAAGGGTGACGTAGTTAAGACGTTGTTCGTTACCTCGTACACCACGAAAGGCCGCGCCCGTAATGGAGAACAGCCCAAACGTGGTTACATCGTGCGCCCAGCCTGCGTGCCGACATGGGTGAAGACCGTCAAGGCTGACGAAAAGACCGACCAACAGCTGGATGCCGTTACGGGAGCCACTCCGCAGGCTGGTGGTATGCAGTCCTTTACTTGGGACTTCACCGACCAAGATGGAAAGGCTGTTCCGCAAGGCACCTATAAAGTCGTAGTCGAAGCCACGCTGTTCTTCGACAGTGACATCATCTACTCAGGCACCTTCTCCACCAAGGACAAGGCGGGTGACATCAAGCTTACTTCGACGCTCACCAAGGAGGATGAGAAGCACAAGGACATGGTGACAAACGTAAAGGCTATGCTGAAATGAAGACAATTCCATTGAACAACGGCTTGGAAATCCCGCAGATTGGCGCCGGCACATGGACACTGCGAGGTGAGACGGCACGGCAGAACGTGCGGCTGGCCTTAGAGGCGGGATTCCGACACATAGACACGGCACAGGGCTACGAGAACGAGGCGGAGGTAGGACAGGGCATTGTCGACAGCGGAGTGTCACGCAGTGAGATATTCGTCACGACGAAGGTGGCCACGAACATCATGCGCGACGGTCAGGAGGCTGTGTGCAAGTCCATCGACGAAAGCCTCGCCAAACTGAAGACGAACTACATCGACCTGCTGCTCATCCATTGGCCCGTGAAGGACTGCGTAAAGCACACCTGGCAGGTGATGGAGGACTATGTGCAGCAGGGCAAGGTGCGTTCCATCGGCGTAAGCAACTTCAACCGCCACCATCTCGACGACCTGCTGGCATACGCCGACATCCGCCCCGTCATCAACCAAATAGAGGTACACCCGCTGATGACGCAAGAAGAAAATATCGCCTACAACCACTCGTTGGGCATTCAGATCGAAGCATGGGGCCCCTTCGGACAGGGCGATATCGACGTCATCGGCCATCCGCTTCTGCAGTCGCTGGCCGCGAAATACCAAAAAACTGCCTCGCAGATTGTGCTCCGATGGATTATGCAGCGCGACCTGATAACCATCCCCCGAGCCAAGCCCAATCATTTCGCCGAGAACCTGGCTGTCATGACCTTCGCACTCTCCGACGACGACATGCAGGCCATCAGCGCCCTGAACCAGAACCTCCGTTCGAACGCACTCAACGACCCCGAGACATTCCCGTGGTAAACAATACATAGACGCAAGATGATGAGTATGGCAAAGGAACATTTAATGGTGAAACACTATCTGAAAACATTGGAGGAAACCGTACGCCAACAATGGAAACAGAAGGCACTCTGCGACTTCGAGGGTGACACGTATACGTATGCCGATGTGGCAACAAGCATCGAACAGTTTCGGCTTTTCCTCGCCGAGGCAGGTATTACCAAGCGCAGCAAGATTGCCATCTGTGCGAGGAACTGTGCACGTTGGGCCATGACGTTCTGGGACATCAATGTCAATGAATGTGTGGCGGTGCCGCTCCTGGCCGACTTTCATCCCAACAGCATCTCCACATTCACTCACCACTCTGACAGCGTGTTGCTGTTCACCGACAAAGAGATATGGGAAGGAGTCAATCCCGGGCAGATGCCCAACCTCAGGGCTGCCATCAATGTGAAGGACCGCTCGATGCTTTGGCATCGCGACGAGCTGGTGGCCGAGGCATGGGAGAACCGCGAGAAGGCTTTCGCACAGAAATATCCTGCTGGTCTGACGAAGGAACAGGTGTCCTATCCGTCGGACAATATGGACAAGCTGGCCATCATCAACTACACCTCTGGAACGACCGGCAATCCCAAAGGTGTCATGCTCACCTACGGCGCCATCTCAGATACCGATGCGTTCAGCAACAGCCATTTCCCCAACCTGCCCGGCGAGACCATCGTGTCGATGCTCCCCATGGCCCACATGTATGGACTGGCCATCGAGTTCATCCATCCTAATGTCGACGGTGTGACGGTTTATTTCCTTGGCAAGACGCCCTCGCCATCGACGCTGCTGAGAGCCATGCAGGAGGTAAAGCCCTATATGGTGGTCACGGTGCCACTGGTAATGGAAAAGGTATATGCCAATTCCATCAAACCCGCCCTCGACAAGATGAAGTGGCTGACGGCCATTCCCCAAGCACGCAAGGCGATTTACAAGATAGTCCGCAAGAAGGTGTTGGCAGCCTTTGGCGGTCAGGTACGTGGTTTCATCATGGGCGGTGCGGCCCTGAAGCCCGAAGTGGAGGATTGTTTCACCAAGATACGCCTGCCTTATACGGTGGGTTATGGCATGACGGAAGCCTGCCCATTGCTGGGTTGGGAATGGTGTACCGAGTTCGTGCCAGGTTCCTGTGGCAAGCCCGTCCACGACCTTCGCATCAATTCCGACGACCCAAGAAACGTCCCAGGGGAAATTCAGGTGCGTGGTGCCAACATGACCATTGGCTATTATAAGAATCCTGAAGCCAACGCTGCCGCGTTTACTGATGACGGATGGTTCCGCACAGGCGACCTGGGGCTGTTAGACGAAAACAACAATATCTTCATCCGAGGCCGTATCAAGTCAATGATTCTCAACTCTTCAGGCCAGAACATCTATCCTGAGGAATTGGAGGCCGTGTTGTCTGGATGCCCATACGTAAGCGAATCTCTGGTCGTGGAGCGAAAGGGAAGGCTGGTCGCTCTGGTATATCCTGAGACACCCGACGACCTAGACACGAACAAACGTTCGGAGATTCCAGAACTCATCCGCACCACCGCCAACAAGTCACTGCCCGTCTACAGTAAGATTAACGAAGTGGTATTTGTGGACGAGCCTTTCGAAAAGACGCCCAAAATGAGTATCAAGCGTTATTTATATCGGTAATTAGAACCTATCGAGCCGTAAAACGGGGAATCCCATTGCTGAGATTCCCCGCAAGTCCTCTTTCGAGGCATATAGAGAGTTTCCAGAAATCACCTGCGTCCGCCGAAGTGACCTGAACCGCTGTGGTGAGCGTTAGTATTCTGTGCAATCTGACGATTGGGCGTATTGTGATTGCCGTTGCCAGCGTTATGCCCTCTGCCATTATTCATATTCGCATTTGAGTGGCCATTGTTGCGCCAAGTCTTGTTGTCATTGTTGTGAGCAACAGGCTTGTTGCCGTGGGCTGTCGGAGTGTTGTGATACACTGCAGGAGCGGGCTTGCTCACGTGACGGTCAGCATAGAAGCGATCGTGCTTGTGGCTGTTTCCACCCTTGTAGGTAACGAACACCTTCGGACGGTCATTGTAGAAATGCCCTCTATTGTAGTGAGAGTATACTGCAAACGTCCAGCCGCCTGCCTTCCATGCTACAGGGCGATAGAAGTGAGCCAGAGTGATGTACTTATCGTATTGCCAGGCGTTCAACTCATAGCGGAGGTCAGCATTACGGCGATCCCACCAGATGCCAAACACGTCGGCGTGTCCGTTCAGGCTCATGAGATAATCGAGATTAATCTCATAGACTGCCTCATACTGTGCAGCGGTGAGGTTGAGCTCATAAGCCATCTTGTCGCTCAGGAAGAGGGCTTCGTTCTTTGCTGCGTTATAGCTCATTGCGTTGGCCGAGATAGTCATGACCATCATCATTGCCAGGATCATCATCTTCTTCATATCTTAATCTCCTATAATTTAAATGGTGAGACATATATTTCTTTTTCTCGGTGCAAAGTACGGCATTTTTCTTGGCATTTACAAAGGAAAAATCATAATCTGGAGGGGGATTTTCCCGAAAAGATAATAGGGAAATCTCCACATATCGATTTTTATTCGTACCTTTGCACCCGGTATGGTACAGCAAATTGAAATAACCCTGAAGCCGAAACGTCGCGGCTTCCATTTGGTGACGAGTGAGATTCTAAGCCAGTTGCCGAAACTTCCTAAGACCGGCATCGTGAATATTTTTACGAAGCACACCAGCTGCGGACTGAGCATAAACGAGAATTGTGACCCAGATGTCCGTGTGGATATGGAAACGATTTTCAACCGCCTCGTGCCGGAGAACCGCCCTGAGTATGAGCATACGCTGGAGGGGGCCGACGATATGCCCGCTCATGCCAAATCGACACTGAGCGGTGTCAGCATCACCATTCCCATCACCGATGGCCGTCTGAACCTCGGCACTTGGCAGGGGATCTATTTTTGCGAGTTCCGCAATTACGGCGGTTCCAGAGAGTTGGTAGTAACAATCATAGGAGAATAATAATCCGATAAAAGAAAAGGAGGGTAATTATATGGTTAACTACGGACTTAAGGATAAAGTAGCTCTGATTACAGGAGCAAATAACCCACAGGGAATTGGGGCAACGACGGCATTTGCCTTTGCTCGTGAAGGGGCGAAAGTGGTCTTGATATACAAGAGAATCTATAGACAGTTTGACCAATCGAAGACTGACAAGAACGGTGTGGACAGGTATTTCGAGGCAAACTCAGGCAATGCTGATCGTGTTGAAAGCAGGCTAAAGGAAATGAATGCCGACTGTATGATTCTGGAAAGCGACATTTCCAATGAAACTGCCGTAAAGGAAATCTATTCGAAAGTCCTTGAACGATACGGGAGGGTCGATATTCTGGTCAACAATGCGGCCGATGGTGACATGGACGGCATCGACACTATAGAGAAAATTACTCAGAATGTGATTGATGACACTTTTGCGGTCAATGTCCGTGGAAGTATCCTGATGACAAGGGAGATGATTACTCATCGCGGTGATTATGGACGCATCATCAATATCTCAACAGATGCATCACAGGTTTTTGCCGGGCAGATAACCTACGGAGCAAGTAAGGCCACACTTGAAGCACTTACCCGCAGCATAGCCTTGGAGGTGGCAAAGTACGGCATTACCGTCAATTGTGTTGCGCCAGGTCCGACTCAGACGGGATGGATTGACACCGATTTGGAACAGTCTGTTCTTCCTGTCATTCCTATGGGTAAACTGATTCAGCCGGAAGATATTGCAGAAACGATTCTGTTTTTGGCGAGTGAGCAAGCGAGAATGCTAACTGGTCAAGTCATTAAAGTTTCTGGTGGACATGCCTTATGAATCTACCAAAATTCATCATAACTCTTAATGGTGTGCTCCGTTTGGGCATGGTCAACCAGCACAAGCACTTGCTAAAGCCGGGTGACCAATGTATCGGTGGTGGGTACTACCACTTTGACTTTGTTTCCAACCGCATCCTTCTTGACAGGGAATCATACGACTTTGGCCGTCCCAAATGGCATCTGCTGGAAATATTGAAGGTTCCCTCTACCTATCGTGGCATGCAAATCGTCTATTCGTATGATGACGGGTTCCATGATGATTTCAACGTCAGCGAAGAACTGCAAATAGAATACTATGACTGACTACGATTCCATATGGCGTACACAGGATGAGATTCGAACGGTAGTGAATGCAGTTCTGGGGGAATGTATCTGGAATCTCAGCTACAGCGAGCGACGCATGGCCATTGAACTGGAGCTGACTTTCACCCTCGATGATGATGCCATCGACAATCTCTGCTGCCAGTTTCCCATCACTGCCGACTACGACGGCATCGGCTCAAAAGGCTCGAAATTCGCTTTCTATCTCTGAATCCCCAAATAATCGAAGAACTTGTCTGGCCAATAGTTCATAATCAGTTCATCTGGAAAGTCCGTCTCTGCCAGCAACGGATAGAGCCGTTCGTAGTCGGCTATTTGGAATGAGATATGTGCATCGCTGCCAAGAATCGTGGGAACCTTATACTTCTTGCACAAACGCAGGATCTCCAGATTATTGTCTCGTGCCACCGTTTTCTTGCGCTGTGGAGCCAATGAGTGGTTGTTCACCTCTAATAGTGTATGAGCCTCCTTCGCTGCCAACACCAATTGCTCGAAGTCCAGTTCTGCAGAACCATCGCCTGGATGACTAATGATGTGAATCTTGGGGTTCTTGATGACTTGAATCATTCCCTCTGTGTTTTCTTCCTTTGTGCCACCTTGATACCACGCAGCGTGAATGCCTGCAATAGCGAGGTCAAGCCATCCTATTTGCTCATCAGTCAGGTCGAGACAACCCTTCGTATCAAGAATGTTGATCTCGCAGCCCATCAGCAACCGTATGCCGTACATCTGGCGAGGCACGGTGAACATATTCTTGAAATACAGCGTCGGACAAGTACCAGGTACACTTGGCCCATGCTCAGTGATTCCCAGCACCTCTAATCCCATGTCGGCAGCGGCCTTCGCCATTTCCTGCAAGCTACTGTAGGCATGTCCAGATGCCACCGTATGCGTATGTGCGTCTATTAATACCTTTCTCATACAACTTTTATTTTATAAAATGCGGATAGTCTGGTTCCCCAAGCTTCGGCTCGTATGAAAAACCCTCGTAACTGAAAGCGCAAAGGTCTTCGGGCTTGTCAATGCGGTTTTCAATGATGAACCGCGTCATGGCACCACGGCAAGTCTTGGCCCAAACAGCCTGCATCTTCAGGTTGTTACCCTTTCGGACATAGAACAATGGCTGGACAATCCGTACTTCCTTGCGGACGCGCTGCCAATCGAACAGGTGCTGGTATTCCTCCGTAGCAAGATGAATCAATACACCGTCATCGGCCTTCACAGCATCAATCAGGATGTCTGTCAGACGGCTCTTCCAAAAACCGAACATATTCTGTCCCTCTCCGCTCGGCAGTTCCACATGGCCCTCCATCCGATACGGGAGAATGGCATCCAAAGGCCGGAGCAAACCATAGAGGAATGAGGTAATCCACAACTTCCCCTGCGCATCATTGAGGTCATCGACCGTCAGCGTCTCAGCCTTCATATGCTTGTAGGCCTGACCATGATAGGCAAGAATGGCTGGCAGCTTCACGGCATCATCGAAGAACCGCATATACCGCAACCTATTCTGAGCGGCAATCTGCTGGCTGCAGCCCAGCATCTCGGCAATCGTCTCAGCGGAATACTGGGCCATATCCCTTGCGAAGCCCTCTGCCTCATTCTGAAAACGAGGCGTTGACAGGCTGATGTCAGGAATCGACTTCTGCCTATCGTTCATTATCTTAGCGGAAGCAAGTATAATCTGCATTACTTAGTTTTTGTCTCTAATTCCAACATCTTTTCAGCCAACGGCACATAGCAACCACGGACTTCCTCTGCCGTCGGGGTATGACCGCCGGGGAAGTGGAACGACTGATTGTAGTGCTGCAAGAAGAGTGGTTCAAAGTGCGCCAGCGTGTCCTGTTCGCCGAACAAGCCCCAGATACTGTCTTTGAAATCAGGACGACAATTGTCAAACTGGATGGCCTCCATTTCGGCGAACTCCTCAATCAAGGCTTCGTCAATGACGAAATTCTGGTTGCCGTCCTTTCGTGGCGACTTGTACTGATGCTCTCCGATGCGCTGCTTCAGAAACTCCGTCATCCTGAAATGCGGATTGCCCAGCAAGGCCGGAATGCCCACGACGGGAGACACTATCTGAGCATAGAACGCCCCACAGCTGTTGCCAATCAGAAGGTCTGGCTGCTCACGGTCTATCAACTCACGGATGAATCTGACAGCCTCCTTCGGGCGCATCGGCAAGTCAGGTGTTATCACCTCCGCACGCCCCGCGAAAGCCTCGCGCAAAGCCACCGCCGGAACGCACTGGCCACTGGCATAGAATCCGTGCAGAAACAAGATTTTCTTCATGCTCAATCAAATAGCTTTTTCCAAATCCACAACACTGTTACAGCACCAACGACGCAGAACACGAAGTTGGTGAGATAGCCTTTGCCCAGCAATTCGATATTCAGCATATGGCTGATAAAAGTACCTACATAACTGCCAACGATACCGATGATAAGGTTCATGCAACATCCTTTGCCCTCACCACTCATAATGCGGTTGGCGACGTAGCCTACCAAGATGCCTGTCAGAATAGGCCAGGCCGTAAAATCAGCAATGTGTTCTAACATATCGTTCTATCAGTTCATCTTCGTCATGTGATAACCCATACGCTTCAGTTGCATGGCAGCTCCCATCAGATAGAGCTGGTGCAGACAAGCAACGTAGCCGTTGAAGGCCTCCTTCGTGCCAGGTTCAAGGCGCTGGTGCATCAGAGCATTATAAACCCGCGAGGCACACTCGCCAGTCATCTTCTCCAAAACGGTGTAGTCCACGCCCTGCAATAGTAGCACTTCCTCGCGGATGTATTCGTCCATCGCGTCGTAGCCCCGTTTGTCGCGCATATAGGCGTATAGGTCTTCAATCTTAGAGTAGATTTCCCACTCTGTGTCCCACATCTTCGCTACGGCCATGCCGATATACATCATCCAGCCCAGCGAGGCCGAAGGAAAGTCCTGAAACTCGCGGATGCCGTCAGGGATATATGCTTTTGCTATCTCTTCCCATTTCTCTTCCACGTCAGGACACTCCGGCAGACGTTCGTCCACCTCCTTCATGCTCAGCAGGAACTGATGCAGGTCTTTGCGTAATTGCTCTTCAAAGCTCTCCATTTCACAAATACTATTAAAAACTCTGGCAAAGGTACGTAAAAATGGGCTTTTTTTCGTACTTTTGCACCAATAATTAGGATAGTTTATGAAAGTAAAGATTCAAACCATGCTGGGCGACATCGTAGTTCGCCTATACGACGAAACTCCCATCCATCGCGACAATTTCTTGAAGTTGGCGAAGGAGGGTTATTATGATGGAACGCTGTTCCATCGGGTTATTAAGAACTTTATGATCCAGGGAGGTGATCCTGATTCCAAGGGTGCACCTGCTGGGAAGATGCTGGGCGTCGGTGGTCCTGACTACACGCTTGAAGCCGAGATTAAGGACGGACTTTTCCATAAGCGTGGCGCACTGGCTGCTGCACGTCAAGGCGACGAGGTGAATCCTGAGCACCTTAGTAGCGGTTCGCAGTTCTACATAGTCTGGGGAGATGTGTACAACGAAGGCCAGCTTCGCCAGTTCTCCAAGCAACTGAGGATGCAGAAAGTGCAGGATGCCTTCAATAAACTTGCTGCCGAACATCGTGCAGAGATTATGCAGATGCGCCGTGACAGGAATCGCGAAGGTCTTCAGGAACTGCAAGACAAACTGGCTGCTGAAGCAGAGAGTAAGGCTGGAAAGTCTGGTCTGACCGATGAACAGCTAAAGATTTATTCTACTGTTGGTGGTACTCCCCATCTTGACGGCCAATACACCGTATTTGGCGAGGTTGAGGAAGGTCTTGATGTGGTTGAAATGATTCAAGGCACAGCAACTGGACGTGCCGACAGACCCGTTGATGATATTGAAATGAAAATGGTCGTCATCGAATAAACATCATGGAATACAGAAAGATAGGCGATAACTACTATATCCGCTTGGATCGAGGTGATGAGATTATCTGTAACCTCCTCGAAATCTGCGAAAAGGAATCCATACCGTCAGCCGTTTTCTCTGGAATCGGAGGCTGTCAGAGTGCAGAGCTGCAGGTGTTCATTCCCGAAACTGGCAGCTTTGAGACTGAACAGTTAGAGGGGATGCTGGAGTTGGTATCGCTCAACGGTAATGTTGTAAGAGACACTGACGGTCAACTCTTCCACCATACTCATGCTCTGTTCTCATTCAAGAAGGATAATCAGCATGGAATGGCAGGAGGACATCTTAAGGCCACAACCGTTCTCTATACTGCTGAGATTGAACTGCGTCCGACTATTGGCGGTGCTATCGGAAGGATGTTTGACCCTGAGACTGGTACTGGATTCTGGGAATTTAAGGATTAGTCGCTATGGTACAGAACTATAAGGTCGTTACACTTTGCGGTAGCACCCGTTTCAAGGAGAAATATATGGAAGTTCAGAAACGGTTGACGCTTGAAGGATGTATTGTCATCAGCGTAGGCCTGTTCGGCCATTCCGGCGATGAAGAGGTCTGGAAACCAGGTACAAAGGAGATGCTTGACGACATGCATCTGCGTAAAATCGACATGGCAGACGAGATCTTTGTCATCAATGTCGGTGGCTATATCGGCGAGAGTACCAAGAGGGAAATCGCCTACGCTGAGAAGACAGGCAAGAAAGTGAATTATCTGGAGAACGATTAGATATGAAAAGACTCGCTTTATTCTGTATTTTTTTCCTGCCTTTGCTCGCATGGGCGCAAAAGCAGTATTTCCTGCCAACGGCTACCCCCTCTGACGAGGAAAAGGACAAGCCGATGATTGAGGTCTATCTTCCTCAAGAACCTAATGGTTGTGCCGTCGTGCTCTGTCCTGGCGGTGCCATGAGGTGGCTGTCGTGGGAGAGCGACGTAGTGAAGATGGCCTCGTTCCTGAACGAACACGGCATTGCCGCCATCGGACTGCGCTACCATCTCAATAAAGGACAGATGCCACAGGGCATGAAGATGCCGCCAATGGTAGACGTGACACACCCAGAGGTATTCCCGCAGGCCGATGCCAATCCAATGCATAATGCCAGCGGTGACTCCATCATCCAGCTCGCAGCACAGGATGCCAAGGCGGCCATCCGCATGGTGAGGGAACATGCCGACGAGTGGCACATCAGCAAAGATAAGATCGGATTCATTGGCTTCTCGGCAGGTGGCGGTGTGGCTATCGCTGCCACGATGTCTGCCGACAGCATGGAGCGTCCCAAATTCCTCTGCACCAACTTCGGTCCCTCGCTGATGCCAGTTACTGTGCCGCAGGATGCCCCTCCCCTGCTCATCATGACGCGTGCCGACCATCCCAATGTTGCTGCCGGTCTCGTGGCTCTCTTTATGGAGTGGAAGAAGGCCGGAGCCAATGCCGAGCTGCACATGTATGGCGACGGCAAAGGCCCCTACGAGCTGATGCCGCAGACGGGTGAGACAACGACTGAGACATGGAGCACTCAGATGATTCACTGGCTGAAGGCCAAGGGATTTGTCAAAAAGAACTGAAATAATAATTAGGAAACAATGAAAGATAGGATTCTGAGCCTGTTGGGGACTATCAACAAGGGCATCTACGAGAAGGAAAAGGAGCTTTCGCTCTCGCTGATGGCGGCGCTGGCTGGGGAGAGCGTGATATTGCTCGGCCCGCCGGGTGTGGCCAAGTCGATGGTGGCACGTAGGCTGAAACT
>Ga0310786_10009178_pt1 | contig 12593 bp, 15 predicted proteins | sample AusTroGonzalo_MG_FD_203881 | JGI IMG/M metagenome (GOLD analysis project Ga0310786, IMG submission 203881) | Bovine rumen microbial communities from tropical cattle in Woodstock, Queensland, Australia - Gonzalo_03 (v2) (version 2) | ecosystem: Host-associated > Mammals > Digestive system >...
TGTGCCGTTCTGCCTTCGGTGCTGCCACTGCGTCCATGTCCATGTGCGGGTGTATGGTGATGTCCTTTTGCTTCTGCTGCTTCTTCTGTTTGCGTTCTGCAGCCTTCGGCATGGTTTCGTCCGATTGCTTTATAATGGCTTTGTTATGTTTCTGCAGTTCTTCGGACAGCAGCGGGGCGCAGTTTATCGGCTTTATTGGCAGTAAGTCGTTATCCGATGTTATGAAGTAACGGCGTAACGCAATAAGGCACTCCAAATGTTTGTATATAACGGCGGTGTCGTGCGCGTCTATGCTGCACTGCCCGAAGTAGTTAATTACTTCGCTTTGGGCTACCTGCCACGCCGTTTTATCTTCGGTTATAATGGTTTTAATGACGTGCAGCAGTTCTTCTTCAGTCATGCTTTCAACGTCCGTGTAATGCTTCTTTATGGTGTAAATAGTGCTACCAATAAGGCGGTATTCTTCAAACAGAAGGTTAATGGCTCTGTTTTCATTCAGTAACGGCAGCCATTTGTCGGGGGTGTTTGTGCCGCCAATGGTTATGAAGGCGTCATAAAGTTGCGGTGTCATGTTCAGGAAGGTGTATTTGTCCATTAACACTGCTTCATAGTCCTGCATAATTGCGTCCACGTATTCCGATGTGACGCCGTTTTGCTCTGCAATGGCGGCTACCTTCTGCCGCATGTCTGCTAATTCTTTTGTAATCTGCTGTGACAGCGTAGCATTAATGCTGCTGTTAATTTGTTCCATGTTTGTCATTTTGTTTGTTGCTACAAATATACGTTATTATTGTTTGAAGTACCAAACGCCGCCTACTGCAGCCATTCACGCGCCTGCTGTGCAGTCATCATGAAGCCCACGCCCTGCCCGTCAGTTCTGCCGATACGTGCCATTTGTCTGCCCCTGCTGTCAGTGTAGTATGTGACGCCGTACCCGTCCTGATGTGCCAATGCCGTCAAGTGCTGCCGTATGGCGTCTGCCTGCTTCAGTTCTTCGGCTGTCAGGGCTTTGCGCTGCTTCCGCATGTAGGCAGGGTAATACGCCGCAGCAGGTTTGCTGCTGTTCCTGCTGTGGGCTGCCTTTTCTCGCGGCTTCCTCGCGGCTTTGGTGTTACTCATATTGTCAATATTACCAATGTTACTGATGTTATTTTTTATACCCTAAAAACTGCCGCCATTAACCTGCATATAACCTGCAGTTATTGGTTGCATATAGGTTGCGTATTGGTTGCAGTCGGTTAAATATCGCTGTCCATTAATTCTATAATGTCCTGCACTTCTTCTTTGCTTTTGCAGTCATATTTTCTGTGATAGCCGTTGTGTCGTATGTGCAGTATGTAAGTAGTGCTGCCGTCAGGTTGTGGCACTTCTTCAATGCTTCTGCCGTTCCCCTGCGCCATGTCTATTAGTTGCTGCCGTGTCAATGTTCCTGCCATGTCCGTAGTGTTATAGTTGTGTTATGTCGTGCTGCATCTGTTCAGCAAACTGCCGTGTATGGCATACAATAACAATGCCCGTATTATCTACATGCAGCAGGTAACGTTTGCTGCCGTCAGGTTGCTTTACTTCTTCTATGCCGCTTGTTTTGCCCTGCGCCATATTGATTAACTGCTGCCGTGTGTACTTCTGTGCCATATCCGTATGTTATTTGTGTGCCCACTTCTGCCCCGCTGCGTGTGCTGCTTCCGATATAGTCGTAACGTTATCGGCGCAGTGTATTTTGTACGCCCGTGTGCCGTCAGGGTTTGTTACTTCTTCGGTGCGTCTTTCCCGCCCCCGTGCTATGTCTATAAGTTCCTGCCGTGTAAATAAGTTGCTCATATTATCAATATTAATGATGTTACCGATATTGTCAATATTATTTGGTTGCAAGTTCGCGCAGCCCTTCATATTCCGCCAATGGCAATTTAATAACGCCCTGCCCGATGCGCCATATTACTACCTGCTGCCCGTCAGGTGCTGTTATCTGCTGCAGACGCGGGGGCAGTCCCCGTGCCATGTCTATTAACTGCTGCCGCCTTTCCTTTCCGTCCATACCTTATTGCCAATATTACTGATGTTACCAATATTTCTAATGTTACTTTTATTTTATGCTGAAGCAGTGGGGCTGTGCTGCTGCTGCAGTTCAAGTATTTTGGCGGCTATGCCGTCTATTGCTTCCTGCGGTGCTGTCTGCAGCCATTCCGTCAGGGCTTCCGTTTCTATTTGCTTCTGTTCGTCAATGCTGATTGCCTGCTGCTTCGGCAGTACGAAGTTTGACAATGCAATAATAGCCCGTACACGTTCCCCCGCTGTCAGTTGCGGAAAGTCTTTTGCAAGTGTAGGCATTTTGCTTCGGGTGTCAGTGGGCTGCATGTAGTCACTGACAATGCCGCTAATGCAGTCCTTCAGTAGTGCCGTTGCTTTGTTGGGCGTTCCTGCTTTCCTGCCGCCCGTCTTCGGTGTACCTTTTTTGTGTGCCATGTTTTTTATTGTATATATGTTTCTGCCCGTATGTGGTGCAATTATCCTATGTGTTAGTGTACGCGCGAAGGTGTCATATTTCCGTCAGGTGTTTGCCGCCGTAAATGATGCTGTCGCGTATGCTGTCTTTAGTCAGGTTTAATATGGCTTCCTGCATTTGTATTGCTGCTTCATTAACGGGCTGCATGGCTTCGTCTATTTCGCTGTTGTCGTACAGAAGCAGTGCTGTGTCTGCTATTTTGTCCACAAGTCTGCCAATGTCTTCTATGCAGCCGATAAATGCGGCTGTCTGTTCACTAACTTTGTAACGGCTGCCCGATGCTGCGGGGGCTGTCTTCTTTGTCTTCTGCTGCTTCTTTTCCATAATCAAATATAATAATTTAATGTTATTTGTATTACTAATATTGCTAATGTTATTGATGTTACTTTTATAGTGTAATTTTCTACTTCTGTAATGTAGTGTTTTCGGAAGTTGGGGGCGTTTTACCCCCGTTCCGTTTTCAGTTCTTCAAACTCTTTCGGGTAACGTTCCGCCGCCACTTCAAGCAGCCGCCGTTGGGCGTCTTCAAGTATTTGCATTGCGCCGTCTTTTTGCAGCAGTCCGAAGTCTTCCAATACTATTGATGCGGTGTAACGTTGCAGGGTGTCCCCCTTCTTGAACTTTAAGCCGATGCGGGCTGCTTCGTCCCAAATGATAATGCAGCCGTCCTGCGGTATTTCTTTGTATCTGTTTAGTGTGTCCATTGCTGTAGTGTCCTGATGCAAGCCCACGCCCGCCGTTAGTCTGTCACGTTAAAATAATACTCTGCTGCTTCGCCCGTGAAGTTGTCATTTGCCCACGTGTCGGCGTCCTGCCAAAGTTCATTGTATAACTCTGCCAATGCTTCGTTTTTTTTGTGGTAGTGCCATATTTTGTGATTAAGCACTAATACAAACTCTGTGAAGTATTTGTAATTGCTGCGCCACTCTTTACAAATGCGTTGGTATGTTTCGCGCACGGCGTCAAGCCCGTAGCCTTCCGCTAATGTCATATCTGCCCAAAACGTTGTAATGGTTTGGTAGCCCGTTTCATTCTTCATTGCTGCAGTGTACTGCGCTTGCTGTATGGCTGCGCTGTTCATGATGTCCTGCAGTGTCGGTTTGCTGTCTGCTTTGCCGTTTTCCATGTCACTTCTTGTATTTGGTTATGTACTGCCGCAGGGCGTCTTCTAACACTGCCGTTATGGTTACCTTTTTACCCTGCCTTCCCGTTTCCGTGTAACTTATCTGCTTTAATTCGTTCAGCAGGGTTGTGTCCACAATGAAGGTTGCCCGCGTCACTGCCTGCCATTCGGGACGTTTGGGGCGTCCGCGTCCTGCTTTCGGTGCTGATGCTGTCTGCTTTGTTTCCTTTGCGGGTGTGGGCTGTTCCTGCTGTTCTGCGTTCATGCGCTGCAGCATACCTTCAATGCCGCCCGTGAAGTCTTTTGGTTTGTTTGCCATGTTTGTTATTATTAAAATGTTACTTATATTACCGATATTATTAATATTACTTCTTTGCAGTCCGTTGCAGTATTTCGTCAGTCAGTGCCGCGTAGTCCTGCGTTGCCGTTGCCTTCGGTGCGTAGTCACGAAGTAATGCGCCCGCTAATGGTGCTTCTACTACTGCAATGCAGTTACGTATAGTAGCCGTGAATAGGGCAGCCCCGTTGTAACGTGCTACCATGTCGCGCAGTTGTCTGTGTACGTTCTTGCGTCCGTCATACATGGTTAATACAATGCCCGTGCTGTCTGCCTTCCCTAACTTCTGCACTAATTCAAACAGCCGTTCCATGCCCTGCACCCCGTATAATGATGTCTGCAGGGGCAGCAGTATGAAGTCGGCGGCTATAAGTGCGTTAATAGTCAGCAGCCCCGTTGCAGGTGGCGTGTCAATAACAATGTAGTCGTACTGCGCCATGTACGGCGTTATGGCTTCCTTCAGGGCGTTGCCCGTCTGCAGTCCTTTGAAGTCCACTTCAGCGGCTGCCATGTCTTTACTGCTTCCGATGCCGTGAAGGTGTGGCGCAATGGTTGCGGGTGTTACCTTCGTACCCTGCAGCATGTCGTATGTTGTGCCGCCTGATGTGTCGGGCATTGATGCGGTGGCGTTGCTTTGGCTGTCAATGTCTATTAGCAGCACGTCAAGCCCACGCGCCGCCATTTCAGCGGCAATGGCAATGGCTGTTGTAGTCTTTCCGCAGCCCCCTTTGTTATTGGCTGCAGTAATGATGTATGCCCGTTTGCTCATGCGTTCTGCGTTTTACGTACGTACGGGGTTGTGGGCGTCTGCATTATCTGCAATATTTGCTGTTCGGTGTAATGCTTCGCCCTGCCAAAACGTACCCCCTGCACCTTTGATAATGCAACTTTGTTGCGTATGGTTACAAGTGCTGTGCCCGTCTTTTCGGCAATTTCCTTCTGTGAATAGTAATTTACGCCTTCAAGTGTTACCATGTCTGTTATGTTTTAATTGTTAATGTATTGCTTTGTTTGTTGTGTTACTGATGCTTCGCGGTGGCGGTGGCTGCCGTCAGTTTTGTTAATATTCTGTTTCGGTTGCCATGCTACCTGCAGCGAAGTTGGTTTTTATAAGGCAGTAACAGCCCGTTTCTTCGTCCCTGCTTTTCAGGTTTTCAATGTATATGTACTGACGGCGTAGCGCGTATGTACTGCTGCCGTTGTCGGTAAATATTCGCCTGCTGCGGTGGTACGGCATTTTGCTTATGAAGCCGTCTTTGTCGGTGTATCTGTCCGTATTTGTTCTATCGGTGTTCCAAATAAAATAGCAGTCTTCGGCGATGTTCTCAATGCCGCTGCTTTCGCCGATGTTGTATAAGTCCACGTTATCAAACGGCGGTATATTGCCTTCGCCTTTGGTTGCCGTTCTGTTCATCTGACTGCCTACAATGACGGGCAGCCCCGTTTTCTTTGATAGTTCGTTGATGCTGTCGCAAATGGCTTTCAATTCGTCTGTACGGCTGAAGTTGCGCCCCGCTACATGCAGCAGTTGTATGTAGTCAATAAACACGGCGGCTGTGGGCTGTCCGATGTTCTGCCATGCTTCCACCTGCGTTGCTATGCTGTCGCAAATGGTGTCGCAGTCGCTGTCCATGCGTACCATGTGAAGGTACGGGAACACGTCACGGCAGAAGGCGTTGTATTTGTCCTGCAGTATTTCGTCTATTGCTGCAGTCTTCTGTAAATCATTGATGCCGTAGCCCTGCTGCTTCAGGAATTGGCGCAATGCTCTGCGGGGCTTTACGTCCATGCCCTGCAATGCGTCCCCGATGTATGCGCATAGTGCCCTGACAAATAACTGCTTTTCGTCATTTTCAAGCCCCACGTATAACACGTGCTGCCGTTGCTGTGCTATGTTTAACGCAGCCTGAAGCATTACCAATGTTTTGCCGTGTGACGTAGGCGCAGCGAAGACAGAAACAGCAGACGGCGAAAACGATATTTTACGGGCTTCAAATGGTTTGCCGCCATTCACGCTGCCTTTGTTTTCTCTGTATAATTGCCATGACGTAGTAACGGCGTCAGGCTCTTGCATTATCTGCAGCCGTATTTGTTCGGGTGTGGCGTTTACCTTCGCTTTGAAGTCAGTAAATGCGCCCTGCCGTTGCGCCTTCATGGCGTTGTCAAGCAGGTTGCCAATGGTGGCTGCGGTGGCGTTTTTGTCTGCTGCTTCCTTCAGGGCGTCTATGGCTTCTGTCATGGTGTCGCGGTATAAGGTAGCCCGCCCCGTTCTGTCTGCCATTGTCAGGCTGTCCGCTGTGATGCCCGCAGCCTTCAGCAGTTGCAGTGGGCTGTCAGGTGCTGCCGCCGTTAAGTCAGTTTTGATTAACTGCCGTTCTATTGGGCTTTGTATGTTCAGGTACATTTGCATAAAGTCTGCCGCCATGTCTGCGGGGTTGTCGGCGTTGCGTGTGATGTTCTGCTGTGTAGCCCACGCCCACCATGTAACGGGGTTGTCCAATACCTGCAGCACTCCTTCTGCGCCGTACTTCTGTATGATGTCCGCTGCGTCCTTCATGCCCTGCATTGCCTGATGTCCTGCGGCTATGTGAAGGCTTTTGAAGCCCACGCCGTCAATGCAGCCCGTCAGTAGTGGTTGTATTGCTTTTATGGTGCGTTCTGTGGCGTCAGTCTTCAGTGTGCCGTCTTCGTTATATTCAATGTCGGGCATGTAAACAATGTGCCTGATGCCGTAACGTTGTAACGTCTTTATGGTGCTTTTGGCTGCGTCTTCGTTGTCCGTAGGCGTCATGCCGCCCAATGCCATGACGTTGCCCCGTCCTGACTGCATGACGGCTTCGGCGTCTAATAGTCCTTCTACCATGATAACGGGGGCTGTGGGCTTCAGTGGCATACAATAGCCGCCCTTCGGCATGTCCTTTGTAAATACATACTTCGGCATTGTCTGCACGTTGCCTTCGCTGTCTTTGTATGTCGGGGCGTCCGATGCTGTCAGGCGTAGGCAGAAGCCATTAACACGGCTGCCGTTGTAGTATGGCAGTATTAGCCCGTAACTATCTGCAAAGTCAGTCCATGCGCCTTCTTTGCTGTTCGTATAGTCTTTGCGGGTTGTCGGGAATAATGCGTTAATGTCCTGCAGTGATGCTTTCAGCGTTTCTGCTATGCTGTCCTTCATGGCTTTGCTGAAGTAGCCCAAACGGGGCGAAGTAGTAAGCCCACGCCCCTGCAGGTATGTAACAACTGCCTTTGCTGCGTCTGTCTTCAGGGCGTCCGTTACAATGGTTGCCGCCTTCGCCGCCATGTCAGCACGTGCCATGCGCTGCCGCCATTCCTGCTGCTGTTGCGGGTTAATGTCGGGCTGTATGCCGTATGCTTCTGCAGCACGTTCAAATACTTCTGCCATGTCGTTAGTGCCGTATATTATCTGCAGAAGGTTGAAGACGTCCCCCGAAGGAAAACTGCCGCCATTATAGTTGAAGAATATTTGCCCGTCACGTCCACGCTTCAGGGTGCTTTTGTCCTTCCTGCTGCTGTCTGTTCCGTCAGGGCGTTTGCGGCTCTGCCATACCCCGCGCACGTCTATAAAATCCATGTGCGTTGCTGCGTTGGGGTTATTCCACAATGCTTCTAACAGCCTTTGTTTGTCGTATGCCATATATTAAAATGTTACTTATATTACCAATATTATTAATATTACCGATATTGTTAAAATAGACTATCTAAACGCAACTCTGCTGCTGCCTTCAGGCGTCTTCTTTCGTCAATATGGTATGTGTATAACTGCGTTGTAGCGGGGTTTGCATGGCGCAGTGTCATTTGTACTGCGTGTATGTCGTTTGTGGCTTCTAACAGACTACATGCCGCCGTGTGTCGCAGGCTGTGGGCTGTGTAACTGCGGCTGTCAAGTCCGATGCCCTGCAGGTGCTGTTTTGCAATGCTGCTAATGGTGCGCGTTGTCATGCGCCCGCCTTTGTTATTGTTGCTGTCGCATGTGAATAGTGGCTCTGTGGCTGCCGCCCCTTTGCGTGTCTGCAGGTATGCCGTCAGTGCTGCGCAGCATTTATCGGAAAGTATAACGAAATTGTCTTTTGTGGTGTGTCCTTTGCCCTGCACGTACAATATAGTTTTGCCGCCCTTCGTCCTGATGTCCCCGATGTCTGCGCGTACTACTTCAATGGTACGAAGCCCGCAGCGTAACAGCAGGTTAATAATGGCGGTGTCGCGCAGTGTGGCTGTGGCTGCCGTCTGTTCTACCAATGCCCGTGCCTGCTCATTCGTCAGTGCTTCACGTTCAAACTTCTTTGCGCGTTTCGGTAACCTGATGCCCGCCGTTATGTTGGGGCATACCTTTTCACTTTCAAGCCATTCGTAGAATATCTTTAATGATGTCAGGTAACTTGCTGCCGTCAGGCTGCTGCGGGGGTTGCCGTCTTCGGTTGCTTCGCCGCTTATAAGTCCGTCACGATACTGCAGCACGTCTGCGCGTGTCAGGTATTGTATTTGTCTGCCCGTGCGATGTACCCACGCGAAGAATTGGCGCAGTGTCCTGCCGTATAATTGGCGGCTGCTGTCTTTGCAGTCATACTGCTGCAGGAAGGTTGAAATAACGGCGTCCGTGTCTATGTTCTGCACCTGCACTATGGTTGTGGGCTGTGCCGTTTCTGCCACTATAACTGCTGCGTCCATGTTTTAATGTTTTTAATGTTACTTTTATTGCCACAAATATAATTGTTTTTCTTTACATAATCATTTTTTTATCATTTTTTTTGCATTATTTCTATACAATAGAACAAACAGCGGGCAGAAGTACCCGCCACGCCGTTTCTTCTACTCTGCAGCCCTGCCGATGTTTCTATTTTTATCTACTTTAGAAACATTTTGCAGTGTCAGTCTTCATACGGGTTTGTTGGCGGTGTGGGCTGCTGTTCGTCCGCGTCCGTGTCAGGTTTGTACGGCAGTTTTTGCCAATACTTCTGCATACTCTTTGATATGCGCTGCTTTGTCTGCTGTGATAACCTTTTGCCCGTGTTCGCAAATGCTATTTTATCCTTCTGCGTTTGGGGCATGTCGTTTCTGTACGTTCTGTGTGCCATGATGTTACCAATGTTTTTGATGTTATTATTATTACCAATGTTACTGCAGTAGGCATGGTACATATAAATAGTATAGTTCAGTTGGAAAAAGTCAATATTTGGGGAAAAATTAATTTGTCCGATTGTGTGGGGGCTATTTTCAGGCTTTGCCCCCGTCAATTAAATAGTAGGTAAGATGCGTGTAACTGATTGAGTAAATAGGCGTTACACGTACTTTTTACGCGGTAATTCATGCACGGCGTTTTCCAAAATCTATGTACCTTTTTCGGCAATAAATTATGTATATATAGAGGGTCGCGAAGTCAGTAAAAAACGTGCAAAAACAGCCATAAAATACCCCCGAAAAGAAGGAAAAAGGGAATTAAAGAGAAAAAGAAAATTATAAAAGAAAAAGAGAAGCCCACGCCGTCAGGCATAAAAAGTGACGGGAACAGCCGCAGCAGCCGCCCCCGTCCAAACATGGAATAACGGCAGCAGAAGCCGTTACAGACGCAAATATACATGTTTTTTATGTATCTGCAAACATGCTTCCTGATGCTGTTTTTATTTCCGATATTTTGACTACCTTTTCGCAAAAGTGAGGACGTTTTTAGATAATTTGGTTACCTTCTGCCGTTGTGGGCTACCATGTGAAAACGTCAGTTTTTCGCAAAAGTGGTTACCTTTTCTGTGTATGTTCCCTGATGCACCCGTATTAATGTAGTCCTGATGCCCCGATGTCAGGCAGTTTTTGTTATATCAAAATAGTAATATTTAAGGCGTTATATGCTTTAGATATTTTGGTTACCTTTTTAGATATTTTGGTTACCTTTTTAGATATTTTGGTTACCTTTTTAGATAATTTGGTTACCCTGCTTTTTTTTCGCGCCTTCATAACTGCCATTATTTTAATGCGTTGCGGGGTGTTCCCTAACTTGTTTTTAGGGATATGTAATATTAACTAATCTAACTAATACCTAAAGGGTATAATTAGTTAGTTACGGCATTGGTATTATATACCCTTCGGGTAAATACCATGCCTACTAAATGACGCGGGAAAAATGGCAGCCGTGTAGGGTTGCTGTTTCAATGGAAAACATGGTATTAAATAATCTACATTTTACTATATGCAAAAACTGCGTACTGATGTAGCGAAGCATTGAAATGTCGGCATTACTGATATATAAATTAATCGGTTTTTATAATGCTGTCTTTTCTTCGGGAAACAGCATACTTTCGGGCGTTCTGTCCTGATGCGCTGCAGCAGTTCTTCAATGTATGCCGTTTTCAATGCTGCCGCTGTCCTGCCGTTGTAGGTGTTCTTCTGTGGCTCTCTTGTAAAATATCATGTAAAATAACCGCAAAATATCCGTAAAGTGAATAAAGGTAATATTATATGATGTAAAAATATTTTATTCAGTGTTTTTCAAATGTCGGCGTAAAAGTCCACGTAAACATACTAAAACGGGTGTTATTGATGTATCAATATTTCTGCAGTCCTGATGTAGAACAGAAAAAAAAACAAAAAAAATATATGGCTATGCTGTGCCGTCCTTCATGATGTACCAATACCCCCCCACCCCCCTGCATGTGTAATGTGGTTACAATAATACGGCTGCAGTGTAATGGCGTTACTTCAGTACGTACCATGTGGGCTGCTGTTCGGGGGTTATTTCTGTCATTACACGCGCGCACGTACACGCGCGTTGTGATACGTATAACTGCCAAATGTGTTGTTATGAATTATGCGGCTGCTTCTTTGTACGTTTGCTGCGTCTGCCGTTGTGGGCTGTCAGGCAGTTTTGCAATGCCGCTGCAAAGTCTGTTTCGTTCAGTCTGCTTTTACTCTGTTCCATGTCACTTCTTTTAGTTAGATATACTTTTAACAAAAAGCGTATCATTAACACCGATGCCATGCGCCTTCAGGCAGTTTTGTAATGCCGTTGCAAACTCTGCTTTATTAACTCTGCGTTTCTTCTTTTCCATGTTGCTTTTTTACTCATATAGGCAATGCACGGAAAGCGGGTTATTATTGCTGCGGCTGTAAACCTTCAGGCAGTCCGTCAGTGCTGCAGTAACAATGCGTTTCGTGACGTCTTCGGCGTTGTGTATAAGTCTGTTGCGTGTCATGGCGCAAAACAATATAAAATCTTTGGGCAAATGTTGTTATTCTTGTTTGAGTATTCCCCATGTTTTTCACAGCGATAACGCACATTTTAGGCGTTGTGAAAGGTTTTCTATTTCGGGGGTTGCGTAGCCCACCTGCACAAAGAAAATGGCGCAGAAGCCAAAAAAACGGCGTCTGTGTCTAAAATAGAAGCGGGCAGAAGCCCACGCCCCTGCCCTGCTGTTAATGTTCCTGATGTGCTGCCGTGTTTATGCTTCGGCTGATATTGTCAGTAATGGTTGTGTTTCTTCTTCAGTCTTTGTTTCTTCTACTTGTATGTTACGTTTCCATGTCCAAACGTAGTCAATGCCATTGGCTGCGGGTTTCTTTTCGTACTCTGTAATGAAGCCGCCTTCTTCTGCAGTCTTGAAAAAGTTTTCAAGCGTCTTTTTATCGCGGGGTTTGTGGGCTTTGATGTTGTCTTTTTCCTTCTGTAGTTCTTCGCCCTGCAAGCCCTGCAGCCTGCTTTTGTAGCCGAAAACGTCCGCTAATATGTCGTTATCTTTGTTTTCGTTCCACTGCTTATATTCTGTGCGTCTGTCGCAATACATGATGATACGCTGAAAGTTTATGCCTTCAGGGGTGTTAAATGATTGGTACTGCGACAACTTCAGGAAGTATTTACACGGCTGTTTGATTGCTACATGCTGCTTTTTCATTATTTCCGTGCGTTCACGTCTGCCGTACACAATGGCTTTATGTATGCGCACGTCTATTTCTGTATTGCCGTTTACCCTGCCGTCACGTTCAAATAATTTGCCCTGATTGCTGAAGGTGGTTGTAATTGCCTGCGTCTGTACTTCGTAACGTTGCCATTTGTCCAAAAACTTAATTTTGCCGTTCTTCAGCACTTTGTATGTGCTGCGCCATTCAGTCATTTTTATCCAACGTTCACTCCAAAACATTAACGCATAATACATGTTTTGCAATATGTCGCTGTTGTAGTTTACCATGCCGCTGCATATCTGCGTAAACTGCGCTAATGTGGTGTGATACATTACGTGTGTTTCGTCCTGCGTTACCTTTGAAGCAATAACGGGCAGTGCCATAAAGCCTTTCATAGACTGCATGGCGTATGTAAGCGTTGTTTTTGTAGCCCCGCTTTCCGTCAGGGCGTTGCGCAATGGCTGCCACTGCGTTAGTTGTCCTTCTTCGTTCTTCAATGCCGTTTGTACTTCAGTGCTAATGGCTTCTAATGCGTTTTGATGTAAATATATTGATTTGTCCTTTTTCGGCTGTCTTTCCGATGTGTCCGTATATATTCTGTGCCGTTCTGCCTTCGGTGCTGCCACTGCGTCCATGTCCATGTGCGGGTGTATGGTGATGTCCTTTTGCTTCTGCTGCTTCTTCTGTTTGCGTTCTGCAGCCTTCGGCATGGTTTCGTCCGATTG
>Ga0310786_10009180_pt1 | contig 12593 bp, 6 predicted proteins | sample AusTroGonzalo_MG_FD_203881 | JGI IMG/M metagenome (GOLD analysis project Ga0310786, IMG submission 203881) | Bovine rumen microbial communities from tropical cattle in Woodstock, Queensland, Australia - Gonzalo_03 (v2) (version 2) | ecosystem: Host-associated > Mammals > Digestive system >...
CAAGCCAGGTGAGGGATGGACACCTAACTCAGGTCGTCCGAAAACGTTCCAGGAACGTTACAAGAAGTAAAGAAAAGAAAGTAGCAAGCTACCGGCCCCGTGAGGAGTCGGTAGCTTGTGTGCTTATTTTGTTTAAGCAAGTCTGAAGGTAGGACGAACGCCCATCTCGTTGTACGAATAGGCGCTGCCGAGATATCCATTGTTGCCAACGAATTTCATGCGGATAGGATCATCCGAACCATTCGGCTCAGACGAGCTCGTCCACCAAGCAGCGTTGGATTTGGTACGCCTCATCTTAGCGATGTTGGGTGCCATCTCTGCACTGCTGATACCGTCAGCTGGAATCGACACCCTGTCGCCAAGGTCAGTGTCTCTGAGCATGAACATGCTGGTGTCATCACCGAAGCCACTCATGAAACCAATCTCGTTGGAGTACGAGGGTTTAGCATCGCACTTGTGGTAGCCTCTGCCGTACCAGTCGGCGTTGTCAGAGTTAAGCCACGTTCTCAGATTTGTCAATCTCCAGTCAGCTGCACCGTTAGGAGCACCCGTGAGATCGGAGAAGATAACCGTCTGATCAGAGTACGACGCCGCTTCATTGGCCATGATGCGCTCGTAGATGTTGTGTCCGGCAGTGGACGAGACAGATGGATCGATCTGGATGAATCTCAGGTTCTCACCTGAACCCTCCTCGATGAAGTAGTCCTTGCCAGTGTTAGTCAGGTTACTCGTGTCGTCACTCGTCCTGAAGTAGCAGTACTCCTTCGCGTCCATCTCCTTGTTGCACAGCACGTCTTTGGAGACAACATCCATCGCCATATACCAATGCTGGTTCTCGTAGTGGCGAGTGAAGTTGGTGATTATGCACTCAATCTCTCCGTAGATCTCGTGTGGAGGAAGAACGATAGAATCGCCGACCGAGAAGACCTTGCGGATCAACTTAGTCGTCTTGTTATCGTCATCCAGCGTCAGCGTACGGATGTAGTCCCACGTGATAGGTTCAGGGTGAACCGCTGCAGTAGGAACGTACATGGCTCCGTGCGCATCGAACGAGAATGCACGGTAGAATGCTTCACCTCCAGAGTACTGTGTCAAGTCTCTGAACTTAACCGAAGATGCCTCGGTGAATCCAAGCCTCGTGTTCGCAACGATAGTTCCGTCACCAGGATGCTGCGGAGCTGATCCGAACTTCCTGACGATGATCGTGTGATCGTAGAGGTGTACGCGACCGTCAGTACCAGTTGTTACAGCAGGCGGGTCGACCCAAAGAAGGTTGTTGGATTTCCACATCGTGTTGTCCGACGTCCAAGCCGGATAGATGCTTGCACCATTAACTCCCTTGATGTCGTCCGTGAGTCCAGCTGTCACATCCTTCCAGTAGTAGCCCTCGATCTCCTCGCCGTTCATTATGGCTTCGCACTTGTAGAAGTGCAGAGCAGGATAACCAGGAGTGTCCTCCATCGGACTCCACAGACCCATGCGATACCATTTCTCACTTGCTGCAGGAAGAGTCGGAACACGCGTGACGCGCCCGAACGAATCCAGAGTTATCACTTGATCGAACCGTGCTTCGTACCAGAGAGCGTCCATACGGACAGTGTTGATCACACCGGAGTACACACCTTCACCTGGGTTGAAATACTCACCATAGAAGTCGAGATCTTCAGACGGAGTCATGCCCATGGTGGGCTTGATGATCGTCTGATAGTTCTTGACAGTACGAGTGTAGAGCATCGTAACCTTGCCGGTGAAGTACATCGTGCCAGACGTGTCTCCCTCGTGTACAGTGATGATTCCTTTCTCAAGGAGATCCTGTATCGACGTCTTCTCTAGAGGAAGGTAAGCACCATCCTGCTTAAGGAACACGTCATCGAGTGTGCCCATGTACTCATTCCATCCAGCTTGGTCGAACTCGTTCTCCTCATGGAAACCGATGTTGCTCAGCCAATGGTAATCGTAGGTTGTGAACTGTTTGAGGTACGTGTTGTTGACACGAACATCGATGTCTTCAGACGTGAGCTCAGTATATTCACCGAGGTCGTTCTTGAAGAAGTAACGCTTGCTGTTGTTGAACAGCTTCATGCCTTCGTAGCTGAACTTCCAGATTTGGGTGTACGCTTTCTCGCGCCTGTTAACCACCATCCTGAAGATAGCCAAGGTGTCGTCGTTATCAGCAACGATCAGCGTGAGGCCTTCATGGCAGAGCGAGCAAGAACAGAACTTCTCCGCTATGCCGAACGCCGTGTTGCAGTTCATGTCGACATCCAGAGGATCCGTCGGGTTCTTCCAGTAGATCTTGTTGTCTTCATCACGAACAGAGTAGAGATAGGAGTTACCGCCAAGGGCTTGATCGCCGAAGTACAGTATTCCGTTCTCCTCGTGGAACTGATCGATGACGTCTTTGTTAAGGTGGGTGTGGAGCGAATCACGCAAACCACCTAGTCTGTTCTTGAGCCATTCGATCCAGTACGTCTGTTCGGCGTTGATCTCCTGGATGTCAATGATGGATGTGTTGATCCTGTTAATCGCGATGTTGAAATCAACGATCTTCAAGTAAGCGTCGAGATCCGGTTTGACGACGTAGTCTTCACCTTCCTGCTGAGCGATAAGGTAGTACTTCTGATTGTGGACGTGCCAAAGGTAAAGACCCCAGCCGTATTTCACTCTGGGGTCACCCTCGTTATCACCACCAACGACAGTCGCTGCCTGATTCACCCAGTAGAGGATGTTCTCACTACGCTCGTTCAACGGTATCTGTTGAAGTCCAGAATAGAAGTCTACATACCTGATCTTCGCAAAGCCGGTCTCACCGTCATTGTTGTGGATGATGTAGTAGACTTTTCCATCGACCGATTGGACCGCCTTAACTGGCGGTGCTGCGTAAGGATATGCCATTGATGATTCTCCTTATCTTGCAAGTAGGGTCCACGTGTCTGTCAGAACACCCGCTGCCGTCAACATGTTCTCATCGGCGATGTGGATCGCAATGATGTTGTTCAGCATCATACGGACGTGGTTCATCGTGTAGACGTTAGCATCGATCATGCAAAGCACAAGCCTACGTTCGTACAAACCTGCAGCCAAGATCTCCGGAGGTATCGGATCGCCAGCTGTCCAGCCAACGTGTTCGATGTAAGCTCCAGTTGCCGCATCGTAAGTGAAGTAGGATTTGCCAAGCGTATACACGTCGTCACTCGTGAGGAAGTAGTCCCAGTCGAAGATCTTCAGGTACCACTTGGACTCAGGGTCGTAATCCTTGATCCTTTTGCCAACGGCATCGGGATCAGGCGTGTAGACCTTGCGTTCGTAGCCTACGTACCATACGTACTCATACCACATGTCAGGTGTCAGACGATGACCGTCAGCCGTGAAGTCCTGATGCCACCAGTCGGTAGGACGGTAGTAGATCAGGTCAGCGTAGATGATCATGTCGACAGGAAGTTCCATGTAGCCATCGCCGTAGGTACGTTCACCAGAGATCGCACTGTTCTTACCGCTCGTAAGCTCGTTCACGTGAATCTTGATAAGCTCATTCACCTGGAACATGATGTCACGAAGAGTGTAGTTCTCGATCCTAACCAGCGCCACGATGTTGTCCGTGTTACGGGCCAACGTCTCGATAGCGTTGTGGACAGTGATGAACCTATTCGTCGTGTCATGCAGCAGAGTAATCGTACAAGTCTCCTGCACGATTTCCTGGAGAGTTGCGAGCGTCATCGCAAGGATGAAGTTCTCCAACGCCAGGAGCTGAGACTTGGTCCACGTGAAATGCTGCTCACAAAGTAGACGATTGCGCTCGATGTGCTCCGTGTTTCTATCGATCAAACCACGGATCGTATTCATGGTGGCATAGCGAGTGTCGCGCTCGTAGACTTTACCGACCATTTCGACAGGGATCTCTTTGCCCGCAGTGTAGAAGTACTGGACACCAGACTCCACAACTGCTGTCGGACTAGCGATCTCTACGTAACCATCTCCATCGAAGATGTAGATAGCACTGGCGAACTGCATGCGGTACTTGGTGAGGTATTCACCGATCTCCAGACCTCTGAGTTCCTCATAACGATCCTCGTATTCGCTGTTGCCAACGAAGTCGATATCTTCAAACTCATCCTCGATATCCGTGGTGGAGTAGAGAGAAGGTTCGAACACATCAACGAAGAGAGCATCGTTCCAGCCTGCAGAGCCCTGAGGCGGACTTCCAGCATTGACCCAGGCCAGGTACTTCGCCATGTTAGCGAAATAGGCCGAAGCATAAGCAGAGCTCACACGTTCGTATTTGCCAGATGCATTCTGGATGTAGTACGCCGTCCCGGAGTCATACACCGCATCCCAGCTAGGCACAATGAGGTTGTACTGCTTCTTGTACGTGTAGTAGAACTTGTCCTTGTTGAAGTAGTCGTCACCTGTGACGATCATGTGCTTGTAGCCATCGACTTCCCAGTCACTACCGTCAGGCTGGTTGCCGACGATACCAACAAGTATCTTTAACTTCTCGATGTTGTTGATGATCGTGTCGTTCCTCTTGAAGAGGTTGTTCACGTCAAGGCGAAGCTTGTAGATCATCTCGGCCATGTGAGGCAACTCATCATTGTTGGCCTTGATCTGATCGATAGCTGTGGAGCAAGTGCACTTAGTGTAAATCGGGCCAATATACAGACGAACGTCTTCATCGTCCCCTGCCTCGACACCATCCAAGAGCTGATTCACAATCGCTGGTGTCAGACGAACCCACTCGTGTGTGCCGTACTTATTACGAGCAGCATCCTTAGCTGGACGAGGATTCTCCCAACCATCCGTAACCGGAGAGGGACTCTCGCTCAACCCAACAGGGATCCACAGCACGTCATTGTACGCGTTCAGACGTTCGAGAATATTCCCGATCGTGTACGGCATGAGAGTCTCGAGATAGATGTCCCGAAGATTCGTGCCGAGCAACGCATCGACTTGCTGATGGTGCTGAACGATAGCAGCCGCATTCTTCTTGATGAGTGCATCGACTGTGTCACCAAGAGAGAAGTAGAGGTTCACCTTGTCAGCGATAGCTCCACCGATCGTGTAGGAAGACGGATCAATGTAGCGGAAGATCTTGACTGCCAGATCGTAACGGAAGTAGGTCACGTTGTTACGCCAGGTATCGCCAGTCTCGGCAGTGAACTCAAGTTCCTGCATGCCGATCAGCTCACGAACCTTCTGGATGTGGGCTGCGTTCACGTGGACTTCGTCGTCCACAGTCTTCAGCATCTTAGCCACATTGGCTATGTTCGTAGCCAGAGTCCAGTCGGCAGACGTGATCACAACGTTCGAGTGTTCGTCACCCATCGTGACTGTCTCGACCTCTTCCGACTCACCGATGATATCATGAATGTCGGTGATATCAGACGAGAGCAACTCGAGCACAGCACAGATAGAGTTCTTCCTAACGTTGAACTCGTTGTAGATGTGATTCAGCATGTGATCGAAGTCACCGATCTCAGCATCGATGTAGCCGAGGTGGTTCAGGATCACTTGCCAGGCAGAAGCGAACGGGTTGATGTGATCGATGACAGCATTGATCGTGCTGCACAGCTGATCTATCGATCCGGTTTCATCCGTCAAGTCCAGACTTGCAGGAAGCAGTTCAGCGTTGTACTCATTCAGGAATTCGATGACTTTGTTGATCTTGCTGCAAGTATCGTCGATGAGGCTCACGCCGTTAGTCGGAAGCTTGACGAAATCGCCAGCCTGATACACATCGGAACCGGCCGTGTATCCAGTCGTCACCTTGGCAAAGTAGCCAACGCGTGCATGCTTGTAAGCGATGAGAAGATTACTGTCGGGGTCGATGATCTCGGTGAGATCTAGGGAATTGTCAGCCCAAGTCCAACGATAGACATCGTCCGCAGTGACGACTTCCCCCTCTACAGGGCGGAAGCCGAGAACATCAAAAGCAATGTTGTACTTCTTAAATCCGAACACGATTTCGTTGTACGTGTTGACAAGATCGTCGAATGTATTGCTCTCATTGTACTCATTACGGATGGTCGTCTCGTCAGATGCCGACAATTTACCGACTGGAATGAAATACTGACGAGCTGTACCGAATGTCACAGCACGCCATCTCCAGTAGTTGTTGTCGCCGTCGTTGATGTGGTCGCACTTGTAGAACCGTTTGTCGGTCTCAAGGAAGACAACGACGTCTTCGTATTTCTCGAACGCTTCAGGCAGCTCAGGGACTCGGATGACATAGCCATACTTGCCTTTAGCAGCCGATTGAGCAGCGTTGCGAGAGGGGTTGATTCTAAGGCTCATATAGCTCCTTTATCTTCCCTTGTTAATGAAAAATTGACCATAAAATGGCAGGGAAATCCCACCATACCTATGTATTTTATCCCTCTTTCAAGGAGTTTATAAACCTATGAAAACGACTGCAATGCCAGCAATGAAACCGGTCCTCGTCGACACGGTTTCAGACGACATTCGGAACCTCCGGGAGGATGATGTAAGTCAGCAGAAAGTAGTGCTCACAGCACGAGCCATCGCAGACATTTGGAAATGCGATATCGTGAATGAGAGTAACTCCAGTGATGCTGGATTCTACGTAGATGCTGTGCGCATCAATCAGTCTTCGCAAGAGGAGACTGTAAGGGTAGCGGATTTGAATAAGGTGATCTACGGAAGTCGCAGGGCTCTGGAGATTGACGGGTACTGCAATGGACCGAACCTTGTGAACTCCGCGGCTTTTCTCGAGACTTATTCCGTTCTTCCTGATGGAAGACTAACATGGGTGACAAACAATGCACCAGTTACCATCCCAGCCGGACAGAATCAGAACACGGCTCAACAGCCTTATTCGCCGCATCTTCGTCAGGTCTTCTGGACCTCAGACCAAGAGAAACTTAGAGACGACACCGTCTACACCCGAGTCGGAAGGTACGTCGGTGACGAAGAGGGTCACTCTCCTGGTGACTACGAGTGGAGCGCCTGGCTGACGCTGAACAACGAAATCCTCCATGTGGTTATCACTGAGAGTACGAACTCGTTCACAGAGGGTCAGCTGTACACACCCGAGCATCCGCTTGTTCCTTCTATTCAGACGGCTTACGAGATCTACACGGATGTCCCGTATTTCATTCTTCCTAAGGCTGATCAGTTCAAACTCGGTCAGAAGATCTTCATCTACCAGTTCCCGGCTCAGTCCAACCCAGACGGTGGCGATGCTGTGATAGCTCTTAGCTCGACTGGCGTAAGCTACACCGAGCGCTATTACGACACTGGTGCGCAGAAGATCATCGAGAACCCCATGATCCTCAATGCGATTCCTTCAGTGGAACGCAATGTCAAGACGATCAACGATATCGTCAAGACAGATCACTTGGTTGGTGCGACTTATGAGTTTGAAGTTGTGGCTCTCGTCGATAGCGCCAACATCGAGTTGGCTAAGTCCGACGATCCGCACATCCTCGAGAATGAAAGTGACACTCAGACGTGGGAACTTCTCACTGCTGCTGAGGAGACGGACTACCTCGCTGGTATCGGTGAACTCCTGAACGAGCACACCGACAATTACCTGGCTGATATGGTCCAGTACAAGCGTCGCCGTTACAATGAGGAGAAGGCTAAAGACGTCTCTATTCGTGACAAGGCTCTTCAGTCTGAAACGGATCCGATCATCATCAATCGTGTGGTGTCGACGTCTGGCTACTGCAAACTCGACGTGTTCGTCCAACACACCAACCGCCCTGGCTGGTCTGTGCAGGTTCGTGTGGCTGACGTGCGTACCGAAGCCAAGTTCAACAAGGTGGACATCATCCAGATCGATGGCGTCGTTATGACGACACCGCTGGAAGAGCAGATCTACTACATCAAGAATGGCTTGAAGTATGAATTGGCTCTGAGCACGGACATGACGAAGCAACCTGGCTACATCACCGAGTTCTTGCCGGACACCGAGTACTACACTCTCGGGACCACGCACACGATCTTCAACGGCAACCCGATCTGCACGTTGGATAACTCCAACACATCGGCTGGCCACAACATGAGAGCCGTCTACGTCTACAGGAAGAACATTCTGCAGATCGTAATCTCTCCTGGATCTGTCGGCCATATTGACTTGCGTGATGGAGCTGATGGTGAAGGCATCATCGTCCCTACGGTGTCCTTCTACCCAGATCCGCACTATGCTTACATCAGCAAGGCGGATCTTAATCCGTCGGCATTCACCGAGAAGATGGTCACTGATCTCCAGGAAGCTGGAGTTCTCCCGACGGATCTCGGCGAAGACAAGATGACTTATCCAGTTGCTACGTCTGCACTTCTGGAAGCTTACGGCTATTTGGCTCATCAGCTTCAGGGCAAAGGTCGTCTGTTCGGTGCTGTTGCTGCACCGGAGAACGAACTCATCCGAGCATCTAACTTCACCTTGAACAACTACAAGGATGAAGGTGATTTCTGGATCTGCCCTTACCGTGCAGTAGGCACTGGCGCTATCATGGAGTCCACCACTTATCCCGTTGCTGGCGAATACTTCCGCTACAACGAGACGACTGAGCGGTGGGAATCGATAGGTCAGCGTGGAGTCGATCAGCTGGTTGCTACAGACTATCCGAATGCCTCAACGATGGCTGAGGTCGGTCGTGGTGTAGCTAGCGAGAGTCTCGGGTGGCCTCAGGGATTTGTCAATGCAGATGCACGTCTTATCGTTCTCACAGACAAGCGTGCCACAGCGGATATGATCAAGGAAGACGAACTCATTGGAGACGTTCAACATCACGACGTTTCTCGTGTGACTCAGTTCTTGCTTCAGACTAACCGCGGACGTCTTAACATCTGGTATCGCTTCATTTCCAAGAACTCTGATGGTTCCTGGGGTTCTTGGAGCAGCTGGACACATCAGCCGATGGGAGAGAAGACGATCAACGTCGTCGACTATCTCAACGACAATGTCCCTGCGTCCAAGTTGGAAGAGGGTCTGCGTACAGCTGACAAGCTGATCGTCCGTTGCGGCAGGTCGGATCTCCTCGCAGATTCCGAACCGCACACTGTCACGGTTAACCTGCCAAGTCCTGCCAACTATCCTGCGGGTATCACGATCGTGCTCGATTATCGCGGTAACGCTTACACGTCTCTCAAGACTGTCTGCGGATCGTACGAGTACGTTCAGAGCATCCCTGCTGAATTCATGGCAGCTGTCATGGGCAAACCGAACGATTACTTCTCACTCATCTGGAAGTCGGACGGTTCGAAGTGGTCACTGGTAACTTACGGCTAAGGAGATAATCATGTACTTTAATTCTTCATTTCGGTTCAGAACCAAGAAGGTAGTCGGATCTCCTAGCGCCGAGGGTAACGGACAGCACACAATCGCGTCCCACATCGGTGATGCAGATCCGCATCCTAACTATCTGTTGAAGGGCGAGGAATCTCGCCCCTTCGACATCTCCGAACATTTGGCTGCTGTGCTCGACCATGCTGTCGGCTACATCCGCCGTGGAGAGGTTGCGGAAGGTAAGCGTGATTATCTGCAGAACAGATTCCTCAGCTTGATCAATGACCCGAACAATTACGGGGCATTGCTTCAGGCTAAGCGTCACGTCATTACCGCTTACGTCCTTAACCAGGTTCTCGAAGACTTCGGTCTTGTGGACGATGTGAAACTGGAGAACTATGTTCTTCGTGATCACATCGTTACCAGCGAGAGCGGTGCACCTGAGACAGATCAGGAAGAGTACGTGGTTGGCTGGGTTCTGTACAAGAACCTTCTTACCAAGTTCTCCAACCTGAACACTGCTGCTCAGACGTGGGTGACCAAGACTGAAGCTAACAACTTCTCTCGTATCACTCACACTCACAAGTGGGCTGACATCGAGAACATCACTGGCAGTACGTTCGCTACCAAGACGGAAGTTGATGAGATGTTCGCTGACTTCCTTAGCAGACTGAGTAGCACGGTGACGACAGAACTCGATGCATTTGCCGCTAAGCTTGGTTATGTCTTAACAGGCGACACTGTGTACAAACCAGAGACTAAGTACTACTCGTTTGATGATGTCAACAACGAGTTTGTTCTGATGGTGGCTGGTACTAACTACACGGTCGGTTCTAGCATAACCGGCGAAGTGTGGACTAAGCCAGAGACAATCGGTGTTCCCGTGTTGTCGGTGAATGGTCTCATCCAGAGATCTACGACTTCGAAGGTAACGACGGGGGCCAATCAATTCAGTTGGGAAAATCTCGACTTCAGCGAAGCTGATATCGAGGATCGCATTGCTGCGTACATCTCAGGCTTCAATGCCAACAATCAGTACATGAAAGCAGTCCGTCACGACTTTACAGTTGACGGTGCGACAGTGAAGGGTATCGACTACATCTTCTGCGCCGGCAAACGACAGAATGCTGCGCGCACTGCATGGGAAGATGACCCGGGCTGGCCGTCTGGCAAGTTGTATGCACTTGTGTCTCTCGACATCGGCATGAGAAGGACGGATCGAATCTATGACTTCGCCGTGCATTTCCACACCCCAGATTGCGCTTACCCGTACACGGAGGGTTCGGATACGAAAGTTCCTTCCGGTGCAAACCTTGCACTTGGTGGAGTAGGTCCGGATCTGTTTCTGTGTCACCCGGATTACACCGGCGCTGATGCAGCGCATTTAGAGACCAAGACGAGTCACCGTGGAGGATTCACTGGGACGATCCCGATGATGAAGGGAACGTTCATTACGATTCGCTACGCCATCTCGCCTTGCCACGCTAGGATCGCGTACGCCCCGTACATCGATTCGAATACGCTGCTCTAAAGCAACAAGCCCTCCCTTCCTCCACGGGAAGGGAGTGGCTATCCTATGCCGTTAATTCCTAATAGAAGGAGAGTTTATGCGCAAAATAGTTGAACATCTGACGGCAACTCTGCTAGCGCTAACACTAGCTGGGTGCGGTCACACGTTCTACTTCGAATCGGACACAATCGGCCTCAATGCCACAGTCCCTTGCGGTGAGAGGACTATCGGCGTAACCATCGGTTCATCCAAGATAGTCCAGGCTTCTGTAAGAGGCGGTTCTACATTCGAGACTACCACGACCTCCGGTGCAGGCATCCTGTCTGGAGCTGGCGGAGTGGCTAAACTCTCGAGAATGTCCACGAATATGCAGCTCAATGAGGGCTACTTGGCAGATATCATGCTCTCGACGAATGTCACGGAGAATGTCAAGATAGAGCTGGCTAAGGCTCTAACTACTGCCAAAGCTCCCACCTACGAATCGGCTATCCTTCAGACTGGTAACTCCATGGCCAACACTGGTAATGAAGCTGTCAAGTCGAATGTGGTCGGTCACGTGGATAAGACTGGAGTGGACTTGATTGTAGCGACTACCCCTGAGATAGTCAAGCCAGTTGTGTCTGGTGCGGTAGAGGTCGTAGACAATACCGTCAACAAAGTTACTGGAGTTGTCGATAACATCACGACTAACAACGTGGTGGCACAGATAACTCATGTCCCAGGCGATATAGCTACGGAAGTGCATGGAGTCGTAACTGACCTAGCGCACGCTCTTGTGGTCGTTATCGCTATCATCGTTGGAATCATCTTCCTTCTGTTCCTGATGTGGTTCATAGGAGCCAAGATGGGACGAAAGAAGCAGGAGCGGGTGTCGACAGCTAAAGACGCCAAGGTGATTGTAGAAGCTTGTGAGGGGAGTCCGCAACACTTAGGTGTACCAGAGGCTGATAACAACGAGCCTACTCCTGCAGAAGAAGAGGTTATTCCCCTCATCGATCCAAAGGAAATACACAATCAGCTGAACAAAGATAAACCCAAGGGATTCAAGAAGGTCTTCAAAATAGTCTTCGCTCCAATCTCTTGGATTCTATCGATTGTCATGTGGTTCTTTGGACGTCGCAAGAAAAAGAATAAATAACCTCAACCTCTAGGTGCTCCATGCGGGGCACCTAGAGTGTTATTCTGTTTTTGTCCAATCCAGTTCGTAGACTCCTAACGTCATGCAATTCATGTACGTCTTCCAGGACATACACGGAAGATTAGCATTCGGAGCCCACCTGATGTCCAGACCAAGAGTCTGACTCATCTCCATCCACGATCCGTCTTCGTTAGCTTGACGTATCTCGCGGATATCTCCTACTCTCAGACGATTCCACTCGAGTTTGAACCCGATGGATGTACAACCTGAGAGCAGGAGTAAACATGCCATTGTGAAGTAGCGCATGGGTTACCTCGAAGAGATACCCACCTCTACAGAGTCAACTGTTGCCCGCCTGACAGCATGTCATCCAAACAAACCATTAGGAGATCCAGCCACCCTGTAGAGGTGAGCTAAGTTTATTTGACGAGCTGCTGTTCAGCGAAGAACTCAAGAACATCGATGATACTCAGGTATTCCTGATCGCACTTGACTTCCTGAGGGAGCCAGTAACCACGGGAGTTGAGCACACGATCAACCGAGTACTTCGCCTTGTCGGACGAGAGAACATCCATGAGCTTCTGCGGTTCGACCTTGAGCGGGAACCTCCAACCTGATGCACTCCAATTGGTCTGGATGTAAGCAAGCTGGGAAGTCAATTGAAGAGCACGGCGAAGCTGAGGATTATCAAGGCA
>Ga0310786_10009181_pt1 | contig 12592 bp, 10 predicted proteins | sample AusTroGonzalo_MG_FD_203881 | JGI IMG/M metagenome (GOLD analysis project Ga0310786, IMG submission 203881) | Bovine rumen microbial communities from tropical cattle in Woodstock, Queensland, Australia - Gonzalo_03 (v2) (version 2) | ecosystem: Host-associated > Mammals > Digestive system >...
TCAACCACATCTCCCTCATGGATCTTTTCAAACAGCTCTTTTTGCATCTCTGCCTTCTTTTCCATCAGGAGCTGACGGCGATCGCCGATAAAACGTCTTCTCTTAGGATTGTACTCGCTGATCACGAATTCAATTTCCTGTCCTGCATACTTAGAAAGATCCTTCTCATATCCATCACTGACAAGGCTTGCCGGAATGAAGACTCTTACTTCGTCCACAATAAGGCTAAGACCGCTCTCAGTAACCTGGGACACCGTTGCCTTCAATACTTCCTTGTTGTTGTACGCTTCTTCTATTCTCTTATTTCCTCTGTCTGCAGCAAGTCTCTTGTATGTCAGGCTTACCTGTCCCTCGCCATCATTTACTTTCAGCACTTTTACCTCTAAGGTATCTCCTACCTTAACTGCTTCTGTCAGATTCACCGAGGAGTCGTTGGTGTACTCATTTTTAGGAAGAATACCGTCAGATTTATAACCGATGTTTAACACGATCTCATCCGGCTTCACATCGATGACCTTACCTTCAACTACCTCCCCTGTATGAATTGTCTTGAAAGATTCTTCCAACATTTGTTCAAAAGTTAATTCTGACATAATTTTGAACCTCCTCAATTAATTTGTTTGGGGTGGAAGCCCCCGCAGTAATACCCACCAGGCGAACAGTTGTCGGCAAGACCATATCAAGGTCTTCCAATGTCTGTATAAAATAGGTGGTTGCACATTCCGAACTGCATATTTCATACAGCTTTCTTGTATTGGAACTGTGCCTTCCTCCTATTACTATCATCACATCAGCTTCTGCCGCAAGCGCTTTCGCTGCTCGCTGCCTTTCTTCCGTCGCATTACAGATAGTATTCACAACACTAACATTATAGCTTCTTTCGCGAAAAATTTCAATAATATTGTCAAATTTGTTTGAATTAAATGTCGTTTGAGCTACAATAATTCCTTGTCGATCTGGATTTAAGATGATTTTTCTTGCTTCTTCGGTAGTTTCCAGTACAACAGCACTGTTTTCGCACCATCCGCAAATCCCCTCAACCTCCGGGTGTCCAGGATTCCCAACTACATAAATCTGCTTTCCCTGTTCGTATGCCTCCCTTACAACATGGTGGATCCTCTTGACAAAAGGACAGGTAGCATCAATGCATTCAATTCCTTTCTTTTCAAGAATCTGACCGATTTCTTCCGGTACACCATGTGCCCGGATAACAACAGCCATCCCGTTTGGATAGGTGTTCTCGTCATTTTTCAAAGCAAGAAGCTCATCCTTCGTTTCTATTACGCTTACTCCAAGCTCTTCCAATTCACGTACGACTTCTTCGTTATGCACAATTGGCCCGTAGGTAAAAATCGCTTTTCCGGTTCCGATCTGCTCATATACGGTATCAATTGCACGCTTTACCCCAAAGCAAAAACCTGCGCACTCAGCTAACTTCACTTCCATCTTATGTACTTCCTATTCATTTTTACATAAATCAAGAATTTTTCTGACAACTTCCTCTATTGTAAGATCAGATGTATCCACCACAATTGCATCATCCGCTTGTTTTAGCGGCGAAACCTGTCTATGCATGTCGCGATAATCGCGTTCCTCGATATCCTGTCGGATCTTAGCCAGATCGCAAACTTCACCCTTGGCAGTCAATTCATCATATCTTCTTTTGGCGCGCACACCGGAATCGGCTGTCAGATAGATTTTCAGCGTTGCATGCGGCAACACGCAGGTACCTATATCTCTTCCGTCCATAATACAATCGATTTCATCGGCCAGTTTGCGCTGTTTTTCCGTCAGATTCTCCCGCACCTCACGAATTCCGCTGATAACGGAAGCCATGTTCCCGACTTCCTCAGTACGCAGATAACTGTTTACATTTTCTCCGTTCAGATATACAATCTGCTGACCGTTCTCATAACCCAGAGTCACATTTGCTTCCCGACATTTTTCTATAACTTTAACGGTATTTTCAGCCGATACATTTTCCCGTATCATGAACAAAGCCATCGCCCGATACATGGCTCCCGTATCCACATATACGATTCCTTTTTCCATCGCTATTCTTTTTGCTATCGTGCTCTTCCCTGCTCCTGCCGGGCCATCTACAGCAATATTAAAACTCATTTTTCGCTCCTTTATTTCTATTGTTCATTTTTGCATCCATTGAAATCATCTTCAGTCGTCGATGCAGCGCTTTTCCCCGCAAGATAGCCTGTTGACCACGCAATTTGCAGATTAAAACCACCTGTCATTGCATCGAGATCCATTACTTCACCTGCAAAAAACAGTCCGTGAACCAATCTGGACTCCATCGTAGATGGATTGATCTTTTTTATGCCCACACCGCCCTTTGTTATAATTGCTTCGTCAAAATCCCGCGTCCCTTTCACTTTCAGTGGCAGAGCCTTGATCAGTTCCGCGAAGCGCTGTCTTTCCTGTTTCCCGATCTCAGCGCATTTTTTTTCGGGATCGATCCCCGAAAGGCGGACCATCACAGGAATAAGCTTTGATGGAAACAAAGATCCGAGTGAATTCTTAAAGAGTTTGCTCCTGTTTGCCTCAAATTCGCGGATCAGCCTTTTGTCCAGCTGTTGCTGGTCAAGTGCAGGTTTCAAATCTATGATCAGCTTTGTCTCTTCTTCCTTTTTTTTGTCATCATAAAATCCGGATGCCGATAAAACAAGAGGACCTGTCACTCCAAAGTGAGTAAACATCATTTCTCCGAATCCGTCATAAAGCGTTTTCTTGCCCCTGATCATTTTAAGAGATACGTTTTTTAGAGAAAGTCCCATGACTTCTTTGGGCCAGTCTTCCTTTGTTTCCAGCGGCACTAATCCCGGGCTCATCGTTACAATTTCATGTCCCGCTTCACTTGCGAAGCGATATCCATCGCCCGTAGAGCCCGTGCTAGGATAGGATAATCCCCCCGTAGCTATGATACAGGCATCTCCTTTGATCAGTTCGCCCGTATCAAGACGAATCCCCTGAAAGGAACGCTCATCATTTCCGTCGAAAAGAATCTCCTTTACACGCGACCCTAACATCACTTTTACATTTTCTCTTCCCAATAGCCTTTTAAGTGCACCGATCACATCACTGGAATGATCCGAAACAGGAAATACTCTGTCACCCCGCTCCGTTTTGAGCGGGCATCCCGCTTTTTCAAACAATTCCATGACTGCCTTGTTATCCCACTGATAAAAAGCACTGTACATAAATTTCTGATTCATACGGACATTTTGAAAAAAAACCTCCGGATCATCAGAAGCATTACAGAGATTACATCTCCCTTTTCCTGTGATATAAATCTTTTTACCGAGTTTCTCGTTTTGTTCGAGAAGAGTAACGCTCGCGCCATGAATCGCAGCACTGTATGCTGCCATCATCCCGCCTGCTCCGCCTCCGACAACTATGACCTGTTTCATGATATACTACGACTCCTCCGCCGGTTTTTCTTCCTTTACAGGGTTTTCCAATGGCTTAATAGTTTCCGGATCGGCGCCGGCGAAACTGATCTCGTCATTTAAGTAAACCTGATAATTATTCCAGGCATCTTCCAATATTTTCATATTTGCCCTTACTTCTCCCGGACATTTCAAAACAAGCGAAACCAAAAGTGCATTGATCACGCTCAGCGGTGCAACAAGCGAATCAATCATAGATATCATATCACTTTTCGCGCAAAGGTTACAGGAACTATAAATATTCATGGGAGAATATATACTATCTGTAATAGCAATTACCTTTGCAGTCCGATCATTTGCCAATTCCATCGCTTTTAAGGTACGAAGCGAATATCTTGGAAAACTGATCCCGATAAAACAGTCCTTTTCATCTATATACATCATTTGTTCAAAAGTTTCGCTAATACTGTTTGTACTAAGCAAAATTACATTTCTTCTGATGATATTCAAATAAAAATGCAAAAACCTAGCGAGTGGTTCGTTACTTCTAAGCCCCATAACATATACGTTTTTAGCAGAAAGAATCGTTTCCACAGCAAGATCAAATGCATCTGCATTCAGATTTTCTATTGTGTTTCGGATTTTATCTATATCCGATTTCATAACAGTAGTTAAAATCTCTGATTTCGATCTTCCGTAAAAGTATGTTTCGGTTTCCTTACCGGACAAACGATCCTTTACACATTCTGCCAATTTCTTTTGAAAAGCCGGAAACCCTTCCATGTCGAGTGCATATGCGAATCGTACAACTGTTGATTCACTAATGCCAATTTCTTTTGCAATCTCTGCAGCCGTCATAAAAACTGCTTTTTCAAAGTGATTTAGTATAAAGCTTGCGATTTTTTTATGATTTTTACTAAGGTGTGGGAGTTTTTCCTCAATCACCGTCAGTATATTCGCTGTTTCCATATTTGTCCTTTCTGATCAGGTTCTCTATGCATTTAAGAATGAATGATAGGCTTTCTCGAGCATGATCAATGTCTGTTCCTCCGAGAGATCATAATCTCCTGTCATTGACATAACAGCAGCACCATGGATAAAGATCCACATTTTCATAAACAGATCACTTGGATCCGGGCACCCTGCCTGAGCTGCCGCCTGAATCTGCATTTTGACATTTTCTGTTTTCCCATTCAGGATCTCATACAGGCTCGTTCGTTGTTTGTTTGGTACAAACAATAATCTGAAAAGCGCTTTTTCTTCTCTTGCAAATGCAATATAAGCCATCCCAAGATTCGAAAAAGGAAACCCTGATAGCCTTGGATATAGCGAATAATAATCCTGAAAAAAGCTGACTGCTCGTTCATAAACGGCATCAGTCAGCTCTTCCATATTCTGATAAGAACGAAAAATCGGCTGTGTTGAGCAGTTTGCACGCTCAGCAACTCTACGTGCCGTTATATTCTCAAGGCCCTCTTCACGAGCCATTGCAAATGCTGTATCAAGGATCATCTCCTTTGAGATAGATTCCTTTCTTGCCATGAGCTCATCCCCTTTCCGATGCATTCTTCTCTTTTACTGTATATCTTTGTAAACCAAATTCTGTAACACTTGTTATTTTACATCTGAAAGGTATTTTTTGTCAAGCCTTTAGAAATAGAAACCCAGCGGTATCTTTACAATACATCGAAAAATCTTCTGTTCCCGGTCATACTTTAGCTGATATCTCCATGCGTGTCTGTCAAATATACCGGAAGTGATCGCAAGCCCCATACCTGTGCCGCCGCCGGTTCTGCTTTCATTTCCCCGAACCAATGGCTCCCACAGTTTTTTCAGATTTCCTTTGAATTCCAGATTTGCGGTATTCCTGATCTCAAATTTGCGTTTTTCAAGAATCACTTCAATCCTTCCACCATCCGGCGTATAGTGAATTGCATTTGTAACCAGATTTTCCACTGCGATCTTTAGAAGTTCTGCATCTGCACATTCTTCCATCTCCCCTTCAATTGTAATCTGAAGGTTTCTTTTATCAATCTCTCCCTGATAGCGTTTTAGTGCTTCTTCAAACAACTCTCTGAAATTCAGCCTGCTGCGCGCAAGCTTTCTTCTTTCCTGATCAAACCGCAAAATCTCAAGATTACGTGTCACGATCATATTCATGTATGATACACTATCCATGATCTGATCCGCATAGTATTGATTTATCTCTTTTTCATCTTCCGATTTGACATCTCCGGCAAGAATATTTTCTTCCCGTGTGGGCGTTCGCTGTAAGTCCCTTAAATTCTCGGCATATCCACTGATCGCCATAAGCGGCGACTTCAGATCATGCGCCATGGAATCCATAATAAGCTCCCGGTATCCGTCCGTCAGAAGTCTGAATCTGCCGCACAAATAAAGCACAAGAGCTATCAGAATCGGAAGAAACACAACGAGTGCTAAAAGGATTATTTCTTTCTCAACTTCTAAATCATACCACCACGGTGTGATATGAAAACCTTTCAGTTTCTCATAAGCTTCTATACGAAAGGCTTTCCCCTTCGAATCCGAAAAAATGCTCGCTGCTGCAAGAGAAATACTGCTCTGATGCAAATCAAATAAACCACATGTCAAATTCGAATCATCAAAATATGACGACACACCCGGATATACATAATCACGTAATGACGACAAAATTCTGCTTTGCTCCTCAATCTCCTGCGTGGACATCTCCTCAGAATATGATTCTATAAGTCTGATGATAGGTCTCGCCCAAAATCTTTTATCCTGAATATCCGTACGCTCTGCCGGCACAATCCGGTGTTCATATTCCTTTCCCGGCATGACCTGTGGATTCCATTCCTTTTTAATTAGAAATTCCTCATATTTTCCCTCTGAATGGTGGGAACCGTCCATATAGTACTCCGTTCTGCCCGGATAAAACATACGATCCTTTATGTAATAGTCATATATAATGTATCCGGCAGAATAACCGGAACCTCCTCCATGTCCGTTAAAAAAAGCCTCTCTTTCTCTATCATATTGCTCTCTACCCGCCTTTTCCAATTGAGCGATCTGTTCTAAGCATTCATCATCGCAATAGTAATAATCATATTGTGGCTTTTTGCGGTAACTATCTGTTTCATTTTTCTGATCGCTAACAATAGTATCTATTTCATCTTCCGTTATCATTTGCAGGATCGCTGCCGGTTTTTGTTGATATACAATTTCACCGGTTTGCATATCCCTGATCATGATATCCCCGACCTTACTGTCCGACCAAAGATCCTCCGTTCTCCAAATATCCAAGGTTTTTTCTATACATTCCGGATATTTGTCTTCCCATGAAGAATTCTCGACTGCATGAACGATCTCATTCACCACCATACTAAAATTGTTATGGAAGTAAGATTTTTGCTTCTCACACGTGTCCACAAGTTGTTTGACGCCGGATATGTATGTCACACAGGCAATCATAACGCCTTCAATCAGATATAAAAGCAGCGCAAAAATCAGGTAGTTTCTTTTCTTATATTTTGATCTTCTCCTCTTCATTTCTTTTGCCCTTTCCATCCGTCAGCTTATACCCCGAACCGAAAACAGTCTTAATCTGATCGCCGGCATCACCAAGTTTTTTTCTAAGCTTCTTAATGTGGTTGTCAACCGTACGACTGGAACCATCATATTCATAGCCCCAAATACGATCTAAAAGCATTTCCCACGTAAAAACCCAGTTCTTATGCTCCATCAATACCACTAATAGCTCGAATTCTTTCAGCTTTAATTCAACATTTTTGCCGAAAACTTCCACAAGATGCGTATGCCTTTGTACACGAATATTCCCGCAAACCAATTCATCTTCCAGCACGAGCCCTTTTGTTCTTTTGATCAAAGCGGTCACTTTTGCATAAAGCTCTGCTAATGAAAATGGTTTGCACACATAATCATCACACCCCAGTTCATATCCCCTAAGTCTGTCTTCTTCCCGAATTTTAGCTGTTATAAAGATCACCGGAATATCATTTGTTTTTCGAATTTCACGCATAATTGCAAATCCGTCCATGCCGGGAAGCATTACATCCAGCAGGACGAGATCATAAGAACCGTCTGCCAACGCTTCCATTCCCCGAATCCCATCACAGGCACATATAATTTCATATGATTCATCCCGTCTTGAAAAATAATGCCTTATGACCTCCATAATCTTCGGATCGTCCTCAACAAGTAAAATTCGATACGTCATTTCCATCTCCTAACTTCAGTTTTCTCCGCGGATGAAGAGAGTTCCCATACTCTGCACCAAGCCGTTGGGAATTATGAATCCTTTTCATCATTTTATAGTTTCCCACCATAAATGTCAAAAAAGATACAACCTCTCTTCTTGTGAATATCTTAAAGAGCAATTGTATCTTTTTTGTATCTTAGTTGTATTATTTTGTTAAAACTCTAAATGATATCATCATAATGAATCATCAAAGCTAAACGAAGGCTCATATAAGCAGGATAAAATCTGAAAATCGTCTCCTACTTTTTTCAATGTAACAACAGGGTAAACATCAGGTTCGTAATCAAGCACACCGAGTGGCGATTTCAATTTAACCGTATATATTTCATCACCATTTTCATTTAGCGTTACTATACCTTCCAAGCATTTATAACTAGCTTCAAAAAAAGCACCAGTGCAATTATAATAAGCATCATGTGTCGGGGAGTATACATATTTATTCCAGTCAAAATTAGTATCTTCGATGCCAAGTCCAACCTTTTTCTTTAAAAATTCATTGATATCATTTTTCCTCAAAATGCACATATCAAGATTTAGATTCCAAAGCACATGCTCTTCATCGAATTCCACACCTTTATCAGCACATTCTTTACGTACGCATCGTATATAATCATCCTGTAATTCCTGTTCGGAGTATTCATGATGGCTGTCAATACAGGAATCGATGCAAAAAACAAACGAATAATCCGCATCTTTTGGATCTGCATAATTTGAACAAAAGAAACCGCAATTATCAGCTCTACTTGTCCACTCACTGATAAAATTTATTTCTTCTTCTGTAAGCGGTCTACTAGTTGTCTGTTCTTTTCTGTCTGTTCCTTTCTGACTGTTCCTTTGTTCCAGTTCCTTTCTATCTTTTTCAAATACTTGAGAGAAACTTTCATGCGGCCTCTCAAATACACAAGATAAAATTTGATAATCATCTCCAACTTTTCTCAAGGAAGCTGTATACACACCAAATTCCGGTTGGTAAAATTTGCATGTTAATATTTGCTCCCCTTTATCATCTATTGTAACCTTTCCCTCAGAGCATCTATGATCAGTTATGTTTGTGTCACTTAATTGCCAAATATACGCATCCAAATTCGAAGAATATGGCAAGTCTAATTCTATATCATCTATTCCAAGACCAACCTTTCGCTGCAAAAACTCATTCAGTTCCTGTCTTTTAAAAACGAAAGGATCATAGCTAAGTCCCACACCGGTCACCCGAATCCATTCATCGTTTAATTCATCGCGAGTATATTCATCACACGAATTGATTCTGGCTCCACTATAAAGTACTTCTTTATAGTCTGCATCTTTCGGATCTTGATATGATGACAGAAAGAAACCATAGTTTTCAATGTCACTTGCCCAATCACTGATCTGATGGATTTCTTCGTCCGTCATGGGTCTGCTGTAAACTTCTTTTTGTGTATCTTCATCTACTGTCTCTTTCGTAAATTCGGAAAAAATATCATCTTTTAAATTCTCATTCTGTGTTGCAACGCTTCCATCCTGCAAATCAGAAGAACTCTGCCTTTCCAATGCACATCCTGTTACAGCCAGTAGCATGGATGCTGATAAAATCATCGCCAAAATACTTTTTCTCTTTCTATCCATAATATTCTGAATTCTCTCCTTCATAAATCCTTTGCCCGTACTCATATTTGTTGTCATTATCATTCTGTCAGTCAGATAGAGCTTGTGTTCCACAATTCTAAGCAAACAAATTCCATACTCTTTGCGCTCTTTCGCGCTAATCCTTTGAAGAACCTCCTCATCGCAGGCCAATTCGCAATCGCGGCCAGATACATAAAATGCCAGCCAAATGATGGGATCATAGAAAAAAACTGCCAAAATAAGATATCTTACAATCACCCAAATCGAATCGCCATGTCGATAATGCCCTTCTTCATGTAAGATAGCATATCTGATCTGTTCTTCCTCATTCATATAGGAAGGAAGATAGATGGTTCTTCCGTTCAAAAAAGGCGAACTGATCCCGTCTAAATGATAAACCGAAAGGCCGGCATTTTGGGATTGAAATAAATATCTCCTTCTTCTCTTACAGGAAGCACTGAATCGAAGATTGACTGCCATAATGCTGAAGATCATGCCTGCCGCTATTGCAAAATACAAGATCATCAATATTTCTTTAAGAGGCAGATTTTTTGCTGCTTGCCTAACATTGCTTTCCGTTTTTACCCCATTGGTGGTTTCTAAAACTCTTTGTTGTTTATACACTGTCTGAAAATCTTTTACAGCCTCATTTTGGGGGATTCCATAAACTACATCTTGTTCTTCCATAGACTGTTTATTTGCTTTCCCAAATCCTGTCTGTTCCACTTTCTCTGTTGCACTCACTTTAGGCATTGTGCTTATTCCCTGTGTATCACTTTTATCCTGTGAAGCATTCATTTCCTGAGAATCATTCACTTCATGTAAAGTACCAACTTCCTGTATATCGTCTTTCTCCATTCGGATTATGTCTGCCAGATCCGGAAGCAAACCAATATTACGTGGCAATTTGATAAACGGAAATATCATCAGGAACAAAGGTACCATAATCCATAATCCATAGATGAATTTCTTTTGCAGTTTGCTCCCGATCGTTTTGCGAATCAATAAAATAAAAATCACGATCAGATTCAAGCCTATCAGGCAGCGTATATACGTACCGATCATTTTCTTTTACTCCTTTTTTCCTCCAAAATATCAAAAAGTTCATCTAATTCTTGTTCCGATATGTTTTCATCTTTTACCAACGTGTTGATCATCAGTCCGAGTTTGCCCTTAAATGCCTTATTCAAAAAATTCTTTGCTTCTTCCATTACCGCTTCATCCTGAGGAATGTTCGCATAATATTGCTTAGCGCGCTCTCCTTCCACATAATATACAGCGCCTTTTGCATCCAAACGTTTCAAAAAAGTGATGATTGTATGCTTTGTCCAACCTGTTGACTCTGCCAACTCGTTTGTGAGTTCTGTGATCGTCTTGGGTGATTTCTCCCACAATGCATTCATAATCTTCCATTCAGCATCAGAAATCGCAATCATCTTTGCACCTCCATATTCGTTATTCCTTGCTTTCTATAATTTCCGGCTCCGGTGTAATATACACTTCTTTCAATAGCTTACTTCTGCAGTAGTAAGCATCAGCAGGTAACCAACTGTCTACTTTAGAATAAACTATCGGTAGGCATTTGTCAACCTGTTTTTTCATATTTTTTGTTAAAAAACTTAATAGGAAATCAGCAGGAATCGCTAAAAAAAAATATGTTTTTCTGCATTGTATTTATACTTTGCAGAAAAACATATTCTCTTAATTATCATGTAAAATTTATACAGGATATGCCCCGTTCTTACTGTCCGCAACGGAAGGATCAACCTTTTCCTGTTGTGCCTGACGATACTTAAAGAAATCAGTTGCTACCTGAGGGAACAATGCATAGGACAAAACATCCTCGTCCTGTTGCTTCCATTCCTTCATCTCGCTTTCCAATTTATCCAACTCGTTCGGGATGAGATCTGCAGGACGACATGTGATCCTCTTCTCGCCGGGAATTACCTTGTTAATGATATCCTGATTCATCGGCTTGATCGTCTGACCATATTCTCCACGAAGAACCGCTTTCGTCTCTTTGGTTGCCATCTTATAACGCTCACCCATAAGTACATTGAATACAGCCTGTGTTCCGACGATCTGCGACGAAGGGGTTACCAGAGGCGGCTCTCCAAGATCCTTACGAACCTGAGGAATCTCCTTCAGTACATCATAGTACTTATCCTCTGCATTTTGCTCCTTCAACTGGCTAACCATGTTAGAAAGCATACCGCCCGGAACCTGATAAAGCAATGTCTTAATATCAACACCCATCACCTTTGGATTCAGAAGGCCTGATTTCAGGCACTCATCTCTGTAGGGGCGGAAATAGTCAGCGATCTCTGCAAGCAGATTCTGATCAAATCCTGTATCGTAAGGAGTTCCCTTGAATGTTTCAACCATAACCTCGGTAGCCGGCTGTGAAGTACCCATTGCAAAAGGACTCATCGCACAATCAATGACATCTACACCTGCCTCAACAGCTTTCAGGTAAGTCATGCTTGCGACACCGGATGTATAATGTGTATGTAACTGAATCGGAAGTGATGTAGCACTTTTCATGGCGCTGATCAGCTCAGCAGCTTTGTAAGGAACGAGCAATCCGGCCATATCCTTGATACAAATGGAATCTGCACCCATCTCCTCAATCTTTTTTGCGGTGCTGGTCCAGTATTCCATAGTATAGGCATCACCAAGTGTATAGGAAAGTGCTACCTGTGCATGGCCGCGGCCTTCCTGTACCTTGAATTTATTTGTTGCATCCACTGCCGCCTGAAGGTTTCTTAAGTCGTTCAGGCAGTCAAAAATACGAATAATATCAATACCATTCGAGATGGATTTTTGCACAAAGTATTCTACTACGTCGTCCGCATATGGTCTGTAGCCAAGAATATTCTGGCCACGGAACAACATCTGCAGCTTTGTATTTTTGAATTTGTCACGAAGCTTTCTCAGTCTGTCCCACGGATCTTCCTTCAGGAAACGCAGAGAAGCGTCAAAGGTAGCACCGCCCCAACACTCTACTGAATGATAACCTACTTTATCCATCTTTTCAGCGATGGGTAACATTAATTCGGTTGGCATTCTGGTTGCGATCAGGGATTGATGAGCATCTCGAAGAACTGTCTCAGTAATCCCAATCGGTTTCTTTTCTATTTCAGCCATTGTAATTTCCTCCATAAATCAATTATCAATTGAATTCGAATCGTTTCTATAACCCTTAAAATACCCCGAATACAGCCATGAATGTACCGGCTGCAACCGCAGTACCGATAACGCCTGCCACATTGGGTCCCATTGCATGCATCAAAAGGAAGTTGGTCGGATCTGCCTCTGCGCC
>Ga0310786_10009183_pt1 | contig 12588 bp, 12 predicted proteins | sample AusTroGonzalo_MG_FD_203881 | JGI IMG/M metagenome (GOLD analysis project Ga0310786, IMG submission 203881) | Bovine rumen microbial communities from tropical cattle in Woodstock, Queensland, Australia - Gonzalo_03 (v2) (version 2) | ecosystem: Host-associated > Mammals > Digestive system >...
ATACCGGTATCCGGTAAACTGGTCCACAATCTCCGGAACCAACAGGTCAATCTGCTCATAGTGCCGGAGCGTCCGTACCGTAACGCGGCAAAGGCGTGAAAACTCCCCGATTTTTAATCTGTTTGTCGTCATAACAACTGTGCACTTTTGTTATCTGCAGCAAAGGTAATGCGTGACGTAGGGTAAGAGTCAAGAGAAAAATGAAAAAATTTTCATAGCTGTTCCAGCATCCCCTCAAAACAATAGAAAAGGCCGGTTCCACAACCAGCCTCCTCAGTCCTTTTCCAATAATTGAAATTAAAAAGGCCCGGCTTCACAGCCGACGCCTTCTCCTCCTTGTTTGCGGTAGCAAAGATACATCATAATCGCAAATACATCAATAATATAATTCCCAATATCCGGTGCGTAGCACCTTGTTTTAGTTTGCTATGCCGCTCGGCTCCGTAGGAGACGCTTGGCTTGTCCAAGAAATGGGCGGCCCTCCGGGTCCGCTCTCACCCTCCGGGTTCGCCCCAAATGTATTGAACCTGCGTGTTCTAATAGTTCATTTGTTTTTATCCTTTTTGGAGTGTTTCCTGAATACTGACCTCTTGAGACCTCGCTGATATTCTGTAAGCGGAGCCTGATACTGTTCCGGATCATATATTATCGGAATGTACATCTGATAATATTCTATTCTCCCGTCTCTCAGCAATTCCTTTTGCAAGGGGGGGAATATTATTACTCCGTTGAATCGAGTGTCGGCAAGAGTTGACCTAGGATCTTTCCCCAGACTAGCCACGTTACGTATCTTTATCTCTATTTGCGTAGTAGCCGATGTTATACCACAGTCTTCATCCATATATATATTTTCATACATGAATGGATAACCAGGATCGGGATATATAAGTTCATAATGATCCGGTTTGTTTTCCATTGTAAAGAACGCTATGTCATCATAAAATGCAGTGCCCCATTGCTTTCTGTTTTCAAGAACTGACAGGTCATGCTTGAGATTCTTTACGGTTATAAGATAAGGTCCCTGATTAATACCGTCTGTTCTGGGTATTGAGAAGGTATTACTTCTTTCTCCTGTGAATGTATAGCCTCCGAAATCAATGGTAACACCGTGTTTATACGATGTAATGAGATTATTCAGGAAGTCTATAGCATTATCTATTGAGCCAAGTTCTATTGATACCACTTTACCGGTTTTATCTTTCAGGCCCATAACCCAGAATGAGTAAACACCCTTGGAAAGCTGAATGCATGAAATATACCCTTTATAAGGCTTGTCATTTGTTATGATTCCATCATCATAAATGCTCTCAAGAGAATTCAATTCAGGATACTGCTTTAAAAGGTTGTCCAGCTTAACATCAGGAAGGCTTTGTGGTACCACTCTCTGATCCTGATATGAAGGAAGCACAACACTGGATTCAAGTAATGAACCGTCAATGTGGGTCGATATAAATTGGGAGAATTCAGGCTCTACTGTCTCAACATACCCATCCTCAACTGTTTCAGCGGGTTCACTGTTAGGTGCAGCCTCTATCTCAGGTAAATCTGATATTGCAATGACTGGTACGTCTTCAGGTGCCGGTTCCTCAAGATCCGGATTATTACTCTCCGTAATAGTTGATGTATTGACCGATACATCATATATAGTGTTTGACATAAGGACCAGAGCCACAGCAATCACAATAGGCAGATAAATGAGTTTAATCATATTGAACCGCCTAGAGTGTTTACGGTTCATCATGAGGATTCTGGAACGGAGACTGCTTTCCCCAAGACCGTTTACAAGCGGAATGTATAGACCTGCGGTAGCTATGCTTAGCAATGACATCTCATACTCAACCTTGTCATGGCCGGACTCAAGCACGGCGGCATCGGCCTGAAACTCCTGTACGCAGCACAAATCATGTCTTAGTAGCCAGACTGCCGGATTGAACCATTGAAACGCTGACAGGATATCCGTAGCCAGAAGTTCCACAGAGTGGTGATGTGATATGTGCGAATACTCATGGCGTATTACAGCCTGTGCTCTAGAGAGGTCTGCATACTCCTCTGGCAGTACTATATAATGCATCCAACTGAATGGGCGGATGTTATCCTTTGATATAACAATCTTATAACCGGCGGATTGCTTTGCCACTCGGCCCCTACGTATCACAGCCCATACTTTACGCATTGCCACGAGTCTGAGGATAATAAGGCTTATAGTTCCGATGGCATATATTATGATGGCAGTCAGCATCCAATCTATATGCTTGCGAGTGGGAGCAGTTAGGGTAGTTGACTGCATCTGAGTGCTTGTCTGAACTTGAGCGGGGTAACTATCATCAACCGCGTCTATTGTTGCCGGAACCAAAGTCTGCACCGGTGTTTGAACCGGTGTAGCCGCATGGTTGTCAACTACAGGCGCAGGCTTATGAATGGTTATAATGCAGAACGGCAGTATATACGATACCAGCAGTGATGATACAAGAACCATACGTGTTGTACGGTGGAATGTGTCACGCCTGAGCAAAAGGTGGTACAGCAGTACAAAGACCGCTGTAAATAGAGCCACCTTTAATATGTAAACAAGGAAAGTATTCATAACTATCTGTTCTTTTTTATTTCACTTATAATTTGCTCCAGTTCCTCAACTGACAGTTTTTCATCCTTAACGAATGACATTACCACGCTTGAGTATGAACTACTGAAAAATTCATCAACAATGCCGCTGATGCCGGATTTACTGTATTGCTCCCTGTCAACAATGGGATAATACTGATAGTTTGTGCCAAAGGCATTATGGCTTATAAAGCCGTCGGCCTGCAATGTACGTACCTGATTGGATAGTGTACCGAATGAGGGCTTTGGGTCGGGATAGCGTTCCTGCAGCTCACGGATGAACATGGGGCCGTAGGTCCAATAGTAGTCCATTATGACTCTCTCCTTCTTGGTCAAACGTCTCATAAGCAATGGTTTTTATGCGTTAGCGAATAATTTTCGTTGCAAATAAATAGTATTATTTCAATCCAACAAAATTTTTTCGTTACAAAATGAATAGAATATGAAAAATATAATCTTTACCATTAGATATTGTGTGTGCCTAGAATCGGTTGACTCCAAATATGTACTACTTTTGCAACTCAAGAATGAAAGGGTAATGAAGGTAACAATACTGTCAGATAACCGGACTATTTCACCTGATGCTTTACGGACAGAGCATGGGCTGGCCATATTGCTCAACACCGGCACCAATAATATCCTTCTTGATACTGGTGCATCTGGTCTGCTGGTCCAAAATGCCGTCCGCTTAGGTGTTGATCTGTCTAAGGTTGATTACGTGTTCCTTTCACATGGCCATGCTGATCATACCGGTGGGCTTGGTGCGTTCCTTCAGGTTAACAGCAAGGCTAAGATACTGGTGTCACCTCACGCTCTTGATTGCAGTTTCTATTCAGATAGGGGATGCATGCACAGCATTACCAATTGTTGGCCGTCTGAGCTCATGCAAGACCGTCTGCATCTAATCAGCAACACGCAGACCATCGTTCCGGGAATACAAGTAATAGCCGATATCCAGCATGTGCATCCGTTGCCCATGGGTAACCGACACCTCTATGTTGAACGTGACGGCCAGCTACGTGTCGATGACTTCGGCCATGAGATGGCACTTTACACTGGCGGTATGCTCTTTACAGGGTGCGCTCACAACGGTCTTGAGAATATCCTTGCAGCATGTCCCTGGCCGGTACAAACCGTCATAGGCGGCTTTCATCTGCTCGATGCCAAAGGCACAGATACCTATGAGACTACCCAAACCTTGACTGCTCTTGCACACCAACTCTCCCGCCAGTACCCTGATGTGGTCTTCTATACCGGTCACTGCACCGGTCAGGAAGTCTTTAACCTCATGAAGTCTGTCCTGACAGAGCGCCTGCATCAGTTCTCTTGCGGAATGCAGATCACTATTTGAAACAGAGAGGTGAAAAGGTGAGAGAGTCCCAAAACGATGTAGAAGTTATAGAGGCTGTCTTCTATGATGGTGATAGCTCAAAGCCTATCGTTATCAGTGCTTGTAATAATACAGGAATACAACGGGATTTGAGTCTGTTGTGCAGTCTGGAGCTATTTTATTTCTGTATTCTTGGGAGAGACTCATTAGGATATCAGCGCTGATAAAATCAAGTCCCACTCCATAGTCAGTCCTGCGTGGGTCAAGTGAAATAATGACCTTGTCACCTGGCAAGAACGGATAATTGCCCTTGTTTTCATTAGTATAGACCTTGCCTGTTTTCTTGTCATATTTGACAAGCATATTTTTTTTCATGTCAGTCATATAAAACGTCACCAGGCTTTCAGTTTCGGTATAACCTAACAACTGATAGAAATCCTGCTCAAAGAGGGAACCTTCAAAATCACCTTTAAGCACGTAGTCGGGGATAGTCTCGCTTGCCTTGATCTGATACGCAATCTCAGATGTATCGGCCGTTATATGATAAATGTTTTCAAAGCCCATGGGCCCCATAACACCTACCACATCGTTGCTGATGTGCGTGAGATAATGGTTTTGAGCCACATCCTTTCTTGCATGACCTGACAGGACTAACGGCTGGTTGATATAATTACCATCGGGGTCTGTCTGCCACACACCACGATAATGGTTTTCCATATAATCAGGAGTGTAGAACAGGTAATTGCCGTTAGGCAGCACGCAAAAATCACGTGGTATATGCTCCAAGGTGAACTGTCTTATGAAATCGCCATCAACGGAGTAAACAAGGATCCTATGGCTGGTCACATCATAGATGCTGATCTCATTATTTGTGGGATTTACATCAAACCATGCCAGTTTTCCATATTCGCCGTGTCCTCTGCCAATTTTGGAGACCTTTGAAAGGAGTTTTCCGTTCAAGTCAAACACGAACACACTTTTAAAGTCGGCCTCAACGAACAGCATGTCATTGGCAAGGTGTAAATCATTCACGTTGCCTATAAGACAGTTTTCTGATGTTTCCAATGGAATATATAAGACGCTATCCAGATAATTGGAATAGTTGAACAGGTCATCCTCGCTGTTGATAACAGTTGGGCTGCCGTTCTCAAAGTCAACATAGATTTCATTGGCACCAGGTTCATAATGTTTGTTGGAACAGGAAACTGAAAGGATGATCAGTACTGAAAGGAGTGAATGACAAACATGATTTCTCATATATGACTATTGGTTTGCATTTAGGTGGTTACGGCTCAAAAGTAGTACATTTATATGCCGGGTTTACTTCTTTTCGGGGATTCTGGCCATACTGAAGGTGGCTATATACTCCCTGGGAACCATGATGGGGGTGCCTCCTAAGCCTTGAACCATCTGATATTCCCTGCGCTTTGCGGTCCATTTCATGGAGTCTGCGTCAATAGATTCAATCTCCCACCATTCGCGATTCTCCACCTCGTTTTCACCTACGTTTTTCCAACGGGTGCAGAGCAGGTTGCCGTCAACAAAATAGGTATTGAAAACGCTGTTTACCTTATACCAGTTGCTGTCCCCGTCAAGGCTGTAATAGTCATATGTGCCGTCCTCATTGTATCTCCAGCGGTGGGGCTCGCCGTCATCAAACTTTGACTCGTCGCTGGTTATGCGTCCTTCCCACAGGCTCAGGATATCATTAGAGTAGTCAACTTCCATCTTGGACCAGACCTCTGTATGTCCCATAGCACTCAGTGTCTGTTGTCCGTTTATCTCCATGAGGGTTGAGATGTAGAGCTCCATTGTGGAACCGTAGTTCTCAAGAATGTAAATCTTTGATATGTAGTTGATGGTGTCATTGATGGCTCTTGACAGGATTACCTTTCCGTCTTCAACCTTGACGTCGGCAGGCTGGTTGTATTTCCACTCATCGGGCTTGTATTCTTCATCATCCTGAGTCTGCTGGCCTGATGGGATAGTGGGCATTACGAATGTTGAAACGCTGGTGAAGGCTTTAAGACCTGAACCTGTAAGCTTGAAAGTGGTGACTGTTTTTTGGTCTGTTACAACCTCAATTCCGTTGTTCTCAACAGGGATCCATTTGCCAAGGATCTTTTGTGTCAGTTGTTCGTCTTGAGAAAGTTCCTTTTCTTTGTCATCACAAGAAGTAAATACGCAGGTGCCGCACAGGATGGCTGCGGCAAATCCCCATCCAAAAAATCTGTTCATTGGTTTTGTTATTGTTAATTAGACTATTGCGTTGCAAAGTTAACAAATTTTGCAGCCAGTATTGGGTTATTTCTTAAAATTATTTACTTTTGCGTTATTGAAAAATGAACCGGGTACGTCCTTGTTTTATACAGATAACCATAACGATATGTTCCAGAAGATACTAAAAGAGTTACGAGACAGGCCCATGCTGAGTATCTTTCTGTGTGTTGTGTTGTCTGAAATAATCCAGCTTTTTATCACCCTGATATCCAAACGGCCTCCTGCTTTTCATTATGGCATCGCTGTCATGGCTTTGCTTATGTTTTTTGTACTTCCGGTTCTATTGAGTATTGTCAACAAAAAAAACGGGAAAAAAACTGAAGGTGATGACCAACCTGACGGTAAATGAATTTTTTCCCTCCATGCTTGTGTCATAATTCATTCTTTTACCTACATTTGCACCTGGAACTTAGGTATCTGAACAATCAGATTCAAAAGGGAACACGGGTGAGAATCCCGGACAGTCCCGCTGCTGTATTTCTCAGGTAACAGTTCCGGATGAGCAACCGCTCCCATGGTTGCGACAAACGCCACTGGCAGTATTGCCGGGAAGGTTCCGGAATTGGTGAGATAAGTCAGAAGACCTGCCTTTGATTCTATGTTTTGCTTTTGCCCCGGGGATAGGGCGGGTACGACAAATGTCTGGAACTATTTATGATAGTAGAGATGAGTGGAGTCAATCTCCGCTTTGTCGTGCATGTTGTTGTGTACGGCTGTGATGTCATGTGTCTCTATCTCCCCCCAAAAAAGCAGAATAATGGTATTGAATAATGCAATGTTTGATAGTTTTATTACTTGTTTGATGATGACTCCGTGAAAACGGATGTTTTTGCAGCTGTTTGTAGACGGCAGCTGCAATAGAATCGGGGGAGACCGTGAGGCCTCCCCGGTTTTATTATGATAACCTATTTTTATATAGCTCTTAAACCTTTTATGGGCTGGATTGTCTAAGTGATATATGAAAACGTGTTCCTTAATCCGATTGGCGTTTACCGTGCTGGCTCTAGGCCTGTGCGCAACAGCCCGTGCACAGTGGGAGGATCCTGTGGTTATTGATGACAACTATCAGTATCGGGATTATCCGTTGCAGGAGGGTGCGCCTCTGGAGTTTGGAAGGCGGCCTGCCGGCGTGGGATCGGTCCTGTTTGAGACAAACCCCACAGGTGCCAAGGTCTATATAGAGGATATATACCAGGGTGAGACTCCTCTTCTTATAAGCAATGTGCAGGACGGAACATACAGCGCCCGTTTTGAGAAGGAGGGTTACCTTAATTATTATACGGTGTTTGACGTAGCTGCCACATTGCAGTCACATGTAACGGCAGGTCTGCAGCTCCGTCCGCACTACTTCTTTGACCGCAAGGAACTGTATACCACACTCATATATGAGAACAGCGACGTCAATGCCGAAGGGTGGGGCGTAGGTAACTCATGGGGTGTCTATTTGAATAACATAAACCTGGAGCAGACCACGTTGGTGCATATCGGCATAACCAATACCGTATTATTTGAGGGTTCTGTAGGTTACGGTTTCATGATGGGACGTCTTAACAGGTTTCGTCTGACACCTCAGGTGGGTTATTCCGTGGTATGGTATGATCATGTTGATACCGCCAAGAGCGGTTGGCGCGAATATCTGCGCGGAGGCCTCAACTTTAAGTGCGCCTTTACTGAACAATACGCATTCTCAGCATCACTTCTTTATGACAAGACCGGTATAGGTTTCCGTGCCGGTGTCCTATTCTATGTCAACTAAATTGTGTAACTTCGCAGTCTGAAAACTTTTTGTTTTGAGATGAATAAGACAGTTACTTTCGGCGAGGTTATGCTTCGTCTTGCCACTCCAGGCTATGAGCGCTTTGGACAGGGCAACATGCTTAGTGCAACTTATGGCGGCGGTGAGGCCAATGTAGCCGTATCTCTTGCCAACTACGGATTACCCGTATCTTTTGTGACCAGAGTTCCCGATAATGATATTGCGGCAGCCTGCCTCAGGGAACTGCGCGGATTCGGCGTCGATGTAAACGACGTTGTTCTGGGCGGTGACCGTCTGGGTATCTATTTCCTTGAGACCGGTGCAGTAAGCCGCGGCAGCAAGGTTATCTATGACCGCGCAGGATCATCAATCGCCAAGATTGAGCCCGGTATGATTGACTGGGACAAGGTGCTCGAGGGTGCCGGCTGGTTCCACTGGACAGGTATCACACCTGCCATTTCTGAGGGTGCAGCCAAGGTCTGCCTTGAGGCCGTAAAGAAGTGCAATGAGAAAGGTATCACCGTATCATGTGACCTTAACTACCGCAAGAACCTGTGGAAGTGGGGCAAGAAAGCCAGTGAGGTTATGCCTGACCTGGTAGCCTGCACAGATATCGTGCTTGGTAACGAGGAGGATGCACAGATGGCTCTGGGTATCAAGCCCGAGGGCGTTGACGTAACAGGCGGTAAGGTTGATGCCGATGCATACCTCTCTGTTTCAAAGCAGATTATGGCCAGGTTCCCGCGCTGCAAGAAGGTTATCACCACATTGCGCGGATCAATCAATGCCAACCATAACATGTGGAAGGGTGTGCTTTATGACGGCAAGACCCTTTACAAGTCAAGAGAGTACGATATCACACATATAGTAGACCGCGTAGGCGGCGGTGACTCATTCATGGGTGGCCTTATCTACGGTCTGCGCGTATATGAGGATGACCAGAAGGCACTTGATTTTGCTGTTGCAGCTTCTTGCCTTAAGCACACCATATACGGTGACTATAACCGTGTGACAGTAAGTGAAGTAGAGAAACTTATGGGTGGCGACGCTTCAGGTCGCGTAGCCCGCTGATTATACCTATATGAGCAGATTTAAGAGATTACAGGTGCTTAACACATTTGTTGGCACCGGAATTGTTCCGCTGTTCTACAACAAGGACGCAGAGCTTGTAAAGAATGTGGTAAAGGCATGCTATGATGGCGGTGCCCGCGTGTTTGAGTTCACTAACCGCGGTGACTATGCTCATGAGGTGTTTGCCCAGGTTAATAAATGGTGTGCCGTAGAGTGCCCCGATATGATCATGGGTGTGGGCTCTGTATCAGATCCCGCTACAGCAGCACTCTACATACAGCTTGGTGCAGGATTCATTGTATCACCCAGCCTTAACCCCGATATGGCCAAGATTTGCAATCGCCGCAAGATTGCCTGGATTCCTGGTTGCGGTACCCTGACTGAGATCAACACCGCCGAGGAGCTGGGCTGTGAGATTGTGAAGATATTCCCTGGTACTGAGGTTGGCGGTCCGTCATTCGTTAAGGCCATCAAGGGTCCTTGCCCCTGGACCGAGATTATGCCCTCGGGCGGTGTCTCACCTGATCCTGCCAGCTTGGAGGCTTGGTTCAAGGCCGGCGTAGCATGCGTGGGTCTTGGCTCTCAGCTCACTCCCAAGGATGTCATTGCCAACGGCGATTTCAAGTTCATTGAAACCAAGGTCCGCGAATGCATCAACTTCGTTAAGACCATCAAATAAGGTTTCCAGTTAGGTATACCTAGGTGCACAAAGGTTTCCAGTTGCACCCAGTAAAACTAAGCCCCGACAGCAAAGCGTTGTCGGGGTTTAGTTTTACCCGGCCTGGAAGGCCGGCAGAGTGGAGCGACATGGAATAAAATGGAATGTCGCGGAACGGATTTGGGGCGTCGCCGCCCCAAATTAAAAAAAGGTTGTTTCTAATACGCAGATAGGTTTCCAGCTAGCGACTTTTTAGGCCCGAAGGGCCACAAAAGTCAAAAATAACCGAGCCGCAAAGCGGCGAGCAATCCGCCGCAAGGAAATGTGGAAAAGGGGACTGTCCCCTTTTCCACATTTTTACCTGATCTCCAAACCAAAAACCACCTCCAGCTCCTTAAGAGCCGGATTCTCCTTCTTCATCTTCTCATACTGCTCCTCACGGGTAAGCAGATGCTCCACATTGCGTGACTGGTTCACCTTTATCTCCATGTCGATAGCTGGATTGCTGAAACGGTCACGTATAAAGTGCAGTATGCGGTCCTGGGCATTGCGTATCTCATCGGCCATCATGGGGTTGCCGGCCTCGACGCAGAACTGGGTATCGGACGTGAGGGTGGGGCGGCAGTTGATCATGCGGTTCTTAAGAGGCGTGTCCTGACGGGGCAGGGTGGCTGCAAAATCATTCCAGGCGTTCTGCAGGGCATCGGCGGTGAGCGGCTTGGATGGATGCTGCTCCTGGTCTATCACCTGTACGGTCTGACGTCCGTGGGGTTGGTCGGGACGGCCTGCCGGTTGGTTGCCGCGAATGGATGTGAAAAGGCTTGCGCCCTTAAACGTGGGTATGACGTTCCTTTGCACAGGCTGCTGAGCGGGTTGCTGAACGGTCTGTGCTGTGACCGGCTTCACGGTGGCCTTGGGCTCTGCCGCTACCGGAGCTGCCTTAGGTGTGGCAGCTATCTTTTTGAATATGGGGTGTAATCTCTTGGGCTTACGCCCACTACTGTCGTCATCCTCATCGGCCTGGGCTGCCTGTATGAGCGTGAGCTCCACCAGCAGACGTTTGTTCTTGCTGATGCGGTAGTTCAGGTCACAGTCATTGCATATCTTGAGCGCACGGTACAGGAACTTGGGCGAGCATTTGGCTGCCTGGGTCTTGTAACGCTCACGCATCTCGTCACTCATCTCAAGAAGTGGCAGGGTGCATTCGTCACGGCTTACCAGCAGGTTCCTGAGGTGCAGCATAAGACCGCTTATAAGATGGCTTCCGTCAAATCCCTTGGCAAGGATGTCGTTAAGGAGCACCATAGACTCCGGGATACGCTTCTCAAGGAACATGTCAGTGAGACGGAAATAGTAGTCATAGTCAATGACGTTCAGGTTCTCAATGGTCTTCTGATAGGTTACCTGACCGCCTGTAAAGCTAACCACCTGGTCAAAGATGGAGAGCGCGTCACGCATACCGCCGTCAGACTTCTCGGCAATGACAGCCAGTGCCTCGGGCTCAGTCTTTACGCCCTCTTTCCGGGCAACGTTCTGCAGATGCTCTATGATATCCTTGTTGCTTATGCGGCTAAAGTCATAGATCTGGCATCGGGAGAGTATGGTAGGTATGATCTTATGTTTCTCTGTTGTGGCCAGGATGAAGATTGCATACTTGGGCGGCTCCTCAAGAGTCTTAAGGAATGCGTTGAATGCGGCCTGTGAAAGCATGTGTACCTCATCTATTATATAGACCTTGTACTTGCCGTTCATGGGCGGGATGCGTACCTGCTCGGTCAGGTTGCGGATATCATCGACCGAGTTGTTGCTGGCGGCATCAAGCTCAAACACGTTGTAAGAGCGGAGCTCCTCATTGAAACTCTTGCATGACTCACACTCTCCGCAGGCCTCGCCGTCCTTACCGCGGTTGGTGCAGTTTATGGTCTTGGCAAAGATACGTGCGCATGTGGTCTTGCCCACACCACGCGGTCCGCAGAACAGGTAGGTGTTGGCCAGCTTGCCGCTGCTGATTGCGTTCTTGAGCGTGGTGGTCAGTGCTTTCTGGCCAACAACGCTGTCAAACGTGACAGGGCGGTACTTTCGGGCTGATACTATGTAATCTTCCATAATCGTGTCCAATAGATTTCAAAGGTACTCATTTTTTCACTCTTTCATCCAATTGAAAAGCCGAATTTTTGAACTACTTTTGCAGCATTGGATAGCCATATGACGGACAACGGATTCTTATCACAACTGAAGGTTTTCATAAGCAGGTACAAGTATTGGATTGTATTTGTCCTGTTCCTTCTTATCATACTTGTAGCCAGTGACAACAGTATGGTAAAGCGCGTTGTCCAGAAACGTGAGATACATGAGCTGCAGGAGCAGCTGCGCAGGAGTACGGAGCAGAAACATCAGAATGAACTGATGATCAATGACCTTAACAATGACAGTCTGGTCATAGACCGTATTGCCCGCGAAAAGTATATCATGCATCGTGAGGATGAGGATCTGTTCATTGAGAATGAGCGTTGATTATGAATAAGGAAAACCGTCTGATAGAATCATTTACTACCGTAGGGGGCGTGCTGCTCCTGTGCGGAGCGGCCATATATATCACGGGGTGGGAGTATGCCCCGTACCTGTATCTTGCAGGTTCTCTGATGTTTGCATGCGGCCAGTTTGCTGACCGTTACCTGGGAGAGGACAAGATTATGAAACGTCTGCGCGGACAGCAGGTCATGGGCGCCTGTTTCCTGCTCCTGACGGCGGCTCTCATGTTTGCAGACGGACTGCATGAGCGTCTACTTACTGATTACTCATTGAGCAATAATGTGCGTTCATTCCTGCTTGCTCTTACACGCCGTAACAACTGGATCGTGACACTCTCAATAGGTGCCGTTTTTGAACTCT
>Ga0310786_10009185_pt1 | contig 12587 bp, 12 predicted proteins | sample AusTroGonzalo_MG_FD_203881 | JGI IMG/M metagenome (GOLD analysis project Ga0310786, IMG submission 203881) | Bovine rumen microbial communities from tropical cattle in Woodstock, Queensland, Australia - Gonzalo_03 (v2) (version 2) | ecosystem: Host-associated > Mammals > Digestive system >...
CACTACAGATAATACAATCAGTCTTTTCATTTCCATTATCTTTATCTAAGTGTTAATAATCAGTTAAAAATCTATCTTGTATCCTAATCCTACCAAATGTCCATTCACCTCATCGTCATCGTTTTCTGTGTTGTAGCGATAATAGAGTGACAACTTGTTCTTTTTGTTGATTTTGAAATCATACCCACCAATGAATTTCCATTTATTTACATGATAATTCAAACCACAGCCATACTCAACAGAGGCAAATATATCAATCGGGTAACCTTTGATATCATACGAAGCAGATAGTTTGGAACGTAGAATGGTTTGATCCTTGTGGCCTTTTGATGTAGGATCAGGCTTAGCATACAGTTCATCATCATCGTTGAACCTCCATTTCGTGCGCCCTATTGAATCCACCTCACAAAAATGGGTGTACTGGAAGGTTTCCTTCAAACCAAATGACCAACGTTTATTGGGTGCATAGCTTGCTGACAAACTGATGTTGGTACGATGTCTGTTACGCCAATAACTATCTGTCTCGTTGTATGCATAGGTAACCGAATTATCAGCCTCCAGGACGTATTTGTCTGTTTTTATTTCTGTTTCAGCAAGACGATATGTCCACAAATAGTCAAACCCTGCACTTGCCTTTACAGAGAACTTCTTATCCAAAGACTGATACAAACGATAGGACAATCCAGCGCCAAGCACAAAACGATCCATTCGCTCTGCATTATCTTGTGTACGCATGCTTCCTTCCAACTCTAATTTCAACCCACGATACAACTTGGCTTCGCCTGCAACACTTAACTCATAACCAAAGTCGTCGCTTTGAGCTGATGCATATTGAAAAGATGCAACTGCCAGTAATCCTATCACAAACCTTTTAATCATAGTTCTTTGGCATTTTACGTAATGTATCGTCGTTATCCGTATTATCATCTTCGGTGTAGTACACCTTGATGAGTGCCATGTCCTTGAGGAAATCAAGAGAGCCGATAGCCACTTCCTTTATATTAAGACCTGTTCGCTGTTTCAAGTCTTCGATTAATTCGTTACGCTTATCAGGAGAAATCAGGTCGATTTTATCGTACTTAATATATTTCGTGCTAAGACTTGTAACCCATTTCCCGCCTTCAGCTATCCATATTACAGCAATAAAGAGGAAGTTAGTTACCAACAGTTCAATCATAGATGTGAGTTCTGGAGCAAAAAATTCAGGATGTTTGTCGGAGATATCTGCAGTCCAAGCCAAACCGTTGATTGCTGCCAGTGAAATAATCAGGAACAGATAGGTCATCTCGCGAATAGGAACAGACTCTGTTCTATAACGCATGATACAGAAAATAGCGAAAAGACCCATCGCAATACCGGTCTTCAATTTAGCATCTCCCATCAAGTGGATAAGCATGAAGATTCCAAATCCCACCAGAATATATGTGAAGAAGAAGTCTACCCGCCTACTCTTAGGGAAATAGAACTTACGAGCTATGATTACTGTGAATAATGTGTTAACGATAAGTCTGAACAGCAGATCAAGAAGTCTGCAATAGTCGCTAGTTATCAGCGAAAAAAAGTCATTGATAGATTCCATTTTGAGGTTTTTATTTTTTAGTTATTAATGCCTTTAATTAAATGATGACTGTCCATTCGTCCACTCGCGTTCATCCTGGTTGATCTTTGCCAATTTACGAACTTTAGCCTTAAAGTTATTCTGCTTCAATCCTGGGTCGGTCCACACCATTCCTATACAGCATTTACTGAATCCTGTAGGATGGATATGCAAGTCCCGAAGAAGTGAGCAAATCGGAGAATAAACGTTTCCATCGCGTTTCAACTCAATAATCACGAGTTGGTCGCTATCGGCATCATTAGCCGTCTCAAAGTTATGGAAACGGATATTGTAGTCAATTGTCAGTCGTTCAGTCTTTGCTTTATTGACTAATGTGATGCGGTCGAAAAGGTTCTGGACAACTTGATGCATAGACAAAAATGACATACCTGTCTTCTTTTGAACCAATTCCTGGGCACCTTCTACCGTTTGCGACTGCTCAAGCGATGGTACTTGGATACGTTTCTTTTTTGTTCGTCCGTGATTATTCTTTTTCTTCACCTCCAGAAATGTCAAGTCACCACTGGAAAGATAAGTCCTCACCCTCACCTTTGTACGTCTTGCCCTCTTATTGTGGTGCATCATGTACATGGTATGTTCATCTGTGTCGAAGTAAGTTGTACGATAAGGACAAATCGTTGTAGTGCCGATCGTCTGTACATAATACTTATCTTGAACTAACTGCAATAGTTCAATAAGTTGACGTTTCGTCGCTACATATTTCGTGTCCAAACGATTCATTAGTTTTATTGACTCCATCTGCTCCAATGTAATTGGAGGAAGAGTGTCAAGCAAAGCCTGAATCTTTATATCTTTATCGTCCATTATTTACTTTATATGCTTCTATGTCAGAACAAACGGAAACAAATCCTCACTATTCGATGCAAATTTAGGCTTTTTATTTAATAAATAAGGTATTTTCAGCATATTTTTACATAATTTGGCAAACTTTTTTATTATTAAACGAATTATTTTTATCTTTGCAGTGTTTTTTAAAATCGCTAAATGAAAGAATTTGTAATATCGGAAGTAAAGGTAGAAACGGCGGTTATCGTTGGATTGATTACTCCTTACCAGAACGAACGTAAAACGAAAGAATACCTTGACGAGTTGGAATTTCTTGCTGATACTGCTGGTGCGAAAGTGATCAAACGATTTACCCAGAAAGTGAACGGCCCTAATAGCGTGACATACATTGGAACTGGTAAGTTGGCAGAAATCAAACAATTTATCAAAGATGAAGAAGATGCGGAACGCGAGGTGGGCATGGTCATCTTTGATGATGAATTAAGCGCCAAGCAAATCCGCAACATCGAACATGAACTACAAATAAAGATACTTGACCGCACCTCCCTTATTCTTGATATTTTTGCCATGAGAGCCCAAACCGCAACAGCGAAGACTCAAGTGGAATTGGCACAATACAAATACATGTTACCTCGACTCACCAGACTATGGACACACTTGGAACGTCAACGTGGTGGTAGTGTGGGACTAAGAGGACCTGGAGAAACTCAGTTGGAAATGGACCAACGTATCATCCGTAACCGCATGGCTTTGTTGAAACAGCGCTTGAAAGAGATTGACACACAGAAAACAACTCAGCGAAAAAATCGTGGCAGGTTGATTCGTGTAGCATTAGTCGGTTACACGAATGTTGGAAAATCAACACTCATGAACCTATTGTCAAAGAGCGATGTGTTTGCAGAAAACAAGCTATTTGCAACACTCGATACAACTGTTCGGAAAGTTATCATTGATAACCTACCATTCCTTCTAAGTGATACCGTGGGTTTTATCCGCAAACTCCCTACCGATCTGGTTGACTCTTTCAAATCCACATTGGATGAGGTCCGTGAAGCTGATTTGCTGATTCATTTGGTCGACATTTCACATCCTGATTTCGAGGAACAGATACGTGTGGTTGAGAATACATTATCGGACTTAGGTGCAAGTGACAAGCCGACACTATTGGTATTCAACAAGATTGATGCCTATACATGGATACCAAAAGACGAGGACGACTTGACACCAAAAACAAAGGAAAACATCTCGTTGGAAGAACTGATGGCAACATGGATGGCCAAGATGAACGACAACTGCTTCTTTATCTCGGCAAAAACTGGTGAGCATATCAAGGAATTCAAGGAGCTGGCATACAAAAGGATACGTGAGCTGCATGTTCAGAAGTACCCTTACAATGATTTTCTTTTCCAACATTACGATACAGAAGACAAAGAACAGATATAACTTTATCATCTTAATAAAACACAACAAATATGAAACGAGAACTAACAAACACAGAGATTTCGATTCTGGAGGAACGTGGGTGTACTGCGGAAAACTGGAGTGAGATACTCGTCGACGACGGATTCATGGCGAACTTTGTTCGCAATGTGAACTTTTATGGCAAAGTGGAAATAGGTTCCATGAAAGGGATGATTAATGTGGAAGAAGGCTTCCAACGTCATTCGGCTATTCAGAATGCCACACTCAACAATGTTACGATTGGTGACGATTGTCTTATTGAGAACGTGCGTGGCTACATTTCGAATTATAGCATTGCAAACAATTGCTATATATCGAATATTGGTATCATCAGTGCCCAAGGAACCCCTTCTTTCGGTAATGGAACTGTCATCTCAGTCCTGAATGAAGGAGGTGACGGCAATGTGGTGATATATGACAAACTTACTGCCCAGATAGCATGGCTGATGATACATTTCCCATCAGTTCGTGAATTCGCACTCCAAGAGATTGCCCGCTGCCCAAAGACCGACAAAGGTGTCATAGGACAAGGATGTCGTATTGTTGGAATCGGTGAGATCTGCAATGTATATGTTTACCCATATTGCGAAATTCAAGGAGCGAGCCATCTTTCCAATGTGACATTGCTTAGTAGTAGTGACGCTCCGTCGTTTGTCGGACCGGATGTAATTCTTGAGAATTCTGTTGTTGCGATGGGAGCTACTGTGACAGACGGAGCAAAAGTTGACAACTGTTTTGTGGGCGAGTCTGTACATATTGGAAAAGGATTCTCTGCAGAAGCCTCGCTCTTCTTTGCAAATGCCTATATGGATAATGGTGAGTCATGTGCAGCTCTTTGTGGGCCATTTGCATGCTCTCATCACAAGTCAACGTTACTCATTGGTGGCGAATTCTCGTTCTATAATGCAGGTTCTGGAACGAACCAGAGTAATCATGCTTATAAGATGGGCCCAATCCATTGGGGAACACTGGAGCGTGGTTCAAAGACGGCATCGGGTAGTCATATCCTATGGCCGGCACATATTGGTGTATTCTCAATGGTAATGGGCAAACTGACCTCTCATCCACGTCTGCGTAACCTTCCATTCTCTTATGTGTTGGCAACAGGCGAGAAAACATATATCGTACCTGGTATCAATATCAAGACCGTCGGAACATGGCGAGATATCAATAAATGGCCAAAGCGTGATGGACGTCCGGAGTCTGCACGACGTGATATCATTAACTTCAGTTTCCCAAATCCATATATCATCCAGTTTGTCGTTGCAGGAAAAGAGCTTCTTACCACACTACAAGAGCAACAGGGCTACGATGTGGACGAATATAAGTTTGAAGGTTGTTTCATCAAACACAAAGCGCTGATTGATGGATTGAAATATTATGATTTGACGCTTCGTCTTTATAGTGGAGAATTACCAACCGATGAGTGGCTCGACCTATGCGGTATGATTGCTCCAAAGAAATCAATCGAAGATCTTGTATCAGACATAGAAGAGGGTGACATCAAGACGTCTGATGCAATTGTTGAACAATTGAAGAGCATCTTTACACAAAACAAATACCTTTACTCACGTCCTCAGACTACAGATTATGCAGAAGCAGAAAACAAATGGCTTGATATGATACGACGTGATGCAGAGAAAGAATTTGCAATGGGCGACGTAGAAGAACAGCAACTAACAGATTTCCTTGCAAAAGTGAAATAAACGAAATTAACATGGCCATCCTATAAAGAAATTGCCCCATGTCTCACGACATCGGGCAATTTCTAACTACATTAACTAATCTATTAACTAATCTAACTATGAAAAACTTGATAGGTGCCATCACAAATTATCTTATTACTAACCATATCTTGTAAACTCTCTTCTGTTGCTTCCTTGGATGGCAATCAACAAAGAATGTGTCTTTTTTTGTTTGACGCTGCAAAATTACTCGATTTTAACGACAAGTAATTGCATCGATGTAACAATAGAAAGCAAATTCGTTACATTTTGCAATATGTTTCATTTTTGATAGTGTTTTCCAAAGAAAACCAAGTGATTAGACAGATATTATCTTCATGATATAATCAAAACTGACTGATGAATATCAGTAGAATGCAGATGGGGGCGAGGTAGCGGATGATGAAGCGGAAGACTAGATAATAGGGGGCACGAAGTGTTCCCATATTGGTAAGCTCAGCACGGAGCACCTTTTCATCAACAACCCAACCCAAGAACACGCAAATCAGCAGACCACCAAGAGGCATTATCAATTTAGCAACTATGAAGTCGAACAGGTCGAAGAATCCCATACCGAATAACGTAACATCTTGCCATATTCCGAAGGAGAGCGAACAGAAGGTGCCAAGTATCAAGCAAACAATGGTGGCTCCGATGGATGCAACGGGGCGGCTGATGTGTCGTTCCTGGAATAAATAGGCAACAATCATTTCCAACATGGATATGGAGGATGTAAGAGCTGCCATCACCAAGAGCAAATAAAAACACAGGGAGAAAATATAGGCCACGAGCGAACTGCCAAATGCTTGCTGAAATACATTCGGTAATGTAACAAAGACGAGTGAAGGGCCTTGTGATGGAGCGAGACCGGAAATAGAGAAGACGGCGGGAAATATGATGAGGCCGGCAAAAACGGCTACCAGCGTATCAATGGTTGCTACTTGCAGTCCGTCTTGCATCAAGTTGACTTCTTTTTTGAAGTAGGTGGCGTAGGTGCAAAGACAACAAAGTCCCACGCTTAAAGAGAAAAATGCTTGTCCCATTGCATTGAGAAGGGTCTGACCCGTCACTTTGGAGAAATCGGGGTGAAACAGGAATTGGAGTCCCGCTTCTGCACCGGGTAACGTAAATGAGCAAGCTACAAGGATTACGATAAAGATGAACAGGAGAGGCATCATGATTTTCGCTCCTCGTTCGATTCCTTTCCTGACTCCTAATGCAACTATCATGCCATTGATGACAAGAATGATGGCCATCCATATGAGAGGATTGATGGGGTCAGCACAGAAGGACTGAAAAGCGGTACCGATTTCATAGGGTGTCTTACCTGCGAAACCATCGATACCTGCCAGGAAAGCATAATACAAAGTCCATCCTGCCACTACTGCATAATAGCTGAGTACGAGAAATCCTGCCACGACAGGGATAAGCCCCATTAGCTTCCAACCTTTCTTCCCCCCACTCATCTTAAAGAACGACTGGGTCACACTAGTTTGGCTATGTCGCCCAATCACAAACTCGGATACCATAATCGGAACACCTAAAACCAACATGAATCCTATATATATTAATAGGAATGCTGCTCCACCGTTATTACCCGTTTCTGTGGGGAATCGCCAAATGTTGCCTAAACCTACTGCTGAGCCAGCTGCAGCAAGTATGGCTCCTATTTTTGTACCGAAGTTTTCCTGTTCCATATCAAACCTATAATATAACATCCTGCGGTTCCGATAACTGCACCTATTGCATCTGCGATTGCATCCAACCATTCGCCAGACCGACATGTGGTGAGATAAGCCTGTACAAGTTCCAAGATACCACCTAAGCATGATGGCAGTACAATCATCCATAAATAGAATAAGGATGAAAGTGGCTGATGAGCATTCTTTTGATCTATCCACATGGCGATGCTCAATGAAGCATACATCACGAAATGTACCCACTTATCTATTAGGGGTACTTCTTCCAGGGGTTTGACTTCGGGAATGGGTATTGTACTCAAAATGATGATTGCCAAAGCCACCAAAACGGAATACTTATATCGTAGTATCCACTTCATTCCAACTATTATATGGATGTTTGCTTAAATACTTGTTGTAATACTTTACATCACCTGTTACCTCATTACCCAAGAAATCGGGTTTCTCATACTCCTCATTCTCATTCTCCAATTCTATCTCTGCGATGGTCAGACCTGTATTGGCTCCAGCAAATTCATCGACTTCTATGATGTGCTTACCGCTTTTGACCAGATAACGATCTTTTACAATCTGACCTGGCAGACACATCGTCATCATCATCTTGCCATCATCTAAAGGAATCTCTGTTTCGAATTCATAGCGGCTTAATCCTTGGTTCAGGGACGGTCCTTTAATTGTGAGGTATGCTTTGTCGTCACGAATTCTGATTCTCACCGTTCTGCCGGGGTCTGTGGCAAAGTAACCTTGTTCGATATGCGAATGCTGATAGGCAAGATGTTTGAATTCGCCTACTACCAAAAATTTTCTTTCGATTTCTGTATGCATGGTTTGTTGGGGTTATACGGGTGCATCTGCAAATTCCATCAGATATGCCTTGATAAATTCATCAATCTTTCCATCCATCACGCCAGTCACATCCGATGTCTGATAGTTGGTTCGATGGTCTTTCACACGACGGTCGTCAAATACATAACTGCGAATCTGACTGCCCCATTCAATCTTTTTCTTGCCTGCCTCAATCTTTGCCTGTGCTTCCATCCGTTTCTTCATCGCACGATCATAGAGTTGTGATCGCAACAATCTGAGGGCGTTCTCGCGGTTTTCTAATTGTTTGCGGGTTTCTGTATTCTCAATCAGGATTTCTTCTTCCTCGCCGGTGTCAGGATCTACATATTGGTAGCGCAGACGCACACCTGTCTCGACTTTGTTGACGTTCTGTCCACCTGCACCACTCGAACGGAATGTATCCCAAGAGAGTTTGCTTTTGTCAATCACCACTTCGATGGAATCGTCGACCAATGGGGTGACAAATACGCTTGCAAAGCTAGTCATACGCTTTCCTTGAGCATTGTAGGGGGAGACCCTTACCAATCGATGCACGCCATTTTCGCTCTTCAAATATCCATAAGCGGTATCCCCTTCTATCTCCATCGTTACGGTCTTAATACCGGCTTCGTCACCATCTTGAAAATTGCTGATGGTCAACTTGTATTTATGTGCCTCTGCCCAGCGTTGATACATACGCATCAGCATTTGTGCCCAGTCTTGTGCCTCCGTACCTCCAGCTCCTGCATTGATTTTCAATACTGCACTCATGCCGTCTGCCTCTTGACGTAGCATATTGCGCAGTTCAAGGTCTTCAATCAATGACAAAGCAGTGGAATAGGCTTCATCTACTTCTGCTTCTGTAATCATTTCTTCTTTGTAGAAGTCAAATGCAACCTCCACTTCGTCTGTTGCGGTCTTTGCTTCTTTATATCCATCAATCCATTTCTGGATATCTTTCACCTTCTTCATTTGGGCTTCCGCTTCCTTTGGATTGTCCCAGAAATCGGGAGCTTGAGTGCGTAATTGCTCCTCTTCCAGCTCTACCTTTTTCTCATCAATCCCAAGATATCGATTTAGAGCCTCTACACGGTCTTTCAGTTCCTTAAGTTGTTCTATTGTAATCATAATATGTCTTATTTGAGCACAAAGGTACGAAATAATTGCCTAACGGCGAACTAAAGTTTCATAATTTAATTCATAATTCATAATTATTTGCTATTTTTGCAGCGTTAAAACGAAAAAACTGATGAATTATACAGACAAGACTCGTGAAGCTGTGCATTTATTGAAGCAAATGGTTGCCATACCTTCTTTCAGTAGGGAAGAGGATAAAGTGGCCAATTTGATTCTGCAATTCATGAAAGCAAAAGGCTATCAACCAACAAGAACGGGGAATAACATTTGGACAAAATGTAAGCACTTCGATGACGCTCTCCCCACGATTTTGCTCGATGCACATCTCGATACCGTGAAACCTGTCAGCGGATGGACCCACGAACCATTCTCTCCAGAGGAAACAAACGAAGGGGTGCTCTATGGATTGGGCACGAATGATGATGGTGCGAGCCTTGTCTCATTGATGCAAGCGTTTTTCGCTATCGATGAAATGGGTGGAAATCCTCATTATAATCTTATATTCTCAGCTTCGGCTGAAGAAGAGGTGTCGGGCAAGAATGGTATCGAAAGTGTTCTTCCATTACTGCCACCAATTAGTTTTGCCATTGTAGGTGAACCAACAGGTATGCAACCTGCCATTGCAGAAAAGGGACTGATGGTTGTTGATGTAACCGTACAAGGTGTTGCTGGTCATGCTGCACGCAACGAAGGCGTGAATGCCATCTATAAAGCTATAGAAGACATCCGTTGGATTGAAACTCATTATTTTGCAAAATCATCAGAACTGCTCGGGCCTGTCAAGACTTCTGTCACCATCATTCAGGCAGGCACCCAACACAACGTCATTCCCGACCATTGTCAATTTACCATTGATGTGCGCAGCAACGAATGTTACACAAATAAGGAAATCTTCGATGAAATCGCAAAAAACCTGCAGGGCACAGCTGTTGCACGCTCATTCCGTCTCAATTCATCGAGCATCAACCCAACCCATCCGTTTGTACAAAAGGCCATCAGCCTTGGACTTACTCCGTTTGGTTCCCCAACCCTCTCCAACCAAGCACTAATGCCATTCCCATCTATCAAGATTGGACCTGGTGACTCGTCGCGTTCACATACTGCCGATGAATTTATCAAAACAGAAGAGATTGCACAAGCTATCCAACTGTACTCTAGTCTACTTTCCTAAACGCCCTTAAATAGGTTGTGTTACTCCACAAAGCCATTCCTTATCCTCCTCATCGAGTCGAGGAGCAAGACGTTCATATACCGTTCGTTGGTATTTATTGAACCACGCGATCTCTTCCGCTGTCAACATATCTTTGATAATAGGGTTGGTAAGTACTGGGCATAGAGTGAGATGTTCAAAGGTGTAATAAGGCCCGAAAGTAATACCTTGTGAAACTGGTCCATCATACGGAGATGACGCAGGCTCTACTGCCTTTCCCTGATTATCACTAAATTTTGCATTGACAACGAGCATAGTGTCTTCATGGCGAACACCATGACTGCCTTCGATATAGATGCCTGGCTCGTCTGTAATAATCATACCTGGCAACAATGGTGTTGGACGCCACTGCATACGGAATTGATGAAGGTCGATGTTTTCATGAACAGAACCGAACTGCCCCACTCCATGACCTGTACCATGTAGATAGTTAAGACCATAGCGCCACATATCCATGCGAGCAAGTGTATCGAGTTGAGTACCACAGGTTCCCTTGGGAAATACTGCTCGTCCAAGATTAATCCATCCTTTCAGTACCAAAGTATAATCGCGTCGCATCTCCCAAGTAAGAGGTCCAAGGGGAATAGTACGCGTGATATCTGTTGTTCCATCAAGATACTGCCCACCCGAGTCAATCAGCAACAACCCTTCTGGCAGTACAGGGATATCGGTTTCAGGTGTGGGGTCGTAGTGTACGATTGCTCCATGATGAGCATAACCCATAATGCTTTCGAAGCTTATACCCATACATAACGGCTGTTCCCTACGGAATGCTTCTAGTTTGGTGGCTAACGAGAGTTCCGTCTGTCCCCCTTTTGGTACGTTTTCCAATGTCCATTTCATCCACTTCACCATCGCCACTCCGTCTTTCTCCATCGCATGACGATAGCCCTCTATCTCTGTAGAATTTTTGAACATCAACATGTGAGGTATTGGTGATGATTTTGCAATGGGTTGACGGATAGCTTTGTAAGTGGCATAATTGGTTTTGTCGAGTTGCACCTCTACTGGCAACTCGCATGCTTGCAGGTCGTCGGTGATGGATTCGTAAGGGCGAATGTCGACACCCTCATCCTTGAGATATGCTTCCACCTCTGAGGGAACCTTCTCCTTATTTATATATAAGGTGGCGGTTGTCGGGGTGATCATGAGATAGCTCACGAAGAAGGGCGTGTAGAGAATATCGTCGGCACGGAGGTTGAGTGTCCAGGCAATGTCTTCGAGGAAGGTGGTGAGCAGGGCATGGTCGCCTATCTTCTCACGAATGCGTTGTAGTTTGTGAGCAGCGGTCTCACCTGCATATTCGATTCCCTGAACAAACACTTTGCTGTCAGGAATACCTGGACGGTCTTCCCAAATGGTTTTGTAAGGATCGATTTCTGTAGTTAGTTTTAATCCATAAGGTTTCAGTTCCTCTAGCATTGTGTTAACTTCAGCAACTGTATTGACCCAACCATCGATGGCTACAGTATCACCTGGTGTCAAGATACCACCTAACCACTCAATGATACTTGGAGTTCCTTCTATCTTTTCTTTCATCAATATAAAACCCGTACCATCCAATTGTTCTTTAGCCTGAATGAAATAGCGGGAATCCGTCCATAAGGCGGCTTGATTTGCAGTCACAACAGCAATGCCTGCACTGCCTGTAAATCCTGAGATCCAGCGACGTGACTTCCATCGTTCAGGAACATATTCGCCACAATGAGGATCGGTACTTGGGGTGATAAATGCACTGATACCATTTTCAGACATCAATCGACGCAAATCGCAAAGTCTACTTTCAATTTTGGTCATAATTAGAAGGTTTGTTTAGGAATAATCACTGCAAATATATAAAAGATTCATGATTTGTGGTTCACGAATTGTATTTTTTTTGTATATTTGCAGAAAATTAGATGTGCATAAGCATAAATACGTATTTTCTTTAATCAATAAACAATAGAATCATTATGGGATTTCTAACGAACGACAAATTAGTGATTGTCGGAGCCGGTGGCGCAATCGGCTCAACAATGGTTCAGCTTGCACTGACCATGAAGTTGACACCAAACGTATGTCTTTATGACGTGTATGCTCCAGGTATGGAGGGAGTGATGGAAGAGATGTTCCACTGTGGTTATGAC
>Ga0310786_10009187_pt1 | contig 12587 bp, 9 predicted proteins | sample AusTroGonzalo_MG_FD_203881 | JGI IMG/M metagenome (GOLD analysis project Ga0310786, IMG submission 203881) | Bovine rumen microbial communities from tropical cattle in Woodstock, Queensland, Australia - Gonzalo_03 (v2) (version 2) | ecosystem: Host-associated > Mammals > Digestive system >...
ATTTGCAATGTTTTGCCATAAAGATTATCGTTGACTGGCAAAGAACCAGTTCCTGTAGGAGCTAAACAAACTTCGCTCAACGCATTGAATGCCAACCAATACATTTCACCACCAGACGAACCTTTTAACGAAACATTAACAGGAACAGTCACTAATTGATCGGATTTTAATGGTTCTGTAGTAAACGGCTCGCCATTGTACAACAAACCTTCGGGAGTATTTGCGCCACCAAAAACACCAATAGAACCAGTAACTTCCTTTCCATCTCCCCAATAATAAGATGAGACCATAAAACTCAAGCTATCCAACACTAAATCTTTGTAAACCTGAATTTTAATATATCCTTCGTTACCTTTCCCTGCTTGTCCTCCCGTAAACGTAGTTGTTTGGGGAAACGTGATGCCAGTAGCATTTCCAGCCTCTTCCACATAAATGGTATATTGACCATTGGATTTATTTGTTACTGCCGACGGGTCAATAGTAGTTTCTTCGCTTTTATAGCTTGTGCCTAACAAATAGCCACCCGTTTGTGCTGTATAATAATTATATACACCAGTGCCTTCCACGTGTGGTTTCATATTTGGCGGACAGAAGGTTAATCCTGTTGGTACAGTGAAATCAGGTTCGTATGCCGAGATTTTTATTTCTGCTTCCACTGGATCCATACCACAAGGTGAATTTCTTCCAATATATGACAAACGCAATTTGTATGTACCAGTCTCTGTAACCGTAATTTTTGTTTTTGTGGTTCCTTGTGCTGTAAGTGCAACACCGTCTTTGAACCATTCGTATTTATAGTTGTTGTTGGTGTTTACAAAGTTGGAATTCAACTCATACGAAAATGGCACACAAGTATAGAAATCTTCAGGAAACGAAATCACTGGTTTGGGGTCAGGTACATTACAAATCCTGTTCATTTTTACTGCATATTTCTGGTGTGTTCTACTTCCAATACCCAATTGCCCCACGCAATTATCACCCCAAGTCCAAATTTCGTTGTTAGTAGTGGTTATGAATCCCCATGTATCACCATCGGAAATTGATGCACAATTATCTATAGGTAAAGTGGCACTCTTCATAATATATACAGGATAAGGAGATTCTGTTGTTCCACCATTCCCCAAATTACCACCACTTAGATTCTCCGCACCATTATTTCCCCACGCAACTGCCTTACCATCAAGTGTTACAGCCATACCAAATCCTTGTCCTGCTGATACAGCCTTAGCCTTCAAATATGGTTCGCCTGTATCGCCACCAAGCACTTGATTCGCATATACGTGGTCACAGTTATAAGCCCATGTTCCTGTCATCATTCCCCATGCGCCATGTCCCCATGCCCATACATAATTATCTTTGTCAATCACAATACCCATACAGTCTCCAGCGGTCAAAGAAACAATATTAGTCAACACATCTCCTTTTACAGGATTTGTTGGGTCACTTGCATTTTTATAACAAGGAGCCGCATATGAACGAGGTTCTGCGGCAGTAGCAACACGTCCTAAACAACTTGCCTCGTCATTACCCCATGAATAGACTGTACCTATGCCATCACCAGGAATTCCATCATCAACCAACGCATAACCTGTTGCATCACCAGCTTCAACCATTATTACATTCGTCAAATGGGAACCATCAGGCTTACACACATATACTGGCGTTGCAATATCTCCGCCTTCTGTTCCACATCCCAGCTGTCCATATTTATTTGATCCCCATGCCACTAATTCACCAGTTTTCAGAATCGCGTAATTTTCTGAATTTCCTCCAGAAATGTACGAAACACCTTCAAGATATCCCGAAGTAGAAGGAACTTGTCCTGCTTTTACCTGAATTGGAGTAGTTGTAGGGTTACTGGCCGCCGGATTCCCTGACTGTTTATTTGCATTATTTCCCCAACACCACACTGTTCCGTTACATCCCATAGCAATAAAGTGACCACCAGAACCGGCATCAACCTGCTTAATAGGTAATGCTTCAGGAGGCATTTTGACCTCGGTAGGAACAGTCACATAATCATCAGTAGTATTTGTGGTACCTAGATTGCCATTCCCTGCTTTCACATTGTTGGTTTCCCAATAATTAATACCCCAAGCATATACTGCGCCATCAGCACAAATCATTGCCGACACCGAGTTTCCTCCCGAAATTGTTAAGTCCTGAGCTTGCACCGTCGCACCAAATGCCATCAAACAAGCCGCAACGGCAGAAACTAATATCTTTTTCATATCTAAGAATTTAAATATTCAACCTCAATAAACTACAAATGTACAAAGAATCTCGTTCATACACTATTATAAGACTCATTTTTATTGATATTGTTACAGAAAAACACGGTATTTTCTTTGTTCGTCCATTTTCTTATTTCCCTAACCCGTACAATTCCAAAAACTTGTATATTTGCAAATGTGGAAACGCAAAATTTTGCGAACAATCACGAACGCATTCAATGCGTCCCTACAACGATTTGAAAGAATTTGTAATTTTAAATATATGATAAAGAACATAATATTGGCGGGTGTCGGCGGACAGGGAATTTTGACCATCGCATCGATTATCGACCTCGCCGCAATGCATTCGGGGCTGAATGTAAAACAAGCTGAAGTACACGGTATGAGCCAACGCGGTGGCGACGTGCAGTCGAATCTCCGCATTTCCGACGAAGAAATTTATTCCGACTTGATTCCAAAAGGCAAAGCCGACATTATTTTGGCTATGGAACCGCTCGAAGCGCTTCGCTACGTGTCGTATCTGCAAAAAGACGGAATCATCATTACGGCATCGGCTCCGTTTAAGAATATTCCTAACTATCCTGATGAAAATCAAGTACTTGATACAATCAAGAATAGCGGATTCAAACATATCATCATCGATTCGAACGAAATTGCGCAGAATTTGAGCGAACGTGTGTTGAATGTGGTGATTGCCGGCGCAGTAGCCCCGATTATCGGCATTGATTCTGATGTGATGAAGGAAAGCGTGAAGGAATTGTTTGCCGCAAAAGGCGAAGAAATCGTCGCTATGAACGTGAAGGCGTTCGAAACAGGTGTTGAATACAATAAAAAACTGTAATATGATTTGGAATACATCCATAGAATGTATGGACCGCGAATCAATGCGTAAGTTGCAAGGCGAACGCTTGAAAAACGTGGTTGAGCAAGTATATCATAACTGTGCCCCATACCGCGAAAGAATGCAACAGGCTGGTGTAAAACCTTCTGACATTCAGTCAATTGACGACATTGTAAAATTGCCGTTTTCGTCGAAACAAGATTTGCGCGACTACTATCCGTGGGGACTGCTCTCGGTTCCGCAGTCGGAAATTGTGAAAATCCACGCTTCGTCGGGAACAACGGGAAAACCTATCGTGATGGCTTACACCCGTAACGATGTGGCGAACTGGGCTGAGGCGGGAACACGCTGCTTGGCTGCCTACGGTCTTGGAAAAGATGATGTGATTCAGGTTTCGTACGGCTACGGATTGTTCACTGGCGGACTTGGCGCGCACGATGCTTCGATGAATCTTGGTGCGACAACAATTCCAATGTCGGCAGGAAATACCGAAAAACAATTGTTGATGATGCGTGACCTTGGTGCGACTGGCTTGGCTTGTACGCCGTCGTATGCGCTCTATTTGGCTGAAGCTCTTGAAAAATCGGGTATTCCACGCAACGAAATCAAATTGAAAGTTGGAATTTTCGGCGCAGAACCATGGACTGAGGAAATGCGCAAGGAAATTGAATATCGTTTGGGCATTAAGGCTTATGACATTTATGGTTTGACTGAAATTTCGGGTCCAGGTGTCGGTTTTGAATGTGAATGCCAAAACGGAACACACTTGAACGAAGATTTGTTCTTCCCCGAAATTGTTGACCCGAAAACTGGCGAAGTTCTTCCCGAAGGAACCGAAGGCGAATTGGTGTTCACCACGCTTTCGAAAGAAGGAATGCCGATGATTCGTTTCCGCACGCACGATTTAACACATTTGATTTACGAAAAATGTTCGTGTGGCCGTACGCTCGTAAGAATGGGCAGAATCCTTGGCCGTACCGACGATATGCTTATCATCCGTGGTGTGAACGTGTTCCCGTCGCAAGTTGAGGCGGTTCTCTGCACACTCGAAGAAGTTGAACCGCATTTCTTCATCACTGTTGACCGTGTAAACAATACCGACACATTTGACATCGAGGTCGAAGTGAAGGAAAAATACTACTCCGACGTGATGAGCGAGATGGAATTGCTCCGCAAGAAAATCGCGCACGCAATCCACAGCGTTGTCGGCATTCAACCGAACATCAAACCTGTCGCTCCAAATACGATAGAGCGCAGTCAGGGTAAGGCAAAACGAGTAAACGACAAACGGAAGTTCAAATAATTAAAATTTACGGACATGGTAGTAAAACAGCTTTCAGTTTATTTGGAAAACAAACCGAACACTTTGAATAAAATGTTGCAGGTTTTAACGGAACACGGCATCAATATGACGGCGTTCTGCGTTGCTGATTCGGTTGATTACGGAATTGTGCGTTTTTGCGTCGGCCGTCCAGAATTGGCATATTCAATTTTGCGTGAAAACGGCTACACCGTTCGTCTGACCGATGTTGTCTGCATTGAAGTCCCGCACGAATCGGGAGGTCTGCACAAGGCAATCCGCATTATTTCCGAAAGCGACATCAACATTGATTATATGTACGCATTCGCCGACGGCGGTTCTGCAAAAGTTGTAATTCGTTGTAACTCAACAGAAAGACTGATTGAAATCGCCCATGCAAATAATTTGGAATTAGTGAAAATCTAAAATCAATAGCCATGCTGGATCAGAAATTACTCCAAAAACAACAGCAGAAGTTATCGCCACAACAAATTCAGGTGATAAAGATGCTCGAAATTCCCACTGTGGAATTGGACACCCGTATTAAGGAAGAAATCGAGGCAAATCCAGCATTGGAGGTTGACGATACCGACGAACCCGACGACAATCAGGAAAAACTTGATTCCAACGAAACCGATTCAGATTCGGACAATAGCAACGATGACGATTTCTCGGGCAACGACGATGATGGAAGTCCGTCGGAAACCGACAAAAACGACGAATTCGATATTGATGATTATTTCAACGAAGACGAATATTCCAACTATAAGTATTCGGTAAACAACACGTCGCCCGACCAAGAAAACAAGGACATTCCGTTTTCGGGCGGAAACTCTTTTCAGGAAAATCTGAAATCGCAGCTTGGTCTGCTGAATCTTTCGGAAGACGATATGGCACTTGCCGACTTCATCATTGGAAACATTGACGAGGACGGCTATCTGCGCCGTGATTTGGAAAGTATTTCTGATGATATTTTGTTGCTTCAGAATAAATCTGTTTCTGTGGAAGATTTGCAACGGATTCTATCGGCGATTCAAACACTCGACCCGGCGGGAATCGGAGCGACTTCGCTACAAGAATGTCTATTGCTTCAAATTGAACGAAAACGTCGCACCCCCGAAACGGTGACCGCAAAAGCGATTTTGGCGAATTATTATGAAGAATTCACCAAAAAACATTTTTTGAAAATCCAACAGGGGCTTGAAATTGAGGAAGACGATTTGAAAGCCGCTATGGACGTGATTCTCAAGTTGAATCCGAAACCAGGAAACGGCACGTCCGATTCATATGCAAAGACGATAAATCAAACCATAATTCCTGATTTTGTTCTCGAAAACCAGAACGGCGAAATGGTGATTTCCATCAATTCACGTAATGCGCCCAACTTAAAGGTAAGCAAAACCTACGTGAATATGCTACAAGACTATAAACCAACGCCTTTGAGCAACAAACAGGACAGAGAGGCGTTTGATTTTATAAAACAAAAACTTGACTCGGCGAAATGGTTCATCGACGCGTTGAAGCAACGGAATGTTACGTTGCTTTCGACTATGCAGGTGATTTTCGATTTCCAAAAAGATTTTTTCACCACTGGCGATGAAACCAAACTTAAACCAATGATTCTGAAGGATATAGCCGACCGCACAGGTTTGGATATTTCAACTATTTCGCGTGTGGCGAACAGCAAACATATCCAAACTCCGTATGGTGTGTATCCTCTTAAATATTTCTTCTCCGAAGGTTTGCAAACCGAATCGGGCGAGGAAGCCTCGTCACGGCAAATCAAGCAGATTCTGCAAGATACTATTAATGAAGAAGATAAGAAGAAACCATATACAGACGAACAGCTCGCCGATGTGCTGAAAACCAAAGGGTACATAATCGCCCGCAGAACCATCGCGAAATACCGCGAACAACTCGGATTGCCCGTGGGGCGGCTTCGCAAAGAGCTTTAACATGAAACGGTTGCTGACCTATTTTGCGTGGATTATTTCCGCCGTTTTTCACCCATTAGGAATGACGGTGATAGGAAGTATGATTTTTATACTTTGCTACTTTCTTCCGTATTTTCCCGACCGAAGCGATTTCTTCCACATTATAATGAGTTATTGTCTGCCCGTTTTCGCATTATACTATCTGCTGCCGATTTCACTATGCGCCGTGTATGTGTTTTTCAATAGAAAAAATTTTGATTTGAATAGCAATCGACATCGTTTGAGAATGTTGTTGATTGTAATGATTGCATATAGTTTTAGTTTGATTTTCAATGGTTTGAAAACGAACATATTGAATCCATATCTTTTTAGTTGCGACTGCCTGCTTTTTATAACGCTGGTTATTTCTTCTTTTTGGAGAATCAGTTTCCATACCATTGGCATAGGCGGCATACTTGGATTGCTCTTTTATCTTCAAGTATTTCAAGAATTATCATATTCAAGTTTAGCTTTTGCACTGATACCAATAACAGTAATCACTGCTGGGGTAATTGGTAGCGCACGCCTTTACCTGAACGCGCATACGCCGTCACAAATTTACGTTGGCTATATTGTTGGATTTTTAGGTGTTTGTGGGGGAATGATAGTGTATTAGGCCTCACAATACTGTTTATAATTTATTCTTACGACGACCTATTACGTTTTTATACGAAAAACTCGTAATTTATTACATTTATAAACTTTTTCTTTACAAATACTTTTAATTTGAAAGAAATATTTGTTGTTTTGCATATAGAAAGCAAGTGAATTGCTTGACGATGTTTAACATTAAAATGTATTTGTCGTGGCTCACACAAAATATATATTCGTAACAGGCGGCGTGGTTTCTGGTTTAGGAAAAGGAATTATTTCGTCGTCAATCGGTAAATTGCTGCAAGCGCGCGGCTACCATGTCACAATCCAGAAACTCGACCCATATCTGAACATCGACCCAGGAACGCTTAATCCGTACGAGCACGGAGAATGTTATGTCACAATAGACGGAGCCGAGACAGATTTGGATTTGGGGCATTACGAACGATTTCTCGACCACGAGACCACGCAGGCGAATAACATCACCACGGGACGAATCTACCGCAATGTGATAGAAAAAGAACGTCGCGGCGATTTTCTTGGAAAGACAGTGCAGATTATTCCGCACATCACCGACGAAATCAAACAGGATATTCAAATCATCGGTCATAAAGGCTACGACTTTGTGATTACCGAAATTGGCGGCACGGTGGGCGACATTGAATCATTGCCGTTTATCGAAGCAATTCGACAGATGAAATGGGAAATGGAACACGAATGTTTGTTCGTGCATCTTACACTTGTGCCATTTTTGGAAGCAAGTCAGGAACTGAAAACCAAGCCAACGCAACATTCAGTAAAACAATTGCAACAAGCTGGTGTTCAGCCAGATATATTGGTGCTTCGTACCGAACACGAACTTTCTGCTGAACTCCGCAAAAAAGTCGGTCAGTTCTGTAATGTTGATTTTGAATCGGTGGTACAATCAATCGACCAAAAAACGATTTACCAAGTGCCGATTGCAATGGCGGAACAAAATCTCGATGAAACCATTCTGAAGAAATTCGGCATGGAGGTGGGCGAAAAACCGCCAATGATTCCGTGGAGAACGTTCTTGCAGAAATTGTATCATCCGAAACATGAAGTGCAGATTGCCCTTGTGGGAAAATATGTGGAATTGCCCGATGCATACAAGTCGATATTGGAGTCATTTATCCATGCCGGTGCGGTTCACGAGTGCAAAGTGCACGTGAAATTAGTGCAATCAGAACAACTTACCGCTGAGAATGTCGGACAGGAATTGGCTGGCTGTTCAGGTATATTGGTCGCTCCTGGGTTCGGAAATCGTGGTATTGCCGGAAAATTCGAGGCAATACGGTTCGCAAGGGAAAACAATATCCCATTTTTGGGTATTTGCTTGGGTATGCAGTGCGCTGTGATTGAGTTTGCACGCAACGTGCTTGGCTATCACGATGCAAATTCCACGGAAATGGATCCCGATACACCACACCCTGTAATTGATATTATGGAAAGTCAGAAAAATATCACGCAGATGGGTGGAACTATGCGGCTTGGCGGTTATCCTTGTACGTTGAAGAAACCATCTCGAGCGTATTCAATCTATGGTGAGGAACAGATAATAGAACGTCATCGTCACCGTTATGAATTCAATAACAAGTATTTACATGAATTTGAACAAGCAGGTATGATAGCTACAGGTTTTAATCCCGAAACTTCGTTGGTTGAAATTGTTGAAATCCCTTCGCATCGCTGGTTTGTCGCCGCTCAATTCCATCCAGAATATCAAAGCAGGGTAATCAAACCTCATCCGTTGTTTGTGGATTTTGTGAAAGCGGCAATGGAATATCAAAAATCATAGTAGAAATTGTTCAAACTTGTTCTAAATCCAACAAAATACATCCATTGGTTGAGGTCGTTGGAAAGTTCCGAAGTTTGTTTGCGGTGCGAAACACCAAACGAAATATTCATATTCGATTTTGGGTTAATCATATACGAAACTGTTACGTCGGTGTAGGTAACGCGGTTTTGGTCGCCACCCTTGCCAATAATGTTGTCATAGTTTTGACTACGGGTTTGGTATAATTTGAAAATATCGCCACCATAGTTCGAGTTTGCGGTATCTTTTCCAAATACCAAATATTCGAATTTCGTTTCAAAAAAGAATCGTTTCCAATTGTAGCGCAGGAATGACACTGATTCATAGAAATTTGCACCACGTGGATGTGCGAGCGCTTGTCCAGCGTGGGCGTAGTTTTGTGAATACGTGAAATGCGAGTAAATAAATGGACGCACGTAATTGACTTCTGTTTGAAAATCCAAACCTTTGATCTTCGCGATGTCGAACGTTTTGTAGCCAGCCTGTAGCGCATATTTGCTTCCCCACCAACCGCTGTGTTTCTTGAATTCTTCGAATTTAAATTCGTCAAGCACTGCTTGTCCGTAGAACACATGATTTTTCCACAACGTGAGTTTTCCCGTAAGTCCCATAATGCAGTTGTCGGGCGAACCAATTGAAAATTCAACAGGCCGAAGGAAAATGCACGGATTGATGTAGTTGAACTCGAATCCACGGTGTGTTCCGAGCGTGTCGTCGCCCCAGTTGATGGTTTCGAAAAAGGCAATATTCAGCCATTTTGTAACCGACCAATCAAGATAATGCATCACATTCCATTTTTCAGGGTGGCGCGTATTGCCTTTGTGCCCTTTCTCAAGATAATATTGCTGCGACCACATCATCACGTATTTCAAATTCCAAACGTTTGTAGTTATTTTAAAATACGGATAATTCTGTGCGTTGTCCGATAGAATCAGCGAACGGTAACCATCGCCTATGAAATTCTTGCCGTGTCCCAACTGAAAACCAAAATATTTGCTTGGAATATACGAGACAAATCCCTCAGCATATGCGTAGTCAAGACCACCGTCTTCACCAAATTTTTTTGCACGGCTAATACCTGGAATCGTGTTGTTGCCCAATTCTTTAATGCGATCGCGGCGGTAGTCGGTAAAGTTCGACTGAATTTCGTGGAATGCCGTGTAAAAATAGACTTTATCGGTAATGTTTCCGTTCACGAAAATACCACGGTCGTTGATCCAACCAGCCTTGTCGTTGTTGTCGCCATTGTGGTTCGAAAGTTCAAAATTGAATGCTGGATTTATGTTGAAGTTGAAATCTTTTGATCGAAAAAAGAAGAGATCTTTATTCATCAAGTGATTCACTATCTTATTGTTGCATTTTTTTTCAAACAATGTATCAATCGAAACAATCTGTGCAACCTCCTGCATATCGTAGGGTTTCACCGATGTGTGGAAACGGTTGTCGGAATTGTACAAATATCTGTCGTAGGGCTGAAATGAAGCGTTTTGATGGACGGAATTGTTTTGTGCTAAAGCAAATCCAGCCGCCAAACAAAATAAAATTGTCGCTACAGTTTTATTGCCCGTCATGTAGGAAGATGGCTTTAAATGTCTTGAGAATAATCATGCAGTCCAATCCCAACGACCATGTGTCGATGTATTGCAAATCCAATTTCATCCATTGCTCGAACGGAATCTTGTTCCGTCCCGAAACTTGCCAGATGCAGGTAAGACCTGGTTTCATAGAAAGTTTGCGGGTTTGCCAAGGTTTATATTCCTTTACTTCCGCAGGAAGTGGTGGACGTGGTCCCACAATTGACATATCGCCTTTCAACACGTTGAAAAACTGCGGAATCTCGTCGATACTCGTTTTACGGATGAATTTTCCAACGCGGGTGATACGCTTATCATCTTTAATTTTGAAAACAGGACCTTCCTGCTCGTTTTGGTCAAGCAAGGACTCTTTCATTTCTTCAGCGTGGTCGCACATTGAACGGAATTTGTACAATGTAAATTCCCGTCCACGCAAGCCCGAACGTGTTTGTTTGAAGAACACAGGACCTTTGGAGTCGATTTTTATCGCTATTGCCACGATTAAGAATATTGGCAATAAACAAATGAGCGCGAAGAATGATATGATTTTGTCGAATATATTCTTTAAATGCAAGTTAATCGACTGCCGTGGCGTATTTTGGAATGTGAAGAATGGAGCTTCACCTAAATAATATATTTCCGATTTTGTCGATGCAAGCGAGAGTGTTTGCGACGAAACTCTGAACGTGATGCCCAATTCAAGGCACTGATACACAAGGTTGCTAATCAATTTATTGTCGAGGTTCGAAAGGCAGTAAAACACCTCGTCGATAGGCTCTTCCAACAATTTTTCCCTCAGTTGTTCCATCGAGTAGATGGGGTAACGGTTGTATTTTTCAGCAACTTCGGTGTCGTCAGTTATGATTCCTTTTATGCGGAATCCCCATAGGGTGTTCGACTCGATTTTGTGGATGAACGGACCAATGTTTTTGTCGCCAATCACAAAAATATTGCTTGTGTGCAGACCTTTTGCCCGTTGCCGTTGAGCGATATGGTAAATAATGATTATCAGCAAGTAGAACGCCGCAAAATCGAACGTTACAAATTCAATCAGGAAAAACCGTTTAGGTTGGATTTTGAGAATGAATGTGATGAAAACCAACCCCACCAATCCTAAAAGCATTGCAATCACATAATTGCGGAGAATGTAGGAGTGGGGGTTTGTCTTATATATTTTGGAAAGGTCGAAACGTTTAAGCAAGTACGACCAAAGGATTATCGAGCTTAGTAAAATAATAATATCGTCTTTGGTGAGCGTCCACACACCAAATGCGAATTTATGCAAGACACAGAAGATAAGGCAACTTATTACTATGTCGGCAAAAACTATCAGGCCGTTGATTTTAATATTTCTGTTTGATGAAACTGCCATCGATGATTAGTTTGCTTTTAAGAAAAAAAAAGCGGAGACAATATCATCTCCGCTTTGTAATGAATTGGTGATATTATTTAGAAATAACACGTGCCATTTCACAAACTTTGTTTGAATATCCCCATTCGTTGTCGTACCAAGAAACAACTTTAACGAAAGTAGGATCCAATTGGATACCAGCTTTAGCGTCGAAGATAGAAGTACGAGAATCGTTACGGAAGTCAGTTGAAACAACTGCATCTTCAGTGTAACCAAGGATACCTTTCAATTCGCCTTCTGAAGCAGCCTTCATAGCAGCGCAGATTTCATCGTAAGTACATTCTTTGTTCAATTCAACAGTCAAGTCAACTACAGAAACGTCAGATGCAGGAATACGCATTGACATACCAGTCAATTTACCGTTCAATTCAGGAAGAACTTTACCTACTGCTTTAGCAGCACCAGTTGATGAAGGGATGATGTTTTCAAGAATACCACGACCACCTCTCCAGTCTTTCTTAGAAGGACCGTCAACAGTTTTTTGAGTTGCAGTTGCAGCGTGAACTGTAGTCATCAAACCTCTCTTGATACCGAATTTGTCATTCAATACTTTAGAGATAGGAGCCAAACAGTTTGTTGTACAAGATGCGTTAGAGATGATTGTTTGACCAGCATAAGTCTTGTCGTTTACACCATAAACGAACATTGGAGTTGCGTCTTTTGAAGGTGCAGACATGATAACTTTCTTAGCACCAGCTTTGATGTGTGCTTCAGCAAGTTCTGCTGTTAAGAAGAAACCTGTAGATTCAACAACTACATCTACGCCAAGAGCACCCCAAGTGATAGCTGAAGGGTCTTTTTCTGCGAAGATTTGGATTTTGTT
>Ga0310786_10009190_pt1 | contig 12582 bp, 10 predicted proteins | sample AusTroGonzalo_MG_FD_203881 | JGI IMG/M metagenome (GOLD analysis project Ga0310786, IMG submission 203881) | Bovine rumen microbial communities from tropical cattle in Woodstock, Queensland, Australia - Gonzalo_03 (v2) (version 2) | ecosystem: Host-associated > Mammals > Digestive system >...
GTTTGCGACGAAGGAGATCCGCGCGGTCCTATCGGCGGTAGGGAGTGAACTCTTTACGGGGCAGATGGATGACCCGGTGAAAACGGAAATCCATTCCGTCGGCAATGTCGAAGGCAATTACCAGGGGTTCCTCGCGCTCGGTTTGGTGACGGCGCTGTTCCATTTGGCGGCGATGATTGTCGGCGTGTATGTTGCGTCGTTTGCGCTTCGTGACCATAGGGTTAAAGAAATGCTCGGCTATGCGAACGGCTCGAGGCTTACGCTCTGGCTTGCAAGCGTTTTGCCGATGAACATCATCCTTTGGCTCGGGATGGTCGGCTGCTACGCCTATTCCCACCGCGTGCTTGCACCGATGACTTTTGACGAGTTCGTGATGACGGCGGCCGCCCAGCTGTTTATGATTGCCGCTTGTTCCGGAGCCGGGTTCGTCTTTGTCGGTGTAACGGGCGTCATGAGAATCGCTACCGGTGCTGCGGGTGTTATCGGAAGCCCGGCGTTCGCATTTGCGGGGCAGACATTCCCCGTGATGTCCATGCCTTTTGCTGTCCGCTGTTTTGCTTTTATACTCCCGCTGACGCATGCGCTCAAGATCCAGTCGATGATGCTCCTCGGTGATGTCAGCATGGAGCCGGCCTGGGAAGTGATGAAGGTCCTTATCGAGATGGCTGTGTTCTGGAATGTGTTGGGAGCGTTCCTCATGTCTATGCGCTGGAAGCAACACCTGCGTAGGGAAACGGCGTTTGAGGCGGGCCAGGTTGCGGAGGTGCGCACATGATCAAGCGTCTCTGGAAAGTGGCCTTTGCCGAATGGAAACTGATGTACACGGATCCGGCCGCGGTGCTCTTGCTCGTGGTGGCTGGAGTCCTTTACGCCTTCTATTACCCGACGCCCTATATCAACCAGACGGTATCGAAAGTGCCGGTCGCCGTTGTGGATCTTGACAATACGGCGATGTCGCGCGAACTGACTCGCATGGCTACGGCGGCGCAACAAATCGAGGTGAAGGCCGTTTATGCGGACCGCCGCGAGGCAGAAGAATCGATGTCCCGCGATGAAATCTACGGCTTCATGGTCATTCCCGAAGACATGGAGAAAAACATCCGCAACCATGAACAGGTTTCGGTGAACATCTTTACGCATGGCGCCTACGTGATGCTCCACGGAGCCATCGGTACGGCGTTTTCTACTTGCGCCCTGACGTTGGGTGCGACGAACAAGGTGAAACAGATTGCGTTGGGTAAGCAGGTGCCGTCTGCGAAGGCCATCGCCATGCGAGACCCGATCCCTATCAGCATCCAGACGCTTTACAACAGCTCGGGTAGCTATTCCAACTATGTGGTGCCGAGCGTCCTCGTGGTCATCCTCCAGCAGTCGCTTATCATCGGCATTTGCGTGTTGGGCGGTTCCCGCGCGCACCGCCGTTTCCGCAAGAAGTTCCGCGACAGTCCTGTCGAGAACGAAACGATTCTGTACCGTTATTTCGGCCGTTCGCTGGCCTACTTCTTGCACTACTGTTCCTTTATCCTGTTCTACCACTGCGTCATCTATAACCTGTTCGACTTCCCGCGTCGTGGCGAAGTCTTGCCGATGGTCGTTTTCTCCATCGTATTCCTCGCATCGACCATCAATTTGGGCATGGTCGTTTCGCAGGTGTTCTTGCGCCGTGAATCGAGCATGCAGTTGTTCCTGTACCTTTCTATCCCGATCCTCTTCCTTGCGAACTTCAGCTGGCCGAGCTACCTCATGCCGCATTGGATGACGGCCCTTTCGTACATTTTGCCGAGTACGTTCGCCGTTCCGGCCTGGCTCTCGATTGAACAGATGGGGGCGGATATTTACGATGTGGCTCCCAAGCTCTACCAGCTCGCCGTCCAGGGAATCGTATACCTCGCTTTGGGCCTTTTGTTGACGCATGCCCGCGACGAAGCGAAAATCGATGTCGGCGATATGTAGTATTGATAAAATGCGTAAATGAGCCGATGAGAGGTTTTGTTCTACGCACTCCATTTTTATACATTTATAGGCAGTGGGCAATGAGAATTCATAGCGCAGAAAGTGCGGACTGATTACTCAATGCTCGTTGCACGAAAATTTAATTGTGGTTTAATGCTATGATGTTTGATCCTTTATACATGACGATTCTTTTGGTGACGCTCGCTCTTTCGGGTGGCGTTTCCATGCTGGTCAAGACGCGCTTTGCCGCAGGCCAGAAGGTGAACATTTCTAGCGGGCTTACCGGTGCCGACGTGGCGAAGGCCATCCTCATGGATGCCGGTATTACCGACGTGAAGGTCTTGGTACACCAGGGATTCCTTTCGGACCATTACAACCCGCTGAACAAGACGCTCAACCTTTCGAAGGACGTTTACTACGGCCGCAATGCGAGTGCCGCCGGTGTCGCCGCTCACGAAGTCGGCCATGCCATCCAGCATGCGCAGGGTTACTTCCCGCTGTGGCTGCGTTCCGCCATCGTGCCCGTTGCAAACATCGGTAGCAATCTCGGTCCGTGGCTCGTGATTATCGGTATCGTGCTGATGGGCGCCGGACGCGCTCTCGGTTATTCCCTCGCGTTGGCGGGCGTTGTGCTGTTTGCCGCCGCAACGCTCTTTACGCTCGTGACCGTCCCCGTGGAATTCGACGCTTCTTCCCGTGCGAAGAAGGCTCTTGCCCGCATGGATGTGGTGGCGCAGGGTAGGGAATACAACACGGTTTCCGGAGTGCTCTTTGCGGCTGGTCTCACTTACGTGGCCGCGGCAATTTCTTCCATTCTTCAGTTGCTCTACTGGGCGTACCGCGCGGGCCTTATTGGCGGGCGCAGGGACTAGGAGGCTTTATGGCGGTAAAGACGTTGACTATCGAATGCCCCATGTGCAAGGGCGAAATCGTCGTGGACGCCGATACGGGCGAAGTCCTCTCGCATAAGGAATACAAGAAAGAGACGAAGTCCTTCGATGATTTCTTGAAGGAACAGAGCACGCGCAGTTCCGACTTGGAAGCGAAATTCGCTGCCGCGAAAGAAGCGCAGAAAAACCGCCAGGAGCTTTTGCAGAAAAAGTTCGAGGCTGCAAAGCAGAACAAGGATCTCAAGGACCCTCCGCCGAGCATCAACTGGGATTAGTTTGCTATTAGGTTAATCGTCGCCGGAATGGACTTCTAGCGACGGGAACTCGTCTTCGTCATCGCCGGAATCTTCGCCGGAATAGTACGCCTGGGCCTTTTTCATGAAGGCTTCGAATTCCTCGTCGCTCATCTGCGACGTGTCGGCGGGCTTTTCTTCGGCGGACGTTTCTTCTACAGGCGCGGCGGGCTCGTCGGCGGGAGTCTCTGCGACAGGCGCTTCAACAGCGGGCTGTTCTTCTGCCGGTTCCTGGGACGGAGTTGCTGCTATTTCCGCAGGCTGTTCCGGAGTGGATCCCTGCGACGGTTCGGCGGGTGCGGCTCCTTCTGCGGGAGCTTGACTTGCCGGCGCATCGTCAAACGGGTCTTCCTGCACTTCGCTTAAGTCTTCGCGGCCCTCGAGCATCGCCTGCAAGTCTTCTTCGGTCACGTTCCTGCCACGCGTTGTCCACAGCACGGCTTCTTTCATCACGGCGGCGATGTCGCCGACGCTGCCTGCCTGCGAACGTGCAAGCGCCTGGTTGCGGATGACTTCCACGAGTCCCGGCTTCACGTCGGGATCCTTCGAGAAGAACACCGTCTCGCGGGCCATTTCGTCGGCGTACTCAGGGTTGTTCTTCTTGCGGTAAATCCAGATGGGTCCAAACAGTTCGCTCTGGCGGAACACGACCTCGTCGGTCTTGATCATTTCGAGGAGCGCCATGAACGTCACCGCGGCCACGATGGGGTGGCTGTCGTTGTCGAGCAAGTCTTCGAACAGCGCACGTCCGTTCACGTTCAAGTAGTTGTTGATGGCCTGCTGGCGGTCCTGGATGGTTACGTAGTCCAGTTCGATGTGGTGGACCGTTTCAGAAATCTTGGTCTTGAGGCTCTTCTGGTAGGCGCGGAAAAGCTGCCAGATGTTCGCATCGGCAAGCGTGTCTTCTTCGTTCTGCGTCTTTTCGAGGCGACCGCGGCTGTACGTACCGAAGTTCTGGCCTTCCATGTCTTGCAGACCGCCGGCAACCTGCTTGTAGCGCTGGTACTCCAGCATTTCCTGCATCAGCTTTTCGCGGTCTTCGTTATACTCTTCGACGAGTTCGGGGTCGCGTTCTTCGGCAGGGAGCAATTCCTGCACCTTGAGGGCCATCAGGCGGCTAGCCATGTACAAGAAGTCGCCCGCCTTCGAAAGGTCGGCCACGCCAATCTTGTTCACCCAGGCAAGGAAGTCGTCCGCAATTTCGGCAATAGGAATCTGGTCCAGAGACATTTCCTTCTTCTGGACTAGGTATACGAGCAGGTCCATCGGGCCATTGAACGACCCGATGTTTACTTCGTAATCTTCCTGTTCTTCGACTTCTTGCATTACGGAATAAATGTAGTAATAGGGCTGTCCGTTACTCCACCGTCACGCTCTTGGCCAGGTTTCTCGGCTGGTCCACGTCGTTGCCGCGCAAGACGGCGATGTGGTAGGCGAGCAGCTGCAGCGGGATGCTGGTGATAATCGGCATGAGCATGGGAAGCGTCTGCGGAACCTTGATGATATGGTCTGCAATTTCATCGAGCGGGTGGCAGTCTTCCGTGGTAATCGCGATGACCTGTCCGCCGCGGGCCTTGATTTCGCGGACGTTGCTGATGACCTTGTCGAACAGGACGTCCTTGGGGGCGACCACGACGACGGGCATGTTGGCGTCGATCAGGGCGATGGGGCCGTGCTTCATTTCGGCGGCCGGATAGCCTTCGGCATGGATGTAGCTGATTTCCTTGAGCTTGAGGGCGCCTTCCATGGCTACGGGGTAGTTGAAGTGGCGGCCCAAGTAGAGGAAGTTGCCGGCGGTCGAGTACTGCATGGCAATCTTTGCGATGGTATCCGAAAGTTCCAGGGTGCTTTCCACGAGGCCGGGGAGTTCGAGCATGGACTTCGCGATGCTTGTGCCGGCTTCAATCGAAAGGCGGCGCTGGCGTCCGAGCAAAAGGGCAATCATGGCAAGCACGGTCACCTGGGAGGTGAACGCCTTGGTGCTGGCGACGCCGATTTCCGGGCCAGCATGCAGGTAGACACCGCCGTCGCTGGTACGTGCAATTGTGGAGCCGACGCCGTTACAGATGGCGAGCGCGGTCGCACCCTTCTGCTGGGCTTCCTTGAGGGCGGCCAGCGTGTCGGCTGTTTCGCCGGACTGGCTGATGGCGAGTACGAGCGTCCCGGGCTTGATAATGGGGTTCCTGTAACGGAATTCCGAAGCGTATTCGACTTCGACCGGAACACCCGCGAGTTCTTCAATCATATATTCGCCGACCATGCCGGCGTAGTAGCTCGTGCCGCAGGCGGTGATGATGATGCGGTTGATGTTCCTGAGTTCCTTGATGTTCGTATCGAGGCCGGCGAGCTTGGCGTTGCCTTCAGCGACGAGGAGTCGGCCGCGCATGGTGTTGCGCAATACTTCCGGCTGTTCGAAAATTTCTTTGAGCATGAAGTGCGGGAAACCGCCCTTGGCTACCGCGTCGGCGTTGAATTCGACGTCCTGGACCTCGCGTTGCACTTCGCTGCGGTTCATGTTGACGATGGAATAGCTGCCGCCCTTGATCTGGACGATATCGTTGTCGTCCAGGTAGACCACCTTCTGCGTGTGGTTGATGATGGCCGAAACGTCACTGGCGAGGAAAAAGTCGTTGTCGTTCCCGATACCCAGGATGAGCGGGGAACCGCGGCGGGCGCCGATAAGCGTGTCCGGTTCTTCGCTAGAGATAATGGCGAGGCCGAACGTTCCTTCGATTTGGGCAATCGTCTTGAGGACGGCGGTTTTTAGGTCGCCCGTATAGAACCTCGCAATGAGGTGGGCGACGACTTCGGTATCCGTTTCGGAGGTAAACTTGATGCCTTCGGCCATCAACTTGGCCTTCAGGCTTGCGTAGTTTTCGATGATTCCGTTGTGGACAATTGAAATTTTGCCGTCAAAACTGCAATGGGGGTGGGCGTTTTCTTCGGTGGGGGCTCCGTGGGTGGCCCAGCGGGTGTGTGCGATGCCGGTATGGCCAGTCAGCGGGGTTACCTTGAGCTTGTCTTCAAGGGCCTTGATTTTGCCGGAAGCACGAACAACGTTGATTTTGCCGTTATCGATTAGGGCTACTCCGGAACTGTCGTATCCGCGGTATTCCAGTTTCTTGAGTCCGCCGACGAGCATGGGGAGGGCGTCCTTCTGACCGATATAGGCGACAATTCCGCACATATGAATATCCTTTGGTTGGCCGCAGGGTTTTCGGCAAAGTTTGTTTTTTTACAAAATACACGCAAAATATACGAAAACTTTATGTAAAAAAAGCTTTCCTGTGAGCTAAATCACTCTTGATTTGCTATTTTAATGCAAGACAAGTTCATGTTAAAAAAGAGGATACTCTATGAAGTCTAAAATGATTGTTGCGGCTGGCGCTATTGCCATGCTTTTGACTGGTTGTGATCAACTTTGCCAGGGTCCCAAGACCAAGACTGCCTTGGTGACGGACAAGGAAAAGTACAGCTACGCCCTCGGCGCCCATTTTGGTGGTCAGGCTCATTTCCAGCTGGTGACTCGTGATTCTATCGATCTTGATATTGACCTGTTCATCCAGGCGTTCAAGGAACGCTATAACGAAGATTCTGCCTCGTACCTGATGAACGATTCGATTATCTTCGAAACGCTCCAGAAGCTCTCTCAGGATCGTCAGGCTGAAAAGATGAGAAAGGACAGCATCGCCGCCGAAACCAACAAGGCTGCTGGCGAAGCTTTCCTCGCTTCCAACAAGACTGCTGAAGGCGTGATTACGACCGAAAGCGGCCTCCAGTACAAGGTGATTACCGAAGGTACCGGTGCTACTCCGGGTGATTCCGACATCGTCAAGGTCCACTACACCGGCACGCTTCTCGATGGCACCAAGTTCGATAGCTCCATTGACCGTGGTCAGCCGCTCGAATTCCCGATTAACGCTGTGATTCCGGGTTGGACCGAAATGCTCAAGCTCATGAAGGTCGGTGGCAAGGTGACCGCTTGGATCCCGAGCGACCTCGCTTACGGTCCGCACGGCCGTGGCCCGCAGATTCCGGGCAACAGCCTCCTCGTGTTCGAAATGGAATTGATTGATACGCACGCTGCCAACGCCCCGGCCGCTGAACCGGCCAAGGAAGAAGCCAAGCCTGCTAAGGCTGCCGCTAAGGCTGCTGCCAAGCCGGCTGCCGCTAAGGCTGAAGCCAAGCCGGCTGCCGCTCCGAAGGCTGAAGCCCCGAAGGCCGAAGCTCCGAAGGCCGAAGCTCCGAAGGCTGAAGCTCCGAAGGCTGAAGCTCCCGCTGCCGCTGCTGCTGCTGCTGCCCCGGCTGCTGCAAACTAGCACTCGATTTTGCCGAATAGAAAAAAGCATCTCGCCTCGTTGCGGGATGTTTTTTTTGTTTCCCGTTTCGGAAACTTTTTCTAAAAATTATTTTTGGGAAGAACTTTTCCCACTAATTGCTGTACCATGCACAAAATTCTGTCATTTGTTGTTGTTGCCTCTTTGTTCCTTGTCGGTTGCAATGAACAGAAGAAGATCGAAACCCTGCGAAACGAATCGGCCCTTCTTGAAAAGACGGTAGATTCCCTTGAGACCGAAATCAAGAAGGCCGAGGATATTGCGAAAAATTCCCGCATCATTCTCGATACGGTCCGTGCGGGTGAAGGTCCGTTCCACCTCTTTACGCGCTTGAAGGCGCAAGTGAATCATGGGGAAGAGGACTTGAGCAAGGTCTATTTGGCCATGCAGGACAGCGTGGAATTTAAGCTTCGCGTCGGTGAGACGTTCTACGTGTCGGTCGATTCGGATGGACGTGTACAGCGTTTCCGCTATGCCCCGAACCCGGTGACGGTCCATTTGGTGAGCCGTACGGATACGGGATTTGTATACACCCTTATTGAAAAGCCGGTTGTCCGGAGGCAGTCCGTTTACGAAGGCGCCTTGGAAGAGGGGAGTACCTTGAACGGCATCCTCTTCAAGGTCGGCATCCCTGCCCGGATGGTGGGGGTCGTGAGCGGCGTGCTCCAGTGCAAGGTCGCTTTCCCCTTGGCGCGTGCCGGGGACCGCTTCCGCGTGCTGCTGGAAGATTCCTATTACCAGGATTCCATCTGGGTCGGCGGCAAGGTCATCTATGCCGAATTCGAAGGGCGGATTGTCGGTCACCACGAAGCCTTCCGTTACGAAGACGAAGACCCGAGGAGTTCGTACAATGCGCACTATACGGAAGCGGGCGACGCCTTGATCTTTGACGGTTTGCGCTACCCCCTGGAACACTTGCGTATCACGAGTTCGTTTGGTTCGCGTATCCACCCGATTACGGGCCAGCGCAAGGTGCACTACGGTGTGGACTACGGTGCCCCGACGGGGACGGTCGTGCATGCTGTTGCCGAAGGTGTCGTAACGGTTTCCGGCTATGACGAATATAGCGGCAACAAGGTCGCCATCAAACACAGGGATAACTCCGTCAGCTGGTATATGCACCTGCAGACAAGGGGCGTCGGTGTCGGTGCCAAGGTGTCTCCGGGCCAGGCCATCGGCCGCGTCGGTTCTACGGGGCGTAGCACGGGTCCGCACCTGCATTTCGGTTTCAAGAATGCACAGGGCGCCTGGATAAACCCCTTAAGCAAGACGATGATTGCAACGCCTAAACTTGCGGGTGCACGCCTTGCCCGCTTGAAGGATCAAGTGGCGGAAATCCGCAAGCAGGTCGAACTGACGCTTGCGGCTCCTGCAGTAAAGGCGAATGACACCACCGCCGTGATGGTGCACATGCGCAATCTTCCCTAGCGGATTTTCTTCCTCATCACTTTGTAGCGACCCAGTTCCTTGCGGCTGGGCACATGGCCGAAATCAACCGGCTTCTTGAAGTAGCTGAACGCCTGGTAGTTCGGCGTAATGTTCTTGCCATAGCCAGCGGTGCGCGTCATGGTCTTTTCCTTGGCGATGGCTATAGCCGTATCGAGCATGGCATCGTGGTCGTCGACATGGACATCGGGTTCTATACCGTGCATATGGAACGTCTCGTGGTTCTTGTCATAAGCAATGGTGACGGTAAAGATGGCCGCTCCTTCGAGGTAGGTTTCTAAAAGCGTATAGCCTACGCCCTTGCCGAAGGTGTTTTGACCGACGAGTGGGCTATTCCTGTTGACGAGGACGCTGGCGAGGGTGTATTCGGAACAGCTTCCCGATGCGGAGTCGGCGACGAATACGAGGTAACGGTTCTTGGCGGGGCCGTTTTGTGTTGCCATGATCGTATCGCTAATGATTTTTTGCCTGTCATCGACCAAGGAGTCCGTGGGAAAATATTGGATGGTGAGGATGCTTCCCTTCGGGAGCATGGCCATCGAGACGCTGTCGCACTGGTCTCCGTCTCCGCCGGGGTTGCCGCGCAAGTCGATGACGGTTGCGTCGGTTCCTTCCGTCGCTTCGAGTGCTTCCAGGAATTCTCCGTAGGTTCCTCTTTTGCTCGTGGTATTCTCGGTAGCAAATTCCGAGATGCTGATGACAGCGATGTTGTCGATAATCTGGTAGGTGACGGTGGGGATGACGTAAGACACGATGGTCAAACGAGCCTCGACAAGTTCACCGGTACCGTTCTTCTTGGCCGTGACGACGACGTCATGTCCGATATCTCCGGTGGAGAACAATTTGAAATAGCTCAAAGGGAAACGTTCAATTCCGTTCATAGAAACGATGGTGTCGTTGACTGCGAGCGTACCTTCGATATCGGCAGCAGAACCTTTGAGGATCTGTGTAATGATGATTGCGGAATCGGTTTCGCTCTTGACCATGCGCGCGAGAATGCCGAGGTCCGAACCCGGTTCGCGTTCGTTCATGTCATCTATGACTTCGTCAAAGCTCATGTATGATGGATCGATATAGGTCGTATATTGGTCGTTCATCATCATGTACATGTAGTAGGTGTCGACAATCGGGGACGGCAAGGCTTGGGCGTTTCGGGATTTGAGGTATTTGAGGCCTTTTCCGATATAGTTTGAACGAGGCCCGAGCTGATCGTACCATTCGGATTCCGGAGGTTCGAGGCTATCGCTGTGAGCGAACAGGTAGAAGAAGTCCAAGATCTCGTAGCAGTATTCGAATTCCCTCTGGTAATCGTTCATCTTGGACCATGCGGCATCAATGTCTTTATCGGTTTTGAGATTGCCGAAGTTCTCGGGAGCGTAAAGGTCTAAGTCGAGATCATCGTCTCCACCGGTCGTACATCCTGTGATGGCAAGGAGTGAAAGTGCAGATACTCCCAGTAAAATTTTTTTGTATGGAATCATTGAGAATCTCCTTTTTCTTTAAAATCATTCAAGATGGCTCCGCCGATGTCGTAAGCACTCTTGGGTGTCGTGGGTACGATATCTCCATCGGGTATGGCCTTCTTTGCAGCGACGGTGGCCTTCGTGCCGAAATGTTTTTGTATGGCTTCAATGGCGCAGGTAATCGTTGCCGATTCGCCGCAGTCATAAGCGGGAACAAGCCCCTTGTGGTGGTAAGAATTTCCCTTGGGAGTCAGGAACTCCAAATTGGTGATGATGGCGAGTCCGCCATTGAGCGTTTTCCAGTTCGTCTGTCCGATTCCCTTTCCGTAGGTGACCGTCCCGACGAGCGGAATGTCCGCGTTCTCCGTAACGGCGGCGGCGAATATTTCGGAACAGCTTGCGCTGTGGTTGTCGGCGAGGATGATAAACTTTCCCTTTTCTCCGGAATCTCCCTTCTCCGCGTAGACGCGCTTTTCATGGTATGTCGGTTTTCCATCGGGGGCGAATGCGCGCCAACTCCGGGAAGAAAGCGTGCCGCTCTTGACAAAGAGGTCCGCCATGGAAACGCACTGCTCGACATGTCCTCCGGGATTGTTGCGGATGTCGATGACGCGCGGTTCCTTTACATTTTTCGTCGAGTCGAGGTAAGCCTTCAGTTCGCCGTAGGTGCCGTTTTCCAGGTCGGCGGTGTTGGGCTTGAATCCCGTGATGGAAATGAAAATCGTTTCGTTCAACGTGTCAACGAAAACGCTAGGTGCGTAAACGGTTTCCTTGGTCAGGCTGAACGTCAGTTCGGTCGAGTCGCGGACCATGAGGAGCTCGACGGTTGCCGAGGTGTCCAGGACCGCGTTGTAGGTGTCCAGGGCGTTTTCTCCGCTCAGGTCCACTCCGTTGATGCTGATGATGTTGGCGTATCGCGGGATTCCTGCCTGCCCTGCGGGGCCGTTGGGGTAGACGCGGTAGACGAAGAGCGGGTACGGGACATCGTTGTTGATGAGGTAGGTCATGCCGACATCGCCAGGAATCATGGTGGTGTTGATGGCAATTTCGGCGGCTTCGCTCTTAGAGGGCTCAACGTACCGGGTATAGGGGTCCTTGAGGGAACGGTAGAGCTTCTGGACGGATTCTCCGTTTTCTTCTAGGGCATCCAGTTCGTCTTCGAAAAGGTAGGTGCGCTGTAGGAGCCAGTAGTTGTATTCGTATTCGTTCGGGGTGGGCGTACTTTCTACGGGCGTGAATACGTCGTTACAGGCAACGAGCAGGAGGGAAATGGCGAAAAAAGGGGCACGGAAGGCGATAGACGCAATGCGCGAAAGATGCATTCTGTTCTCCCTTTTCTTTTGCCTAAAGGACTGCAGGTCCGTTCCTTCCGTTACTGGTCGATCTTCAGACCCTTCTTGTCGAGCAACACGCGGGGGACGCCTGCTTCCATCGGGTTTTCGATGATGGAGATGGTCTGGAGGCTGCTGCATTCGGCGAGGGCTTCGGGGAGCGTGGCCAGCTGGTTTGCGTCGAGCACGAGTTCACGGAGCTTGCCGAGTTTGCCGAATTCGGCGGGGATGGCGCTCAGCTGGTTGCCCGAAATCATCAGGATTTCGAGGTTCGCGAGGTGGCCGAGGGAACTCGGGATGCTCGTGAGTTCGTTGTTGTCGAGGTAGAGCTTCACCAGACTTTCCATGTCGCCGATGGAGGCGGGAATGTCGGTAAGCATGTTGTCGTGCAGGGAGAGCTTCACCACCTTCTTCCAGTTGCCGATTTCGGCGGGCAGGTCGAGGAGCTGGTTTTTAGCGATGTTCACGGTACGGAGATTTACGAGCTTGCCGACAGTGGCCGGCAGTTCGGAAAGGCTGTTGTAGCCCAGGTACAGGTGCTCGAGCTTCGTGAGGTTGCCGATGGAGTCGGGGAGTTCCATGAGGTCGTTCTCGCTCACCGAGAGGCTCTTGAGGTTCTTGAGCTGTCCCAGTTCGTCCGGAAGCTCCACGAGCTTGTTGCGGTCGAGGTTCAGTTCTTCGAGAGACTCTATGTCAAAGAGTTCCTTGGGCAAGATACGGAGGTCTTGCTGGGAAAGGTCCAGGGAAGTGGCCTTCTCGGCCTTGGCTTTTGCAATAACATCCATCAGATTCATAGGGCGTCTCCTCGGGTTCTTACTTCATAAATCATAACATTTTAAATCATAGCATTTTTAACGTGGCTCGTATGG
>Ga0310786_10009191_pt1 | contig 12581 bp, 12 predicted proteins | sample AusTroGonzalo_MG_FD_203881 | JGI IMG/M metagenome (GOLD analysis project Ga0310786, IMG submission 203881) | Bovine rumen microbial communities from tropical cattle in Woodstock, Queensland, Australia - Gonzalo_03 (v2) (version 2) | ecosystem: Host-associated > Mammals > Digestive system >...
TGCTGCGAGAAGTGCCCGGAGCCGCGCACGATGCGACGCAGTCGCTCCGGATTGACCGGACGGAAGTCCGCCAGGCAGCCAGCCGGGTCCAGCCCGAAATCGGCCACCAGCAGCGAGCAGAGCAGGGCATGCCAGCGCAGCAGGCCGGCACGCCGCAGCGCTGCGCGCAATGCGGCCTTGTCGTATTTTCCATCCAGGCGGGCCAGTGCGACGGCCATGTCGCAGAGCTGCTTGCAGCCCAGGCCGTGCCCGATCACATGCTTGAAAATATGTGCAGAAAGCAGGAGCAGCTCCCCGCAAGGCGTGCCCGGCGCCGGCAGTTTTGCCACCGGGCGATGGATGTCATAATAACGCGGATGCAGCTCGACCGTGACGCCATCGCGCACGAACACTTCTGCGCCGTCAGAAGCCGTCCGGGCGTCCGAGAACAACGCACGCGCACGCGCGAACTCCCCTTCCGGGAGATACAGGTCGATATCGCCGACCTGCCGGGCGGACGGGTCGGCGTAATACTTCGCCGCTTCGAGCCCCTTCTGGATCGTCGGATGCAGCCGGGCCTCGGCCAGCTGCGTCAGCAGGCTCATCTGCACGCGCACGTAGCGCGCATTCGCCCGGACGAACGCCTCCCCCATCGTCCGCAGGACCGGCTGAAGCGCCTCCGGCGGCCGCTGGTCTTCCGGCAGCTGCGCGATTCCGCGCAGAATCAGGCCCATCACGCCCTGCCCGCGGCTCAGCGCCAGCACCTGCTCCCACGCGGCCGCATCCGGCACCTCCTCCAGCTGCGGCGCCTGCTCCCACAGGCCCGCACGGAGGATTGAAAGGAAGGTATTCCAAATGCGGACGGACATAAGAATGATACTAATCCGGGATAAAGATAAGAATTTTCAGCGGAAATTCAATTTACGCCAAATCGGCCAGCAGGCTTGTTTTATTGGCGATTTTAAGATATATTTGTTCCTAGGAATGGCCCGCCATTTCATATCTTCATCCCGGATCTGCACCTGCAGGCCCGACGGCGAAGCCGTAAACTCCTAAAAGACAAAGACTTCCACACCATGATGCGCAAGATCGCCCTGCTGCTTGCAGCTATGCTGTTGAGCGTGACCGTCCTGTCGGCACGCCCGCATCCTGACCGCTACTCCCCGTATCAATACGGCTACCGCTGGTACTTTTCGTTCCAGGGCGGACCCGTCCTTTCCTTCACGGACAACATCCAGACCTACGGCCAGAACGGTCAGGCCTGGGACATGCTCTGCTGGCATGCGGCCCTCTCCTTCGGCTACAACTTCACCGACGCCTGGGACCTGCGCATCTCCGGCGCCTACGGCTACAACGCCGGCGCCATGCTACCCTACGCAGGCTTCTACCCCTACCACTACTTCGCCGCCCAGCTGTTCGCCGATATGGTCCTGAACTACAACGCCCTGGCCGAATACAACGTCCCGTTCAACTTCAAGACCTACGCCGGCCTCGGCGGCGCCTTCACCCACGGATTCACCGAAGTGGAGCACCCGCTCCAGGAGCTTTCGAATAACAATATCGTCCCGGGCTTCCGCCTCGGCGCCATCTTCGAGTACGACTACAAGGGCGGCTTCGGCTGGTTCCTCGACCTCGGCGCAGAAGCCTTCCTGGACCGCTACGACGGCCAGATGCCGATGAGCTCCCCGCTGGACATCAATCTCAAGCTCTCCTTGGGTATCATCTACCACTTTCCGCTAAAATAATATGCCACAAACACACAGAAAAGCCCTAATCGTAGGAGGCAGCAACGGGATTGGCCTTTCTATCGGAAGGCTTCTTGTTTCGTCCGGATACAATCTGATTATTTGTGATCGTATTGAGCCGGAGGATGGATTACTCCCTGATGGAACCTTCGTATACCATTTCTGCGACCTGCAGTTTTTTGACGAAGAGTTATTTTCATCGTTAGCCGCAGACCCCGACATAACACTCATGATGATCACGGCCGGAGTAGGCAGAGTCGCTGATTTTCAATTTCATCATATTGCCGAGATTGAAAAGGTCATGACAATCGATGCTGTTTCCAGCATCAAGATCATTCGCCTATTCTATGATCGGATTGCGGGGACAGATCCATTTTATGCTGGTGTTATGGGTTCCATCGCAGGCTGGCTTAGTTCCCCTGCTGCGTCTGTTTATTCCGCAGCCAAGGCTGCAATCGTGCGTCTTGTCGAGGCTGTCAATATCGAATTGGAGGTGTCCGGTACCAGCAATCGGGTTTTAGATGTTTCTCCTGCTTCATTCAAAGGCTCCCGTTTTTATGGCGAGCAGAATAAGCTCGAACTCCTTACCCCTCTTGCGGAACAGATTCTTACACATCTGTTTGCGCGCAGCACCCGCTTCATCCCCCAGTATGAAGAAGTCCTTCATGGTGTCCTCGAGCGCTATCATCAAGACCCACATGAATACGGGCTTCATAGCTATCAGTACAAAAAGGATTCAGGACGACTGGACAACAATCGTCGCGTAATTGTCGGGTACCTGTCCGGGACCTTTGATTTGTTCCATGTCGGTCATCTCAACCTGCTTCGTCGAGCGCGACAGCAATGCGATTATCTTATTGTGGGCGTGCACAGCAGTGGCAGTTGGAAAGGGAAAGAGACTTTCATTCCGTTAGAAGAACGGAAGATGATTCTGTCCGCCTGTCGATATGTAGACAAAGTAGTAGACAGCTGCACAGAAGATTCCGACGCCTGGGAGCTTTGGCATTATGACCGTTTGTTCGTCGGTTCTGACTATAAAGGAACAGAGCGATTCCTCCGCTACGAGGAATTCTTTAAGGACAAAGGGGTTAAGATTATCTATTTCCCCTACACGCAAGGAACCAGCAGCACACAAATCCGCAAGGTGGTTTTGCAAAAGTCTCAGGACTTGAAATGATTTTACAGCTTATCAAATTCAGGCAGGTCCAGTTCCTTCAGGCCATTCTATCCCTGCTTCCGGTTAGCAATAACAAGATTGTATTTGCTAACTTCCTGGGGCGAGGGATGGGTGGAAGTCCCAAGTATATCGCAGAAGAAATGTTTCGCCAGGGGCTCCCGTACGATCTTGGCTGGCGAGTAATGAGAACGAATCTATTTCTCTTGGTCATACGTCCAAGCGCGTTGTAGAGCGGCAAAACAGGTTATCTCCGGCATTTAAGAATGGGAACAACCGGCAGAATAGGAGCCATTGATTTTCTGAAGGGGTTCTGTCTCTTCTGCGTTTTCCTTGGGCATGCAATGATTGATTTAGGACTTGCTACGCACCTCTATCAGTCTTTCTACATGCCCGCGTTCTTCCTCTTATCCGGTTACTGCTATAAGAAAACGACCAGTTTCCAAGAGGCGATTGTGAGAGATGGGCGACGTATTCTGGCAGTATATTACATTTGGGCATTCGGAGTCTTGTTCGTTGTGATGACGTACAAGTTATTCATTACGCACAGCGACGCCGAAGACCTGCTCATTATGATGAAGAAAACGCTCTTGGGCATTGATCAACATCGGTTCGTCGCTCCGCTCTGGTTTTTGGTCACGCTCTTTAGCATGCGAATCATTTGGGTAATCCTCGACTTTGTTATCAACAACCGAACTATCCAACACTTTATCGTTTTTGCTTTGGCAATCATAGGATGTGTTCTGAACGCATTAGGGTTTACGGAGACACCGTTTAGAGTTGTAACTGCCTTGATCTGTTTACCGTTTTTCTCACTCGGCATACTGACAAAAGATTTTCGAGACACTACCTCCAGGCACGCCCTTGCTCCATTCCTACTGGTATTTGCCACTATCCTTTGGATGGCTTGCGCCTCGATAAATGTTCACAGGCGAGGAGCTGTCAGCGTTTGGGCGGAGCAATATAACATCTACCCGTTATTTTATTGCAGCGCTTTGCTGGGGACTTTAGTGCATCTGAATTTCGCCGTACTACTAGATAAGATGCGCATCCGACCAGTCAAGGCCGTGTATTCATTCTTCCGCTATCTCGGAGAAAACTCCCTAGGGATACTCGTCACTATTAACCTTTCCATTGTCGCTGCGCGGAAAATGCTGGAGATGATAGTCGCTAGCGCGCCTGCGGCCCTACTGCACATACTCACATGTGCGGTAGCAATAATGATCTCCGTTTTAGCGACAAGATTATTCAAGATCAAATACTTTTACTGGCTTGTCGGGAGATAGTAAATGTTTGAAGCGAAGAACAATCTCGGAGGCTTTTTTGCAACTTCTTCAAAAGGACACAGTTCAGATAGTCGCTTTAGCCGTTTCCGTCATTCTTGCCAGACTGATTGATCATGATCAGTTCAACATTGTGAGCATGGCTTCTATCTTTATCGCCATTGCCACTGTTTTGGCGGAAAGCGAATTAACAGGATGCACAAAGCGAGATTCCTCTTTATAGCCATCATTCAGAAATCCAATGATTTGAGATAATATGGGCCTGTACAGCAAAATATGCCTTTGGCTTCCCATTCACCGAAAGAAGATTGTATTCTGCAACTTCACAGGTCGCGGAATGGGCGGAAGCCCAAAATACATCGCAGAAGAACTCTTGAAAGAGAATCTTCCCTACGACCTTGTTTGGTTGACAGATGGCAAGGACCATTGTTTTCCCCATGGGATTAGGGCCGTTGCGATGTTTTCTCCCAGGGGTAGATATGAACTTTCCACAGCTAAAGTAATCGTCAACAACGTCAAGCACAAGCTCCCATTCGTCAAACGCAAGGGGCAATATTACATCCAGACTTGGCACGGCGACTTTGCATTGAAATTTATTGAGAAAGAAGTCGAAGACAAATTAGAGCCCTCTTATGTTTATGAATCTCAAGAGGATTCAAAAGAAACCGATGTTATTCTCTCTGCAAGTCGTCAGTTCTCAGTTATTGCCAGAAACGCATTTTGGTTTGATGGGGAAATATACGAATCCGGACAACCTTGCCACGACCCATACTTCCGAAATGATAATACTGCGGAGAAGGTACACACTCATTTCCGTATCCCTTTAGAAATACAACTTGCCCTCTATGCACCCACATTTCGGGACGGCAATGTCGATTTCGTTTTCCCGGACTTCGACAGAATCATTAATGAGCTTGAACGAATCTCCGGTAAATCCTGGAGGTTGTTGGTCCGACTTCATCCAAATGATATTGCCCGAAGCAAAATGATTCGCTTCACGGAGAAGATCTTAAACGCCTCGTCCTATCCGGACACACAAGACCTTACAAAAGCGGCGGACTTGCTTATTACAGATTATTCCTCCATCATGTATGACTTTGCCCTGCAAAGAAAGCGGGTTGTACTTTATGTCCCAGACGTTGCGTTCTACGAAAAATCGCGCGGCTTACGCAGTATTTTTTATGAGCTCCCATTTCCGCTCGCACAAGAGTCGAAAGAGATGTCCATCGCACTCCCGAAAGTTTTTTCGACAGAGTACCCGAAACAATTAGAGCATTTCATGCAAGAGAGTATCTGCAGTTTTGACGACGGCCACGCCTCCGAGCGGATTGCGGCTCGGATTAAGGCCGTCATTGACGGGGATTTTCATGGCGCCAAATAATACCGATAGTTTGCGAAACAAGACCATCACCGGAGCCTTTTGGCAGCTTCTCCAAAAAAGTTCCGTACAACTGGTCTCATTTGTCGTTTCGGTCATTCTCGCAAGACTTATCGACCCTGCGGAATTTGGCATCGTTGCCATGGCTTCCATTTTCATGGCCGTGGCAGGAGCCATTGCAGACGGCGGGCTCGGCACATCGTTAGTACAGCGCAAGGATATAGACAAATTGGACCAAGACACGGTATTCCATTTTGGAATGCTGGTGTCCGTAATACTTTACACAATCCTCTATTTCTGCGCACCGCTTATCTCACGGATATACAAGACCGAGGAGTTGACTGCCATTGTTCGTGTAGCTTCACTGAGTTTGTTCGCCACTAGTTTCAATAGCGTGCAAGGTGCGTTGGTAATGCGAGAGATGGACTTTAAAAAATACTTCTGGGCCAATCTCATCGCAACGCTCATTTCCGCTGGCGTGGGGATTACGATGGCTTATCTTGGCTTCGGAGTCTGGGCGCTAGTCGCCCAAACTCTAACTCGGAGTATTACTGCCGTTTTAGTTCTTTTCACTTTTGTACGATGGTTGCCCCGGTTTCGCTTCTCTTGGAAGAGACTTAAGCAGCTTTATGCTTTTGGACTGAATTTGATGGGAGCCAACTTGATTGGCACTTTTTTCAACGAATTGCGAGGCTTTTTAATCGGACTTCGTTTTCAACCTGCTGATCTGGCTTATTTTAATCGGGGTAATAGCATCCCGGGCTTGATCAACGACAATGTCAACGGAACAATCTCAACAGTTCTGTTCCCCGCTATCGCCAAACTTCAAGATGACAAGTTGGCCGTTAAAAGTTCCATGCGCCATGCCATGATGACCAGCGTCTTCATCATGGCCCCGCTCATGTTACTTTTGGCGTCCTCATCCCGAGGAATAATACTGCTGCTCTATACGGACAAGTGGGTTCAGGCCGTACCTTTTATGCAAGTCATTGTTTTCTATCATCTATTTTCCATCGTAGGCCTAGCTAACTTGCAAGCATTGAACGCCATCGGCCGGAGCGATATAACTTTCAAACTGGAATTCATAAAAAAACCTACTCTATTGGCGATCCTGCTTTACACCTGCACCATCAGCCCCTTCGCTTTGTCCATTGGAACGGCCATCTATGCTATCATCGGCGCTGCTATAAATGCCTATCCCAATCGAAAGCTTATTGGGTACTCATACCGAGAACAACTCGCCGACGTCCTTCCCCAAATAGGGCTGGCTTTAATCTCCGGCGCATCGGCGTGGGCTATCGGTTATATTGATGCACCGTTGTTGCTAATTCTCATCTTGCAGTGGATTGTTGGAGGAACAGTTTACTTACTGCTAGCAAAAATATTGCATCTGGTTAGTTTCAACTATGCCTTGCAAACGATTAAAGGATACCTACACCGATGAGATTAAGCATCATCATTCCTGTTTACAAGGTTGAGGACTGGGTAGGGGCCTGCCTCCGTTCTGTACTGTCAAGCACGCACGATGACTATGAAGTTATCGTCGTAAATGATGGGACTCCAGACGATTCAATGGTAGTTGCCAAAAGCGTAATTGAGAACGACCCTCGCGTTCGCATCCTCGAACAAGACAATAGCGGATTATCAGCGGCCAGAATGGCCGGGCTAGCGCTTTCTCAAGGAGAATACGTTTGGTTTATTGACAGCGACGATTTTTTAGATAAAGGAGCTATTGACATCATTTTTGAGGCGCTCCGGTGTGAAGATCCTGACGTACTCGCCCTTCCGCTTCACTGGACTTGGCCAGGCGGCTCGAAAGATTATGACGATATTGTTATTGACGCCCCCGTCCATTTAGACGGGAAGACATGGCTCCGCGAAGGACGTTATGTAGTATGTGCCTGCCAGCGTTATATCTTCCGCCGTTCCATCGCAAATCCTGCATGGGTATTTTTCCCTACGCAGTTACTGCATGAAGACGAGTATTTCGCACGGGTCATGCTCTACAACGCTCAGAAGATTTGCATTTGGGCTCAACCGTTATACCGATACCGCCAAAGAGAAAAGTCTATCATGAGCGCCAATTCAATTCGCTCCTCATACGATATTGTTAGCATCTATCGACTACTCAAGCATTTCTGCAATGAAGTCGTTGCCCCAGAAGACCGTTCTTGGTTCTCTTGTCGATGCGTCGAGGTGCTCTCTTTAAGCTATGCACACAATGCCAACCGCATTGGCTCGAAAGAATTCAGCAACTTTCTTCGAATTAACAAGCGTTTCATCATAAAAGAATACCTCTCCTGTGCCTCTGGTAGATCATTGAAAACACTCATTGGAGATATTTATTTCCTTGCTGCTCCCAAATGGTACTTGCAGAGACATCCGTTACGCTACATTTCCTTTGGAAATCTTTAAGCATGAACCAAGCCTGGCTCATCATAACACACAACGAGTTTGACATCCTAAAGCGGTTGATTTCGCTATTGGATAATGAGCAGAGTGACTTTTTTGTCCATATTGACAAAAAAGTGAAAGAGTTACCCGCGCTATCGGTGAAGAAAGGTCGATTGTTTATTCTGAAGGACCGGGTGGATGTGCGCTGGGGAAGCGTTTCACAGATAGAAACAGAACTAGTTTTATTGGAAGCAGCGCTTCAAAACGGTCCCTATTCCCACTATCACATCCTTTCTGGGACTCACTTGCCGCTAAAACCGGTAAACGAATTGATTGAGTTTTATAATAATCACGCCGACGAAGTTGTAGCGAGATGTTGGCCAAAGGATGATGGTGATGCCGATTTCAAACTACGCAGATATCATTTCCCTTTGCGGCATTACAAATTCGGAAGTGCATTTCAACGGCGCATTTGCCAGTTAACCTGGCGGTGTGTAATCAAAGTCCAGATAATCATTGGAATTCGCCACCTCAAGAAGGAAGCTTTCATCAAAACCGACAACTGGCTCAGTCTAACGGAAAACGCCTGCAAGTATCTGGTTAGCAACAAGAAACAAGTCCTAAAGAAGTACAGATGGTCTTTCTGTGGAGATGAGTATTTCGTGGCATCCGAACTGAAAGAGAAAGGTTTTCGTTTTTTCGACTGCCAGAATCTCTTGTATGTACAATTCCAATACGACACCCCCTCGGCCATTGCTTTAGACGATTACCCCCGTATACAAGAGACTGGTTGTCTATGGGCCCGCAAATTCTCCAGTAATCATGCCCACTGATTGGACAAAACTTCAATCTCAAGCAATTGATATGCTTCGATTCCCGATGGCGGTGGCAGTCGTGATGCTGCACTATTCCGTTCTTGTTATAGATGGTGCTCATGGGATGCTACGGGAGGTGTGCATATGCTTTCAGGAAGGAATCTGTCGCCTTGCGGTCCCTTGCTTTTATTTTATTTCGGGTTATCTATTCTTCCACGGATTGCGACGTTGGTCCTGGGATGTATGGAAACGCAAGCTACATAGCCGGGTACGGACCCTGCTCGTTCCCTACTTTTTATGGAACCTCCTTGCGTTTTTTGCATATTGGGCTTGGATCAACTTGAGCGGGACAAGGGTCGGTATATTTGAGGAGTTTCAGAACCTTGGAGGAATCCGAATCTTTTATAACAGACTGGGATCTTTGCCCCTCGGTCCTCAGGCTCCTCCCCTTGATGATCCACTCTGGTTTATCAGGGATTTGATGTACTTCGTTTTGGCCACACCTGCAATATATTTATTCCTTAAGTGGACGAAAGGATTTGGCGTACTTGGCATATGCGTCCTGTTTCTTGTTATTCCAGGTTCTATCCCGGAGGGTTTTGTATTCTTCGTCCTGGGCGCCTTTCTGCAGTATTCCGAAAAGAACATTATTGCGAGTTTTTACCCGACTAGGTCCTGGTTCTATTGCATGACTATCCTGCTGCTTATCGGAACTTGTTTACTCCACGATGTGTCCGACTATTGGTACCGCTTCATCAAGTTCTTCTTCATTCTTAATGGAGTTATTACATCTTTTTGCCTAGCAGTGACACTACTGAGAAGAAACCCAGAACTGCCTCATCCATTTCTCGCCCGCAGTAGCTTTTTCATCTTCGCCATTCACAATGTTCTAATTCTAAAGCAAATAGCCACACCAATCGTGTATACCATCATCCCTGTCGATACGCCAGTCGGTAGCATCGCTGCCTACTTCCTTGTCCCGGCGTTTGTCGTCGGGATCTGTCTGGGGCTGCTTTTCCTGATGGAACACCTACTGCCCCGAACAACATCCCTGTTGACAGGAAACCGGAAGATAAAATCCTCATACGCATAAGCCCATGACTCTCAAAGAACGATTCCTCGAATGGTGGATCCGACCGGAGATGTACTACATCAAACGGTATCTGCGCTTCCTTCGCAAAGAAGAGAAGTACACTTTCTCCACGCCGAACAAGTTACTCTGTTTCTGGTATCGTGGCCGAAAGAATAGACTGGGATCGCGACTGGGATTCATCATCAGCGCAGGTTGCTTCGGAGATGATTTGCATCTGGAGCACTTCGGTTCCGTCATCGTGAATCCTAAAGCCCGCATCGGGAAAGGCTGCATCATCCATGGCAACTGCTGCATCGGCAGTGATGGAGGTTATCCTGACGACTCCCCTGTCATCGGCGACAATGTGGATATCGGCCAGAATGCCCAGATTATCGGCGGGATCCGCGTAGCGGACAACGTACGGATTGGAGCTGGGGCTGTGTTAGTTAAAGATGTCCTCACTCCCGGTGTCACCGTTGTCGGTGTACCAGGACACATTTTAGAGCGATAACAACAATGGCGAGCCTCTCGTTCATCATGCCTTCTTGGAAGGCTCGTTTTCTAAAAGATGCCATCAGTAGTATTGTGGCTCAGACCTGCCCGGACTGGGAACTGATCGTAGTAGACGACTGCTCTCCGGAGCCGTTGAAGGAAATTGTTGATACCTTCAACGATCCACGTATCCGCTACATTCGGAATGAAAAGAACCTGGGCGGGCAGAATCTGGTACGGCAGTGGAACCATTGTATTACCTTCGCCACCGGCGATTATATAGTCCTGGCAGCAGATGATGACCTTTACAAACCGACTTTCTGCGAAGAGGTGATTCGTTTGGCGGAGAAGTATCCGCAAGTGGATTTGATACATTCTTCCGTTGAGCAAATCGATGAAGAAAGCAAGCATCTTTGGGATGACAGCATCCTTCCGGAGTATACGAGCAAATATGAATACCTCAACTGGTGGCTCACGGGCAAATCCTTCACCTGCATCGGGAATTTCGCGTTCAAGCGGACAGTTTTACTGGAATTGGGCGGCTTCATTGATTTCCCATGTGCCTTCGGATCCGATATTGCCACGCCAATCGCACTCTCCAAGAACGGTGTTGCAAACACTTCGGAGATGTTGTTCTGCTTCCGTCAATCGGCACAGCATTTATCTGCCGATTCCTCCCGCTTTAAAGAAAAGTTGGAAGCTATATCGCAACTGTCCGAATGGTTACAGTCCATTGATTATGAAAGTCCTGGAAATCCGGAAGATCAGGCATTCTACGAAATAAAAAACCAGGAATACCTGCATAGGAAAGTCGTTTTTGACTATTTTAACTTGGTTATTCGCTTCGTCCCGGCAACGAAGCTTCCAGAATACCTAAGACTTTGCCGCCTTGCAACGCCCAAAGACAAGTTTATAATGGTTCTTCGGTGGATTAAAAGAAAGATATGGATATAAGAAATGTTGGAAAGGAACTGAGCGCCAGACAATCTGAGCTCATCAAGACGATGCGGTTCCCGCTGATCGTTCTTGTTCTCTATGAACACTCTGTACGAACTTATAGCGCACCTATGACACTTTCACTGGACAGCGCCAACGTCTTCCATTTTCTTACGGAGATGATTTCGCACTATTTTTGTTCTATCGCCGTTTGCTGGTTCTTTTTCTTCTCCGGATTCTTGTTTTTCCATAATCTTCAGGATGGCCAGTTTGGGCATAGTTGGGCACTACAGAAACTGAATCGTCGCGTCCACTCAGTACTTATCCCGCACCTGTTTTGGAACCTGTTCAATGTCATCATGGTTCTTTTGGTCACATGGCTTTTCAATTTAATTGGCATTTCAATCAATAGCGACCAGATGGTGGGAGTGGAGAGAGGTCCGCTTTTCTGGTTCATCACCGGTCCGATCAATTTCCCTCTATGGTATCTGCGGGATTTGATTGTCATGTCGCTGCTTGCGCCGGCCTTCTATTATCCCGTCAAGAAATGGCCTTGGGTTTCACTAGCTGTCATCTTGATCTTATACCTTGTTTCCTTCAAGATTGATTTCTTCCTCTTCCCGACCTTCTCCCTCTTCGGGATGGGTGCCTGGATGAGCATACGAAAAGATAATATTGTCGCTTTTTGCCGCTCATTGAGGTATCCGGCAGCTGCCATCGCTTTCTTCCTCCTGCCTCTCGCGACATCTTTCCATGGCGGGAATTATGACTACGACAAGTTCTTCCGACTCCTTTATGTTCCTTCTGGCATGGTTACCTTCTTCAACATCTGCGACAGGCTCTACGACTTCAAGGGCTACCGTAACTTAATGCTGAAGTTGACGGAGACCGTTTTTTTCATTTACGTGGCGCACGAGATCTATATTCTCGGATGGACAAAGGGACTGTTTATTCGCGTTTTCGGCGAAACCCTGGCAGCCAAGTGGATTGCTTATCTGTTTGTGCCTATTGTGACTGGGGCCATCTGCCTAGCGCTATTCTATTTGTTCAAAAAGATTATGCCGAGGACATTATCTTTCGTGTGCGGTTGGCGCACCGTCCACAAGCATTCGTCAAATAATACCGTGAAGAACGCACTATGATTCCTCTCGCCATCGCCTTCACACCCAACTATTTCGTTCAAGCTGCCACCCTGCTCCGCTCGGTGCTGGATGCCAGCCCGAACGGACGATTCCGTGTGGTCTGCCTGTTGTCAGAAGACATTCCGGACAGGATGAAGGACAAGCTGGCCTGGCTGGATGAGGAACGTTTGG
>Ga0310786_10009192_pt1 | contig 12581 bp, 10 predicted proteins | sample AusTroGonzalo_MG_FD_203881 | JGI IMG/M metagenome (GOLD analysis project Ga0310786, IMG submission 203881) | Bovine rumen microbial communities from tropical cattle in Woodstock, Queensland, Australia - Gonzalo_03 (v2) (version 2) | ecosystem: Host-associated > Mammals > Digestive system >...
ACGATAGAACCAATACCCAAAGCCAACTCAGGACATTCCTTGTCAGCCCACTTTACCAGTTCTCCGAAAATTTCCTGTGCAAAGTCGCCACGATTGGTAAACTCGAAAGCACGAACGCCACCCTCAGAACAGGCTTTAACCACGTTCTTGCAAGTATCCAAATCCTTGTGATAGAAAACGGGCACCATTCCAGTGTCGCCAATCTTCTTTAATACTGCTATTTTATCAAATTTTGCCATAATCTTAATTATACTCTTTTCACTAATCAATAGCGTTTAGCGCTGTACACGACCATTCGCATTACCACCAGCCAAACTCTCTACCTCGTCAACACCTACCAGGTTGAAGTCACCATTGATAGTGTGCTTCAAAGCAGAAGCAGCAACAGCAAACTCCAGAGCCTCGCCTTGGGTCTCCTTGGTCAGCAAACCATGAATCAGACCACCAGAGAACGAGTCACCACCACCTACGCGGTCGATGATAGGATTAATCTCGTAACGCTTTGACTGATAGAACTCCTTACCATCATAAATAAGAGCTTTCCAGCCATTGAATGTAGCACTGTAGCTCTCACGCAGAGTAGAAACGACATATTTGAAGCCGAACTCCTTCATCATCTGTTTGAAGATACCCTCGTAACCAGCAGCATCCGTCTGACCACCCTCAACATCAGCATCGGGCTTGAAGCCAAGGCAAAGCTCTGCATCCTCCTCATTACCAATACATACATCCACAAACTTCATCAATGGACGCATGATAGAGATAGCCTTCTCAGAGGTCCACAGTTTCTTGCGGAAGTTCAAGTCTACTGATACGGTTACACCATGACGCTTAGCAGCCTCGCAAGCCAGCTTTGTCAACTCAGCGGCCTTATCGCTGATAGCTGGGGTAATACCAGACCAGTGAAACCATGCAGCACCTTCCATAATTGCATCGAAGTCGAAATCCTTAGGATCAGCTTCGGCAATAGAACTGTGAGCACGGTCATAAATAACCTTTGAAGGACGCATTGATGCGCCAGTCTCAGCATAATAGAGACCTACACGGTCGCCACCACGAGCGATGTACTGTGTGTTAACACCATAACGGCGGAGTGCATTCACTGCAATCTGACCAATCTCGTGCTTGGGCAGCTTTGAAACGAAGTAAGCCTCGTGACCATAATTAGCCACGCTGACAGCAACGTTAGCCTCACCACCACCAGGGATGATGCGGAATGACTCACTCTGAATAAAACGATCGTTGCCCATGGGCGACAGGCGAAGCATAATCTCGCCTAATGTTACAATTTTTGCCATTTGTTTTAGTATTAAATAAATGATCTTGTTTAACTTTTCTGCAAAGTTACGAGTTTTTTTGTAATTGACCAAGAATTTCCAAAAAAAACTGCCAAAAACTTCCGTAAACGTTTTTCTTATAAAAAAAAGGAAAAACTTTTGGGGAAGTCTCATTTTTTTTATATACCTTTGCACGGAAATATGGAAACAAGCAAGATAAGAATTAAGGATATTGCCAAGCGTGCTGGTGTGAGTGTCGGTACGGTTGACCGTGTATTGCACGAGCGTCCTAATGTGTCCCCAAAGGCACTTGAGAAGGTAAAGAAAGCCCTGGACGAAATGGATTATAAGCCAAATATGTATGCTTCTGCATTGGCTTATAACAAGTCGTATCGTTTCTTCAGCATCATTCCCAAACACGAAAGTGAAGCATATTGGGAGGAAGTTGAGGTAGGTGCCCAGGCTTGTGTTGACCGTTATCGGGACTTCCGTATTTCTAATAAGGTAATATATTATAACCGTTTTGCGCCCGATACCTTCGCAAAGATTCTTAGTGACGTATTGAAACAAGACCCCGATGGCATCATCATGGTGCCCTCGCTGATTGATGTGACACGCCGCTTTACGGATATCATGCACGAACGGAACATTCCATTTATCCTGCTCGACTCATACATGCCAGACTTGAAACCCTTGGCATTCTTTGGACAAGACTCGTTTGCCTCTGGCTATTATGCAGCCCGCATGCTGATGATGATGGCTCCCAAAGAAAAGGAGATTATGCTGATGAAGCAGATGCGTAACGGCAATGTGGCATCCAAGCAACAAGAGAATCGTGAAACAGGATTCCGCCATTATATGCGCGACCATTTTCCATCAGTCAAGATTCACGAAGTAAACCTCTCGCTTGACGAGAAACGTGATCAATACGATAAGATTCTTGAGAAGTTCTTTATAGAGCATCCACTTGTGCATCACTGCATCACATTCAATTCCAAGGCACACTTAGTTGGTGAATACTTATTGCGTGCAAATCGACGGAACATTCAGATTATGGGTTACGATATGGTTCCCAAAAACGCTGAGTGCGTACGTCAGGGCAGCATTTCTTTTCTCATTGCCCAACATGCTTTCATGCAAGGGTATGCCTGTGTAGACACGTTGTTCAGAGCCATCGTCCTGAAAAAAGAGGTGGATCCTGTGAACTATATGCCTATCGAATTATTGTCGAAGGAGAATATAGACTATTATCGTCGTAAAAACATCGGATAGGAAAACTGATAAAAATACAAGTCAAACTACAAATACTTTTTTATGGAACAAGCTACATTTCTAAAAATCAATCCTGCTGACTCAGTGGTAGTATGTCTGAGTGCAAAGAAACAGGGTGACATTATTATGGTTGATGGTAAACAAATCACTGTTAATCAGGATACACCTGCTGGTCACAAAGTCTTGATTACGGACGTTAAGCAAGGCGAGAACATTATCAAGTATGGCTACCCTATTGGTCATGCCCGCGAAGACTTGAAGGCTGGCGACTGGGTGAATGAGAACAACTTAAAGACCAATCTAAGCGGAACGCTTGAATACACATATCGTCCTGTTAACGAGAAACTTACTATTAAAGATGAAAAGCGAACCTTTAAAGGATACGTTCGAAAGAATGGTGATGTAGGTGTTCGAAACGAGATATGGATTGTACCCACTGTTGGATGTGTCAATGGCATAGCTGAACGCCTTGCCGAACAGTTACGAAAAGAAACTGGCGAGGAAGGTATTGATGCTGTTTGGACATGGCACCACAACTATGGTTGCTCCCAACTTTCCGAGGACCATGAGAACACCCGTAAGGTGCTACGCGACATCTGTCTGCACCCCAATGCAGGTGGTGTTCTGGTACTGAGTTTAGGTTGCGAAAATAATCAACCTGAAGACTTTATGGCAATGTTGGGGGACTATGACAAAGACCGCATCAAATTACTTGTTACTCAACGTGTTGAAGGTGACGAAATGGAAGCTGGCATGCAGATATTACGCGAGCTCTACGCACATGCCAAACAAGACAAACGCGAAGATGCCAGCGTTTCAAAACTACGTGTAGGTCTGAAATGTGGTGGCTCTGATGGTTTCTCTGGTATTACTGCCAACCCTCTTGTAGGCGAATTCTCGGACTGGCTTGTAGCTCAAGGTGGTACCTCAGTATTAACCGAAGTTCCTGAGATGTTTGGTGCTGAAACCATCTTGATGAATCGCTGTGAGACACCTCAGTTATTTGAGCAGACCGTCTCAATGATTAATAATTTCAAGAACTACTTCCTCTCTCATGGAGAACCCGTAGGTGAAAACCCATCTCCAGGAAATAAGGCAGGTGGCATCTCTACATTAGAAGATAAAGCGTTGGGCTGCACCCAAAAATGTGGTAAAGCACCCGTCAGTGGTGTCATGGAATATGGTGACCGTCTGCAGAATAATGGTCTGAACCTACTCTCGGCTCCTGGCAATGATCTCGTAGCCTCAACAGCTCTCGCATCTTGCGGTTGTCACATCGTTCTGTTCACCACAGGACGAGGAACGCCCTTTGGAACTTTCGTTCCTACGATGAAGATTGCAACAAATCCTGTACTGGCTAAAAACAAACCTCACTGGGTAGACTTCTCAGCAGGTCAGTTAGTAGAAGGCCGTACTATGCAGGAAATCGTTCCTGAATTCATTGATAAAGTGTTGGCTGTAGCCTCAGGCGAGAAGGCTCGCAACGAGGAAAACGGTTATCGCGAGATTTCAATTTTCAAGAACGGCGTCACATTATAAATGAAAAAAGGACTCATAGCATTATCACCCCTCGTGGTGTTCATCTTGTTATACTTAGTCACCAGCATCATTGCTGGTGACTTCTACAAGGTGCCCATCACAGTTGCCTTTATGGCTGCCTCGATGTATGCGGTCATGGTATGCGGCGGACTACCCCTTGGCAAGCGCATCGACATCTTCAGTCGTGGTGCTGGTACAGGTCAGATGATGCTGATGATCTGGATTTTCATTCTGGCTGGTGCTTTTGCACATAGCGCTAAGGTCATGGGCGCTATTGATGCCACTGTCAACCTATCACTCACACTTTTGCCTGGTAACATGCTGTTGGCTGGTCTTTTCCTTGCTGCATGTTTTATTTCGTTATCAATCGGTACCAGTGTAGGCACTATCGTTGCTTTGACACCTATTGCTGCTGGTATTGCCTCGCAAACAGGATCATCAGTAGCCCTACTGACAGCTGTCGTTGTGGGTGGTTCATTCTTTGGTGACAATCTCTCATTTATTTCCGATACAACGATTGCGGCTACACAGACCCAAGGTTGCCGACTGAACGATAAATTCCGTGTTAACTCATTCATTGTGGTTCCTGCAGCTTTCGTCGTGTTTATTGCCTACATCTTTATGGGTGCCGGCATGCATTCACCCCAACACATTGGCGAAGTATCGTTTGTCAAAGTGATACCTTATTTAATAGTATTGTTGACGGCTATCTTCGGCATGAATGTCATGGCTGTATTGGCATTAGGTATCTTGTCGAGCGGACTCATCGGACTCCTGACTTCAAGTTTCGACATTTATGGTTGGATGGGAGCCATGGGTGAAGGTGTCGTAGGTATGGGTGAGCTGATTATCATTACAATGATGGCTGGCGGACTGCTCGAAATAATCAAGCACAATGGTGGTATTGATTTCCTTATCCGTCTACTCACCAGCCATGTCAGCAGCAAACGTGGTGCCGAATTGTCGATAGCTGCACTGGTATCAATGGTGAATATCTGTACCGCCAATAATACCGTTGCCATTCTCACTGTAGGTGGTATTGCCAAACAGATTGGCGACCGCTATGGTGTTGACAATCGCAAATGTGCTTCTATTCTTGACACCTTCTCGTGTCTCATGCAAGGCATCATTCCATATGGTGCACAGATGCTGATGGCGGCAGGTCTGGCACAGCTTAATCCTGTCAGCATTATGCCCTATCTCTATTATCCACTATCTATTGGCATTGCCGCATTGCTTTCTATTTTATTGCGATACCCCAGACGTTATTCTTAAAATCGATTATGGACATTATAATCAGGAATCTGCAACGATTAGCTTTCAGTGACGAATTCTATAATCAGGAATCCATAGAGCCTATGTCTGAATGGAAATGGAATAAGCTCTACAAAATAACCATTGCCAATGGTTTAGGTCCTTGGGTGGCAGATGGATTCCGTAGATATAGTGACGATTTCTTTTTGCAACCATCTGACAAATTACGTAGTCAGTTTCTATCATTAGATGGAGAGCGCAAGCAGGAATTGCTAGACAAATTCAAACTTGAGCTACTGCGATCACAAAACGTTCTCAACCGATTTACAAAAGAGTCGTTACAGGCTTACTTCAACGATTTCATGCACACCATTCGCAATATCGAGGAATAATTAGTGTTTGAATCTTATTTCACGTAGGTGGTGATTACCCATGAAACGGCTTTTATCTACATAGCCGTTAATGCCATCTATACGTCCCTTGCCTGTATACTGCCACATCGTTATGTCACGGTCATCAGCCACAACAGGCTCCTGATCTGTATACATCGCAATCATAATCTTGTAGTCGTCCACCTTACCCTGTAAGTGTTTGTTATAGAAATTACGTCCTGTATAGAGTAAAGGTTTCTGATGATAAGCCTCTTCCACTAAGTCAAGAAAGTAGAAAAGTGAGTCACAGAACACATCAGTATCAAGTCCACCCGTCGATTCAATATCAATCATCGGTATCAAATCCTGTTCTTCAGGCAAACATTGCGACATAAAATTTCGAAGTTGACGTTGTTGATCAGTTAGCGGACGATAAAAGTGATATGACCCCACCTTCAGTCCATATCTATGGGCTAATTGTATGTTTCGTTCAAAAGTGGCATCAATACGGTCGCCACCCTCAGTAGCCTTCAGATAGACGTAAGCCATATTGGTATTTTCACCAATAGTCTGCCAAAACACGTTTCCCTGATAGTGGCTCAAATCTATGCCGTGAATGTGCGAACAGGTGTCCTCGCACAAAACATTAGTTACAATAACAGGTTCAGACAGTTCCTCTGGCGCACCGCCAATGCTGTCACTGACCTCTTCCTGTGCCTGTACTGTTATTGAAAAAAGAAATGATATCGCTGTTAAAACAATCAATTTATTCATCTTTGCAACAAAATTTAGGCGCAAAGTTACAAATTATTGAAGAAAAAAACGTATCTTTGCCGCAAAATATGAAAAGAATGAAGTATTTTTTGATTTCTATAAGTTTGCTGTTGGGCTTGACAGCCTGTGAAAAAGAACATACTAACACCCCACCGCAACCCAGTCAACGTACTGTGATGGCGTATATTGCTGGCGACAATAATTTAACCAGTTTATCTGTCGACGACATTTGGGAAATGGAGAATGGGGCCAAAAACATCCCTGCAGGCAACACTATGGTGCTTTTTGTAGATAAGAGGTATAGTTCTGAATATCCATTTATTGCCAAACTGACAGGTGACCCCAATGTACCCCTTGACACATTGTATAAGTACGACTCCGAACGTTATGACTCGGATCCAGCCGTATTCAAAGAAGCGCTGCAAAAGATGATGGATTTTTGTCCTGCCAAAGAATACGGTCTTGTGCTATGGGGACATGGTACAGGATGGGCCGTCGATCCAGACACAATTGCAAGTCTGGCCCCACGCCGTGCTTACGGTTACGACGAGGGCAACAAGACATGGATGAATATCACTCAGATGGCCGCTGCCCTTAATGGACTCCCAAAGATGAAGTTTATCTTTGCGGACTGCTGCCACATGGCGTGTATCGAGGTTGCCTACGAATTACGCAATACGACTGAATACTTTATCGGTTCGCCTGCCGAGATTCCTGGACGTGGTGCTCCTTACGCTACACTTATCAAAGAACTCTTTAATACCAGCCCAACCTTTTATCAGAATATCGTTGATACCTATTACGATTATTATGCCAGTACTTCAAATCACTCGTCAACGGAGAGATACACATGGTCATACATGGAAGACGGATATAGCGTACCCCTTTCAGTCATCAACACAACCTATCTTCCACAGTTAGCTACCGCTACGCGCGACCTCATCAACAATATTCCTAACGGATATCCTGAATATCCCAACAGTCCCGATTTCAATGGCATAGCCTACTATTTCGGTCTCGACGTACCAATGATGTACGACATGCGAGCCGTCTTATCAAGAATGGCCAATCCTGAGCAATTTGCCGAGTGGGATGCCCTCTACCATCAGGCTGTGCCATATAGTCGCATGTCCATGAAGTGGATGACCGTTTTTGATGGCCGTTATGTCGGTAGTCAATATTACTACCCATATTTCTACGACCTTCGCACCGATATGGTCAGCGAAAGGTTCGATGCCACCCTTCCCTATGGCTGCGTTAGCATGTATTTTCCTTTTGTAGGTAAGGGCTACGATGAAGGTGATTTCTGCTACAACCTGCGCGCCAACAATTTTGAATGGAACCGCCTAATGCAATGGGACCGTTTCGGCTGGACGCAAATTAAGCCCTAAGAAAAAGCTCTCTCCCTTCTATTATTTAACTATGACGTCAGTCTTTTTTATGAATAGGTAGTCATGACCTGTTCGCAACTCATAATAGTCCACACCGTTAAAGGAATGTTCGAAATAGGTATCGGCTATGATGGTTCCTTTATCAACAGTGGTAAAAACATCAAGACCACCGTCGGCATTGTTCTCACAGTAAATGGGCGTAGCATTCTGTTTAGCCACAATCTTCGGTCCACTGCCAAGCATCCATGTCATCTGGCCAAGATACTTGGTGTAGACCCAGCCAACGATGCCGTCAACACTAACCTTACTCCACTGTTTACCTTTTTCTATTAAGATGCCGCGACCCAATCCATGATCCTGAATCCAGAGTTTAGTGAGGACCTTGCCGCTCATACTTGGTTGTGAACGGACATTCAGGTAGCCATCATCCGACACAGCATAGACTACGGTAAACACCTTACCATTGTCAGCAACCGAGTGGACACCCTCAACGTAAAACTTGTATAGGTGGTCGTTATAGTCAGTTACATACAGATACTCGCGGCCATTCTGCTCGGTCTGCAATTCCAGATACTGAATAGCGTAGGTAAAGGGGAGTTTGCTATAGACCTTACCAGTAAATTTATCAAGCATGTATAGGAACTTCTTCTCGCTGGTAAAACCATAAGAACAGAAAACAAACCGTGAATCGAGGATGAAGATGTCGTTGCTAGTAAGCCAGTCGGTAGACCATACCATCTCATGGCGTTCAGGATTGTAACAATGCAGTTTAGAGCCCTTGCCATTAATTTGGCTGGAATAACTGGGACAAGCCATATTGAACAACAGGTTGTGGGTATCGTTGTCCCAGCGCACATCCTGCACCTCGCAATAATTATTTCCAGACACCTGACCTAAATCGATGGTATATAAAGGTTTCTCATCCTTGTTGTAAATCTTCACAATGAACTTGTAGTTCTGGTCGCCAGCAGAACGACGATACAGTGCGAGCCAACCGATATCAATTCGCTCTGAAATATACTGTTCAAGGTCTTTGGCCTCCTCACCACGAGGCAAGTATTCGTTCTGTTTTTCCTCACGCAGACGGTAGATGGTGCCGTTGGGCTTGTTCTTCAACGAAATCATGTTCCTTTGCCAGTTGGCACCATAGTTTTTTACAGATACTAAACGCTGGGCCTGTACGGTGACCTGCATCACGAACAATGTCACAAGACTGAGAATGATTCTTTTCATAATGGTTATGTTTTAATTGTTAGTCCATTCGATTACGGTAATCTTCATAGGTAAAGCGGCGCAATAGTTCGAGCTGCCCGTCGGCATGGAGCATGCAGAGCGAGGGATGCGTGATGCCGTTGAAGGTATTGGTCTTAACAGTTGTATAATGAATCATGTCCTCGAAGATGACTTCATCACCAACCTGCAATTCCTTTGGGAATCGCCAATAGCCCATGAAGTCACCAGCCAGACAACTATTTCCACCTAGACGATAAATTGGCTCTTGGCTATAGACTGTTGACTGATGGCTTTCAATATGTTCAGCACCGCGGACATCAGGGTAATACGGCATTTCCAGACAATCGGGCATGTGACAGGTAAAGCTGACATCTAGAATTGCTGTACGAATGCCCTTATCCTCAACAATATCTACTACACTAGACACAAGCGGTCCTGTTTGCCAAGCAAAGGCACTACCAGGTTCAAATATGACTTTCAGGTGGGGATAGCGTTCGTGAAAGCCCTGCATGACGCGTACCAACCGCTCAATATCATAGTCAGCACGAGTCACTAGATGACCACCACCAAAGTTAATCCACTCTATCTGAGGGAACCATCGTGCAAACTTGTCCTCGATGTGCTGTAGTGTACGCTCGAACACGTCAGAACCGCTCTCGCAATGACAATGGCAATGGAAGCCACGGATATCGCTTGGCAACATGTCTGTTAATTTGTCAGCACTAACACCGAAGCGCGTACCTGGTGCGCAGGGATTATAGAGTAAGGTGCCCACCTCGGAGTATTCCGGATTGATGCGCAATCCCAATGAGCACTCCCCTGCCCGACTATGGTAACGCTCGTACTGCGAGAGCGAATTAAACGTCAGATGACTGGAACAGCGTATAATCTCGTCTATCTCATCATCTTTATAGGCTGGCGAAAAAGTGTGCGCCTTCGAGCCAAACTCCTCGAAAGCCAAACGGGCCTCGGAAAGAGAACTGGCTGTGGTTGATGTGATATATTCGCGAAATATGGGAAAGGTTTTCCAAAGCGCAAAAGCTTTGAAGGCCAGAATCCATTCAGAATCCGTACGACGTGCTACTTCGCTAATCAGAGCCAGGTTACGGCGTAACTTCTGCTCTTCAATCATGTAATAAGGCGTATTCATGGGGGCAAAGTTACAAAATAAATGTGAAATAGAAACTTATTTCGAAAAAAATTACTACCTTTGCACCCGCTAATAATATAATAAGGTATAAAAAGAAGATGATAACAGTCACAAATCTGGCTATCCAGTTTGGAAAAAAGACGTTGTACAAGGACGTCAATCTGAAGTTTACGAGTGGTAACATATATGGTATTATCGGTGCTAATGGTGCTGGTAAGTCAACCTTATTGCGTGCCATCAGCGGCGAGTTAGAGCCCAATAAGGGTACCATCGAGATGCTTCCCGGCGAGCGTATGTCGGTGTTGGAGCAGGACCACTTCAAGTATGATGAGTATTCAGTAATGAACACAGTACTGATGGGACATCAGCCCCTGTGGCAGAACATGAAGGAGCGCGAGGCTCTGTATGCAAAGGAGGAAATGAGCGAGGAGGACGGCAACCGTGCCGCCGAGTTAGAGATGGCCTTTGCCGAGATGAACGGTTGGGAGGCTGAAAGCGAAGCAGCGCAACTATTGCAGAACCTGGGTATTAAGGAGGAACTACACTATGCTCAGATGGCTGATATTTCGAACAATGAAAAGGTGCGCGTGATGCTCGCAAAAGCATTATTCGGACACCCCGACAACCTACTGCTCGACGAGCCTACCAACGACTTGGACCTTGACACCGTTCAGTGGTTGGAGGAATACCTATCGAACCTTGAGCAATGTGTATTGGTTGTATCGCACGACCGTCACTTCTTGGATGCAGTATCGACACAAACCGTCGATATCGACTTCGGCAAGGTAACATTGTTCTCAGGTAACTACTCTTTCTGGTACGAGAGCTCGCAGTTGGCTCTTCGTCAGGCTCAGAACCAAAAAATGAAGGCCGACGAAAAGCGCAAGCAATTGGAGGAGTTCATCCGTCGTTTCTCTGCCAATGTGGCAAAGTCGAAGCAGACAACATCGCGTAAGAAAATGTTGGAGAAGCTGAATGTAGAGGAAATCACGCCCTCAACACGTAAATATCCGGGTATCATTTTCTCGATGGAACGTGAGCCTGGCACACAGATTTTGGAAGTGGAAGGGCTAAAGGCCTTAGATGCCGACGGAACGGTTCTGTTTGACAATGTTTCGTTCACCATCGAAAAAGGACAGAAAACTGTGTTCCTTAGCCACAACCCCAAGGCTATGACAGCCCTATTCGAGATTATAAATGGCAACCGCGAGGCAGATGCAGGCACCTACAAGTGGGGCGTCACCATCACTACTGCATATCTACCATTGGACAATACCGAGTTCTTCCAGTCGGAGATGAACCTCGTAGATTGGTTGTCGCAGTTTGGAACAGGCAATGAAGTGATGATGAAGTCGTTCCTGGGACGTATGCTGTTCAAGGATGAGGATATCCAGAAGAAAGTGTGCGTACTCTCTGGTGGTGAAAAAATGCGTTGTATGATAGCCCGTATGCAGCTAAAGAACGCTAACTGCCTGATACTGGATACACCAACCAACCATTTGGACTTGGAGTCAATCCAGGCTTTCAACAACAACCTTATTTCGTTCAAAGGTAACATTCTGTTTGCCTCGCACGACCATGAGTTCATCAACACCGTAGCAGACCGCATCATCGAGTTAACACCAAAGGGTACCATCGATAAGCTGACTACTTATGATGACTACATCTATGATGAAAGTATCAAGGAGAAAAAAGCTGAACTCTACGCTTAACTTTGGCACGGAATTTGCATAGAAGTTTGCAAACATTAAATTATTTAGCTATGTCAGAAGAAATAAAGAATATGGAAGAGGAGGAACAGCTGGAACAAAACGAAGAGAACACTGACAACATGGAAGATCAGGATAATCCAGATAGTCAGGAATCATCGGAGGAGCCCGCTGAGGAACAGGACCCACTAGAGAAGGCCCTGAATGAAATAGAAGAGTTAAAAACCCAGATTCTATACAAGACTGCTGAGTTTGACAACTACCGCAAGCGTACACTGAAGGAAAAGGCAGAACTCATTCTGAATGGTGGTGAGAAGGCTGTTTCAGCCATTCTACCCATCATCGACGATATGGAGCGCGCCATCGACAACGGTGCTAAAACTGACGACCCCACCGTACTGCGTGAGGGTATGGAGCTTATCTACAATAAGTTTGTTAAAGCCCTTGAAAGCCTAGGTGTAAAAGAGATTGAGACACAGAATGCCGATTTCAATACCGACGTTCACGAAGCTGTGGCTATGGTGCCAGGCATGGGTGACGACAAGAAGGGCAAGGTTATTGACTGTCTACAGAAGGGCTATCAATTAAATGACAAAGTGATTCGCCACGCC
>Ga0310786_10009193_pt1 | contig 12580 bp, 7 predicted proteins | sample AusTroGonzalo_MG_FD_203881 | JGI IMG/M metagenome (GOLD analysis project Ga0310786, IMG submission 203881) | Bovine rumen microbial communities from tropical cattle in Woodstock, Queensland, Australia - Gonzalo_03 (v2) (version 2) | ecosystem: Host-associated > Mammals > Digestive system >...
GTCATGGTGGGCTCGACTTCGCCCTTGCCGCTCGCGCGGATGTGTTCCATCATCTGCTCGCGCTTGTGGCTCAGCTCCGGCGGCACGAACGCGTCGGTCACTATGTCTACGTTCTTGATTTCGGTATCGCCGAACACGAACGAGATGGTCACGAGGTTCTTGAGCCCGTTGAACTGTCCGTTGGTCTTGCAGACAAGGCTCCTGTCCTTGCCGCCCTTTTTCGTGGGCTTCTTGGCGGCGTTCTTTGCAGCGCCCGGCTTGGGCGTGTACTTTAGCGCCTGCAAAAGTTCGTCTTCTTTCACTACGCCTACGCGCTGGTCAATAACCTGTCCGTTCCGTATAAAGTAAAATGTGGGGAAGGCCTGTATCGGGAGCGTGTTCTTGATTTTCTCGATTCCGGGCTCGTCGATGCCGACAGACGCTACCTTGATGTCGCGGTAGTTTTTGGCGATACTGATGAGCGTGGGAATCATCACGAGGCACGGAGGGCAACTGGTGGAAGAAACTTCCAGAATTACGGGGGTCTTGGACTGCAGGATTTCTTTCTCAAAGTTCGCGTCGTTCACCTTGACGATGCGGATGTCCTCTTCGGGGTCCTGGCCTGCGGCGGGCTTGGCCTGTACTGGCGAGATTGCGCCCGCAAACAGGAATGCGGCAGTAGCGAAAACAGTCATGCAGGTAACAAGGCTGCTCGTGTTGTTTTTCATTTCGGGTTCCTCTTATATGCGAAAAATAGCATTATTTCTATCTTTTATGCCATGATTCACCCGTCTGCATTTGTAAGTCCGCAAGCGAAAGTCCATGAAACGGCCGTTATTGGCCCGTGGAGCATTGTCGATGCCTGTGCAGAAATCGGCCCGAATGTAATTCTTGAATCCCGCGTGCATGTTTACGGCGGCGTGAGTATCGGAAAAAACACGCATGTTTACGATGGTGCCATCCTCGGCGCACCTCCGCAAGACCTCAAGTATGCCGGCGAACCGACTCGCCTCGAGATAGGCGAGGGGTGCACCATCCGCGAGTACTGCACGCTCAACCGCGGTACAGTACAGGGTGGCGGTTGCACCTGCGTTGCGAACAAAGTATTGATTATGGCATATTCGCACATCGCGCACGATTGCGATATCCGCGAGGGCGCGGTTATTGCGAACGGTTGCCAGCTGGGCGGCCACGTGCGTATCGGCGAATACGCGACCCTCGGGGGCGTTACGGGCGTCCAGCAGCATAACCAGGTGGGCGCCTATGCCTTCGTGGGCGGCACGCACAAGGTAGACCGTGACGTGCCTCCCTGCGTGAAGGCGTCGGGTAACCCGCTACGCATCGGGGCGCTGAACCTGCATGCTTTGCGCCTACATCCGGAGGAATTTCCTGAGGAACGCGTCCGCGCCCTTCAACGCGCTTACCGCGAACTCTACCGCAGTGGCCGCCCTGTGGCCGAGGTTGTCGAGGAATTGAAAAAAGGCCCGGAACCTCTGTTCCAAGCCTTTTTTGACGAGCATTGGGGCGGTTCTCTCATCCGCCCGTAGGCTCTTTAGATATCCGGGAAAGCCTTGACAGTGTAGCTGTCGAACACCTTCTTCATTTCGGGGAACCATTCTCCGGCATCCTGGTTGTATGCCTGGAACCCGCTGGTCTTGCCGTAGGCCCAGTAGTGCCAGCTGATGCCGTAGCTCTCGGCGGCCTTGATGGCGTAGCTTGTCCACTGGGCGCGCATGGCCTCGCTCGGGGCTTCTTCTCCGCATCTAGAGCCGGTACGTCCGATGGCTCCGAATTCGCCCATGTTCATGGGGACGCTGTGGACGCCGTCAATGTCGGGGAAGTAGGCCTTGGCGGAATCTACGTATTGCTTGAAGTCTGTCGCGATCTTGCTCAGGTCCGCGGATCCCAGCGACGTTCCGCAGGGGTACATGTTAGCTGTTCCCTGGTGCGTGAATCCGTAGGGGTCGTAGTAGTGGCCGCTCACGATGATGTTGCCGTCCTGGGGAAGGTCAAGCTGCTTGATGGCGGCGAACTTGGAATAGCCGTTGCCTTCGAACATGACGGTCTTGGTTTTCGTGACGCTGCGGATGGCGTTGTAGCATGCCGTCATGATTTCGTTGACGGTGGAACTCTTCTTGATATCGTGCGGCTCGTTCATGATTTCGAGGACGAGCATGCTGTCCGGGAATTCATCTAGGGCCTGGGCCACCTGTGTCCACATGGAGACGAACCTTTGCAGTTCTTCCTGGTAGATTTCGGGGTTGGTCTCGTAGTCCATCGCCGCGTCGTTCATGTCGGTGTAGTGGTGGAAGTTTACGACGACCGGCATGCCAAGGCTGATGGCAATTTTGATGTCTTCCTTGACTCCGGCAAGTCTGACGTCGTCGATGGTATAGGGCGGCACGATACTTGCGTCGTGGCTCCAACGCACGGGAAGGCGCACGGAGTTGAAACCGGCCGCTTTGATGATCTGGAAGTCTTCGTCCTTGATACAGTTGCCCCAGCCGCAATCCGGGTTAGCGCCCGAGCCCTGGGAATCCCAGGAGTTGCCGAGGTTGATTCCGCGACCGAGTCTCTTGTTCATGGCACGTCCGAGAGAATAGTCTACCTTGGTGCGGGCCACGACGCCGCCATTGTCGTCCGGGTCGCTAGCCCTGTTCAGGCCTCCGTTTCCGGAATCGCAACTGGCAAGGAGGAACGCGGCGGTTGCAGAAATGAGATATTTGCGAAAATTCATAGGAATCCTGTTGTTGTCGGGTTCTATATGGAAATTTAGACATATTTGCCTTGGCAGGCCACTTTTTATAAAATAATTCGGTTACTCCAGTAAACGTGTGAGTTTTCGCAAATTAGCGAAAAATCTTGTTTTTTGGCACAATTTTGGAGCCTTTTTCACCTCTGTATACACATTTTCAAAAAAACGGGTCGTACAACCCCAAAAAAACAAGTTATATTGTAGTTCACCGAATTTGGAGATTTTGTACCTTATGAAATCACATCTGCAGACCATTATCTGGAAGTGCGCCGTGGGCTCACTCCTTCTTGCGTCTTTCTCCTTTGCTAGTTTCAGCGATTATAGGGATAGGGACAATGCCCGCTTCGTCACGCGCGAAGCCAAGCCTTTCCGTCCGGACAAGGACGTGGTTAGCGTCGTCATGCGCGAAGCCATTCCCCGCGGTGGTGGATATACCTACCAGTACCCGCGCGAAAACCCTGAACCGATTCTCACCGACAAGTACGCCATGGAAGGTGCCCTTTCCATGGAAATTGAGCTTATTGCGAGCGACTACTCCGGTGTGGCCATCTGTATTGCCGGTTCCGTCGACCTGACCCCGTATTTTGAGGAAGGCGTCCTCGAATTCTGGATCAAGGGCGAAAAGGGCGGTGAAAATGCCCTGTTCGTGCTCGTCGATGACGGCGTGAAGAGCAACGGCGAATCCCTGCAGGTGAAGCTCCGTTCCAAGAGCCTTGGCGAAATCACCACCGAATGGAAGCATTTCAGCATTCCTCTCAAGCTGTTCGGCAAGACCGGTGTGTACTGGGATGCCAAGAACACCCGCGAAGTCATGCTCCCGTTCTCTTGGGAAAACTTCAAGGGTTTCCGTCTTGAGGTCCGCAAGGATGAAAACGAATCCTTCAAGGTCTGGATTGACGATATTGTGATCAAGAAGCACGGCAAGCCTTACGAAGGCCCGTCCAACTACCCGTTCCGCAACGCGATTTAAGAGGTTCCCATGCGTAAATTACCGATACTCTTTACGACTTTGCTTTGCGCCTCCCTGGCTTTTGCCCAGGAAGAAGAGGCCGCTCCTGCGACCGAAGCGGTGGAAGAAACCTCTGCCGCTGCCGAGCAGGCCTATAGCGAACTTGACCAGACCACTTCCGAGGAGCCCGCTCCTGCAGAGGAGGTCGCCTCCGAAGAACCTGCCGCCGAAGAGTCCGCTCCGGTCGAGGAAGCCGCCGCTGAACCTGCTGCCGCTGAACCTGCCGCCGAAGAGGCCGCTCCTGTTGAGGAAGCCGCTGCTGAACCTGCTGCCGAAGAGGCCGCCCCGAAGAAGGAATTCGCTTCCGCTGCTCCGGCCAATACACCGGCTGCCGTGGTCGACGCTCCTGCGACAATGCCCGCAGAAGAGCAGTTGAATACTGCCGAAGGCAACATGGACAACCTCGCCGAGAACCTGGAATCCACCCTCATGGGCAAGGATGACGCTCCTCTCGCCGTTTCCGGTTTCATGGCCTTCCGCCTCAAGAATTCTCACTATTCCGAACCCTCTCCGTATCTTGCTAGCGACAAGGCTCGCACTGCGGTCGACGCTATTTTCAAGGCGAACATCGTTGCGATGCCGAACTCCTACATGACTCTCTGGACGAACCTCACGTTCCCGTTCGACCTCTCGGGTTTCTTCAGCAACAACCTGGGGTCTCAGCCGACCAGCGTGCCGACTTCTAACGAACGCGTGTTGTTCGACCACTCTACCGACTACTACTCCTCGACAGTCGACGAAGAAATGAACTTCGGTATCGATATCCGTGCCGGTGTGTTCGGTGCCTACGTTACTGCCGGTGGCGTTATCTGGGCGAACTCCTCTCCGCTCACCATGTGGGAACGCGAGACCATGCCCCGCTTCGGTTGGGTGTACGAGACCTTTGAAGACGAAAAGACTGTAAGTACCTACTATAAGGAAAAGATCTTCAAGCCGGTGAAGGAAGGCGGCCGCGCCTTCTGGACCAACCGTTCCTTCGGTGGCGTGTTCATGAACGCCTACCAGCTTCCGTTCAACATGACTGCCCAGGCGCTTGTCTCCCAGCCGATGGATATGGACGTCGGCACCCGCGATGGTCTGCGTATGTACGGTGGCCAGCCGGGCGAACTTGAAATGTCCGGTGACTACGATCTCCGCGGCGCCGTTTACCACGGACGCTTGGCCAAGAACAAGATTGCCGAGAACCTGACCGTCGGCCTCAACTACATGGGCGTTGTCTTTGACGAGGCCGTCCTTTATGAACCGGAATTCTATAGCCAGTACAACACGATGAGTGTTGACCCGACCATCATGAATACGCATGTCGCGTCTGTCGACTTCAAGGGCAATGTCACCCCGAAGCTCTACATCATGGCCGATGTGGCCTTGAGCATGACGGACTCCCTCAATTTCTACAAGGCAGAAGGCGCAAAGCACCTGTCGGGTTACCAGAAGGACTCCTATGACAGCGAATGGAACACCCCGCAGGTCGGTGTGTACGTGAAGGCTCAGAGCAAGTACCTCGAAGGCTGGCCGATGACTCTCGAAGCCATCTTCCTCCAGAAGGATTTCTACTCTCCGTTCTCTATGTCCAACCCCTCTCGCTTCCTCGCTTGGCGCAAGGATGAATTCGCCCTTAACGCCGGTTCTATGCGTTACACCCCCAACATGGCGGGCTTGAACCTGAAGGTTGAACCGGAATTCAACCGCGGTCACCTCGATCTCCAGTACGGCTTGCACAGCCAGATCGAAGAAGGCAACGACGTGCTTCTCTTTAACTACCGCCTGAACGGCCGTAACCTCTGGGAATCCACGAACTCCTGGACCAAGCACAAGCCGCTGTTCTGGGCCGACTCGGGTAACGCGATTTTCAATGGCTACGTGGAACGCGCCGGTGTGCTCACTCCGGGTGTGGGCGTGAAGATGACCCGCCAGCAGGGTGGTCTCCGCGGTGGTACCTGGGAAATGTGGGAAACCTTCACTGCTTACGAAAATGCCCAGCAGATTCAGGATTCCGTTGTCCCGAGCCATACCAAGTGGTCTTCCTACCTCTCTGTTGCGGGTGGCTACGATATCGGTCACTGGTTCGGTACCGAGAAGAACGTCGTGATGAGTGGCTATGCCTCTATCTCTGGCGTCTCCAAGACGATCGCCCCGATTGCCTACAGCGAATCCCAGAGCGACATGCTCCTGTGGAGCTTCTACGGCCAGCTTGAACCGGCATTCGCCCTTACGCCGACCTTCCACCTTATCGGTATTCTCGGCCTCGAAACCTTCCGTTCTCAGTACGGCTATGTCATTGATTACGTGAAGAACAATATTCCGAAGTCCACGACTGCGAAGCCCACGCACTACAACGACGTGAACACGATGATGTTCCGCCAGGCTCCGATCAACTACCTGGAAACAGCGCTTGGTCTTGGCTTTGACTGGAACTTCGCCGACCGTGCCGGCATTCATGTCCGTTACAAGTGGGCGACCCATTCCGACGAAACCGTGCCTGATAATGACTGGAAAGGTCATTACATCACCGCCGAAACTAAAGTATGGTTCTAATGGAGGCGCGAGAAGAGTATGAATTTCAACAAAAGTGCTTCAAAAATGATGACTAGAACTTTGAGTGTCCTTGCGCTTACCGCTGGTGTCGCCGCCGCTTCCGTGGCCGATAACCAGGAAGCGATTGCAAGCAAGGTTGATTCCGCCAATGCACACCGTGGCCTCGAGGTCACGGGCGCCGTCCGCGGCGTTGCCCAGGCATCCTATTTCGGGACAGAGCAGGATCGCTACGGTGCTGCTGAGCTGCCCGATGTGGAAAGGAACGAGTTCGTGAATGCGGACTTCAACTTCGGTTTCCGCCCCTACGAAAGCGTGCGTGCGAACGCGATGCTCCGCCTCTATGCGGGCATGCAGGATTACTTCGCCTCTGCCGCAAAGATTATCGAGGTGCCTTGGCTCAATGTCGAAGGCCAGATTGGCAACAACTTCCACTGGATTGTGGGTGACTTCCGCCAGCAGTATTCTCCGCTGACGTTGTTCGCTCCGGATATCGACATCCTGTACGAACCGCAGATTTTCGCCCGCAAGCGCCACATGGCCGAAAAGCAGCAGCTCCTCGAAGGCAACCAGAGGAACCTGCAGGGTGCGAACCTCCAGTTCCGTATGGACCTGAACGACATCTTTGGCCAGGTGCGTGCCGAAGGTATCTTCGCCCGCGTGAACCGCGCGCAGATGATTGACCTTTCCGGTGCCGAAGGCAATATCCTTCCGAACGACTCCCTTCCGGGTGTGACGCAGGCGGCAAATACCGACAAGTTCCTCGTGGCCGGTAACTTGGAACTCCTTCCGCTCAAGCAGAACGCCTACTTGGGTGGAACGATGATGTACATCTTCGATAACGAAGACTCGTACACGTACACCTACCGCCACTTCGATGACGAAGGTCAGCTTTCCATCAACGTGAGTGACCCGCTCAAGATTAGCGACATCAATCCGTTTGAGTTGAATCCGCAGAACACCTTCATCCTCGCTGGTCGCGTGGGTGGCGATGTCGCTGGCATGATGGGCAACAAGAACATCATCCTCGACGCTACGGCGGAACTCGCCATGTCGATGGACGATGTCTATAACTGGAAGCCCAACTTCGTTACGACGACCGCCGATGATCCGGCTGCCATCCCGATGGATGCCGATGGCGATGGCGTGTTGGAATACTACAAGTCCAATGCGACCGGCGACGGATTCCTGATTGAGGATTCTTATGATAAGGAATCCAAGAGCGGCATGGCCATCAATGCGAACCTCAATGCCGGTTACAAGACCGATTCCTGGGGCATCCGCTTGGTTGGCGATGTCATCTTCAATGACAGCGCATGGTTCAACAACATGGCGCAGTCTCCCAAGTTCTTCGCCCAGCGCATTCTCAATTCCGACTACGATGGCCAGACGGTCAAGTACAGCGTGCATTCCCCGCTTTACTCCACCTTCGACGCCCTCTACAATTTCGCTCCGAAGTTCGCTCCGGTCACCGTCACTATGACGACGAACGACAACGGCTTCAAGAAGCAGTCTGACAGTTACAACATCGCTCCGTACAACAAGAATTCCTGGACAGGCAATGTCTACTCCAAGGCCCAGATTGCCTTGCTGAACGCTATGTCTGACCCGGCAATCCAGATGGTGCTGCCGAACGGCATGGCGACTGCGAACCGCGAAGGTGGCCGTGGAACTCTGATTGGCAACATTGGTGACTGGTTCGAGGCGCAGGGCCTGTTTGGCATCTACATGCAGGTATCTCCGCTCGCCGGCTTCAATAGCATCGACTATATGGAATATGGTGGCGGTCTCAAGGCCAACGTGTTCAAGGCGCTCGGGTTCTCCAAGCCGCTTGAAATCTCTGGTTCTTACAAGCATTCCGAACGCACCATGGAATACGACCCGACAATTCCGTCCGGAATCGGCGTTGGTGGCGCTCCGGTGTCTGGCTCGGCCGAATTCAAGACAGACTTCATCAATGCCGGCGTTTACTGGCAGTACCTGCCGCGCCTCGGCTTGACTGCCGGTTTCCAGATGATTACCATGGAAATGAACGAATTCCAGCAGAAGCAGGGTTATGTGGACTACTTGCCCATTGCCATTACGACGCCGCTCGTCAAGGGTTCGCAGATGCAGTGGATGGTCGGTCTCGACTACACGCTCGACAAGAATGCCTGGCTCTCGCTCAACTTCGGTATGGTGAACGTCGAGAATACCTACAATACGACGCAGCTCACGAATACCGAGTTGAACACAGCTGATGTTTCTGTGGACATGCCTGTCTATGCTGGGAACGTGAAGACCGACGCCGGATGGCCTGCCGAATTCACGCACAAGTTCTCACAAACTATTGTTGAAGCCTCCATTAACGTGGAATTTTAATGGGAGGGAATGAAAATGATGAATAACAAGAAGACCACGCTCATTTTTGCGACCGCATTTATGTTCTCTGCGTCGGCAGCACTTGCCGAAGGCGATTCCGCTGTTGCCGTAAAGCAGACTTCGTTCTTGCAAAAGCTTGATTCCCTGAACAAGTCCATTCTTGGGCTTCGCTTGGGCGGTACTGCCAAGGCGGGCGGACTTACCTCGATGGTGAAATCCGACCAGCTCATTGACGAATCTGCAACTCAGGAAAACCAGGCGTTTACCGATGTGAACCTTAAGTTCCTCGCGCAGCCCTCTTCCGAGACCCGCCTCGATGTGCAGGTCCGCCTCCACAAGGATTGGCAGAGCGCTATCGACGAGAACAACAACCCGGTTATCGGTCACTGGTTCAGCTACGATGGCAAGATTCTCAACAACCATGTGGATTTCAACTTGGGTTACATGCGTGTCGGCTACACTCCGCTCACCCTCTTCACCCCGCAGGTTGAAATTCTCCAGGAACCGGAAATCTTCACGCAGAACCGTATCGAGGCCCTTGCCTACCGCAATCTCGATACGACGTCGCGCCGCCTCTTGCAGGGCTTGAATGCCGAATTCCATAGCGGTGCGGTGGGTGCCATCGATGATATCTATGCGCAGGCAACGGGTGCGCGTATGCGTAACACAGCGAAGAAGAACGACCAGGTGTTCTTCGACTTCGACTGGGCTGACCGCTATGCCTACGGTGGCCGTGCCGGTGTCAGCGCCTTCGGTGCGAACCTCGGCGCCAACTTCGTGAATGTATTCGACCGTCGCCTGAGTACGCGTTCCCGCGATCTCGGTATTGCCGATACGATCATGTACGACGACAATAGCGTCCTTTCTGTCCAGCTGGGATTTGACTCGAAGAAGTTGCTTTCGAGCCTGCCGGTCTCGTTTGGCTTGGATGGCGAATATGCGATGTCCTGGTGGGATGTCGATGCCGAATTCATGGCCAAGAATCCCGCCTTCGAAACCCAGATCAAGGAAACGACAGTTCCCGATGGCGATGTCATGAAGACCGTCGTGTATGTTTCTTCCATCGTGAAGGCGAACGAAGTCGAAAGGACTACGGTAGACTTCCTGGATGACAAGGGCACTGCCCTGAATGTCCGCCCCTACGTTGAAGGCTCCTTCTCTGGACTGAGCTTCAAGGTGAACGGCATGTACATGATGAACGACAAGGAATTCTGGTCGGATCTCGCGTCTTCGCCCACCTACACGAACAACGGCATCATCTTTAACGCGAACGCCCTCTATGGCGATGCAGACCAGGCTGTGGTTTCGAACTTTGCCTCGGGCAACCTCGAGAACCTCTACTTCATGGTCTACAATACCGACCTGCTGACGGCCAACACGCTCATGTCTTCCGGTACGGCGACGGTCCTTTCGGGCTCCTCCGATGCCGAAAACCTCTACTACCGCCTGTACAACAACTACAAGCTCGCGCACTTCTACCGCAATGGCTACGACGCCAACACGATGAAGAAGCTCGAAGCCGCGGAAGCGCTCCTCCTGATGGACCCGTCCGTGAATCTCGCGCTGCCCTATGGTCTTGCAACGCCTGACCGCAAGGGCTTTGCCGCATCTCTCGATGTTGACTGGAACGATGCCATTGAGCTCAATGCCCGCTTCTCCCAGTACACTGCAGAGGCAAGCGACAACAAGTACACGACCATCGGCGCCGGCCTCGGTGTGGATTTCGGTCGCATCTTCACCTCGCTTGGCCGCAAGCTTCTCCTCCAGGGTTCCTTCGAGAAGGCCACGGAAGATACCTTCCTGAAGCGTTCTTCCCAGCGTATCGTTGGCGGTCTCTCTGCCGATATCTGGGGTCCAATCGCATTGCAGGCTGGCGCGCAGATGCTTAACAAGAAGTTCGAAGGTGACTACGGCTTCGGCTTTGCCGGTCTGCCGGTTGGCGGTTCCTTTATCCAGAAGGTCGACGAGACGCTCATTCTCTTTGGCCCGAAGGTCCGTATTGCTCCGGAATCCTATGTTACCGTCCGTTACGGTCTGTTGAAGAACTCCGTGGACTACAAGACCGCGGACCTTACCGGCGCGGTTGTGGATAAGAAACTTTCTGTCGACAAGAACATTATCACCGCCGATGTGACGGTTAATTTCTAGTGAGGTCGAAAATGAAGAATATTAAGATTTCCCTTTTGACCGCCGGTGCAACCCTTGCGTTGCTGGCGTGCTCCTCCCTGGAAGTTTCCAGCCCGGAAACGGAAAACTTTCCCGAAGGATGGTCCGTTGCTGAATACATGAGCGTGAACCCCGATCTTCGCGCCCTCCAGATTATGGACCAGGTTGCCATTATGAACGCCCTCTCGGAAGCGGAATCCGATGAGGCTGCGTTCCTCAGTGATACCACATTGATGACGACTATTGCGCTTAACTATGCCGCCTTTACCGAGAAGAACCTTGACTTCAAGGATAAGGACAAGATGAAGTATCTCAAGTCGTTCAACATCAATGGCGTTTCCAACGAACCCGAAGTGTTTGCAAAGCTTGAGCTCGATACTTCTGCGATTGCAAGGCAGTACATCGTGTATGGCGCCATCGAGGGCCGTCCTTACCGCAAGTGCAAGGAGTCCGAGACTGCGCTGGTGAAGAAGGGCGAGTGCCAGATGACTGCTGATTCTTACCGCGCTCATCTCTACTGTGCCAATGCGGGTGTCACCTACTGCATCGATTGCAAGGCTGCGGATGAATGCCCCGAAGTGGTGGTGGAACCTGAAAGCTCTAGCTCCGTGGCTGCTCCCGAATCCAGCGAAGCGGCAGGCGAGGGCGATTCCAGCTCTAGCGAAACTGCAGGCGAGGGTGGCGAATCTAGCTCTAGCGAAGCGGCTGGCGAAGGTGAATCCAGCGCCGCGGATCCTGGTGCCGAAAGTTCGAGCAGCGAAGCCGCTGGCGAAGAAAGTTCAAGTTCTGTTACTGAATAAAAGGTGGGATTACTATGAAACTCAAACTTTTTGTAACGACGATTGCGGTTGCCTGCGTGGCGATGTCCCAGGCTGCAGCCGACAAGGTGATTGGCTATTTCCCCTACTGGAGCCAGTATTCCCAGTTCTACCCGAAGGATATCCGCTATAACACGGTTACCCACATCCACTACTCCTCGCTCATGCCCGCCGAAGACGGCTCGCTCGCTTTCCCCGACGAAAACGATGCTCCGAACTACGACTCGCTCGCGAACATGTGCGCGGCAAACAACGTGCAGCTAGTGGTCTCCGTGGGCGGCATGGAAGCCGAAGGTAACCTCAAGGCTATCGCAGGTTCCGACGAGGCGCTCTCCTCGTTCGTCTCCAACCTCAAGACTTGGGTGGCCGACCACAAGGCCAAGGGCGTCGAGCTCGACTGGCAGAACATGAGCGCCGAAGATGCCGAAGGTTACGCCAAGATGGTGAACGCCCTCACGGACGCCTTCTCGGGCTCTATCGTGGCCTCTACCATGTATCCCTTCGTCGCGATGGAACCGTACACCGCCGAAGTGATGAACAAGCTCTCCTACGTGAACGTGTTCATTCCCGACCAGATGAACGAAGACAACTCCAGCCTCGTCCCGAACCAGGGTGGCAAGATTATCGCCGAGACCCTCGAGAAGGCTGCTGGTGCAGGCATCAACAAGGATCTCCTCGTGCCGGTAGTCTACTTCTACGGCAAGTCCTTCCTCGGTGCCACGGGCTTCGGTTCTTCGCACCAGGGCGTGGGTAGCGGTAACGAAGGCTACATTCCGTACAAGGAACTCATGAGCAAGTTCGACACTCCGGATTACAAGGTTACCTTCGATTCCGACTCTCAGTCCGAGCTTGCCGTGAGCAAGGAAGAAGCCATCGTGTTCATGGGTATTCCTTCCGTGAAGGCCGTGGCCGAGAACGTGAAGAGCGAAGGCTATGCCGGCGTGGCGGTCTACGACGTGT
>Ga0310786_10009195_pt1 | contig 12577 bp, 8 predicted proteins | sample AusTroGonzalo_MG_FD_203881 | JGI IMG/M metagenome (GOLD analysis project Ga0310786, IMG submission 203881) | Bovine rumen microbial communities from tropical cattle in Woodstock, Queensland, Australia - Gonzalo_03 (v2) (version 2) | ecosystem: Host-associated > Mammals > Digestive system >...
TGCCTCCTCGGGATACTCGACGATGAAGTACATCTCCTTGCCCTGCTTGGCCATGTACTCGCCGACTATCTTCTCGCCCTCGGTACCGAGGTCGTCCCCGTTCTTCAGAGGGAGTCCGCCGTCGTTGACGATCTTCAGGCATTCGCTGTAAGTCAGCTTGGGGTATGGGCGCGAAGGGACCACGATGTCCTTCCCGATGAGCTCGAGCTGCTTCGCTCCCTTCTCCTTCAGTCCTGTGATGACATGGTCGACTATGACCTCTATCATGTCGGTGACGTCGTCCATGCTCTTTATCCAGGACATCTCGCCGTCGAAGGAGATGAACTCGGTGACGTGGCGGTTGGTGTTGGACTGCTCCGCACGGAACGCGGGTGCGATCTCGAAAACCCTGTCCAAACCTGTGGACATGAGCACCTGCTTGTACAGTTGGGGCGACTGGGAGAGGAAAGCGTCCTTGTCGAAGTACTTGATCTTGAACAGCTCAGCACCGCCCTCGGCGCCGGCGGCGGAGATCTTGGGGGTGTATACCTGTGTGAACCCGTTCTCGCGGACGGCCTCCTCGATGAGTGCGACCATAATGGACTTGAGCTCGAAGATGGCCTTTATCTCGGGCTTCCTGAGGTCCATGAATCTGTTGTTGAGACGGGTGTCCATCTCCACGTTGACCTTGTCGATGACTCCCATGGGCAGGGGCACACCGGCCTCGCTGTGGAGCTCGTATGCGGAGGGGATGACCTCCAGTCCGAGCGCAGTCTGGTTGCTCTCCTTGACCTCTCCTGTGATCGATACCACCGACTCCCTGGAGAGCGTCGTGAGCGCCCCGAAGAGCTCGGGATCGATCTTCTTCTTCGGCATTGTGACCTGGATGACCCCGTGCCTGTCGCGGAGCTGGAGGAATGCGATGCCTCCCATGTTCCTGATATCCTGGACCCATCCGCTGATGGTGACCGTTCCGTCGCCTACCGCGATGCTGCTGGAATCTTTGAATGCTGTCATGATGTTCAACCCGATTGATTCCTCATTTAAATGGTATTCATTTCTTCTTGGCCTGGTTTGCCACCGCGTTCATCTTTGCGTTTACGGCGTCCTGGTCCCCGAGGTATCTCTTGGAGATGACCTTGAAATCCCTGTCGAACTCGTACACCAGGGGCACTCCGGTGGGGATGTTGACCCCTACGATCTCCTCGTCCGATATGTCCTCGAAGTACTTGACCAGGGCGCGGAGGGAGTTCCCGTGGGCGGCGATGATGATTCTGTCGCCGGCCAGCATCCTGGGCCTGATGACGTCGTTGAAGAACGGCACAGCCCTGGCAACGGTGTCCTTGAGACTCTCCGTAAGCGGAAGACTCTCCTTCGGAACGCCCCTGTACTGCTCCTGCGATGCCGGGTTCCTCTCGTCATCCGCATCCAGCGATGGCGGGGGGATGTCGTAAGATCTGCGCCACTTCTTCACCTGGTCCTCGCCGTATTTCTCCGCGGTCTCGGCCTTGTTCAGACCCTGGAGTGCACCGTAGTGCCTCTCGTTCAGCTTCCACGATTTGATCACGGGGAGCCACTCGCGGTCCATCTCGCCCAATGCGATGTTCAGGGTGTGGATGGCACGCTTGAGGTACGATGTGTAGCAGACGTCAAAATCGAAGCCCTCCTCCTTCATCAGCTTACCGGCCATCACGGCCTCGGACCGTCCCGTATCGGAAAGATCCACATCGGTCCAGCCTGTGAAAAGGTTCAGTTTGTTCCATTCGCTCTCCCCATGGCGGAGGAGTACCAAGGTCATATTGCCTGCCATGGGGTAGCGATTGCTGGTATCTGTTATAACCCTTTTCGGCGGTTTTTTGTCAGTAACATCGGAAATCGCTGAGGCGTCCCGCGTTCTGACTGTTAAGCGTTTTTCAGCTCCCGACCCCAGAACTATTATTATAGAGAATGGGCCATTCAGGGAACAATACAGGTTGTTTATCATGTCTGCAGAAAAAGTCACAGTTTCTATCATCAAGGCGGACGTGGGTTCCGTCGTAGGACACGCAAGGCCCCACCCCTCGATGCTTGACGCTGCAAGGAACGTCCTCAAGGACGCCCAGAAAGCAGGAACAATAGAGGATTTCTACGTCACCCGCGTCGGAGACGACATCAACCTCTACATGACACACTACAAAGGAGAGAACAACAGCGACGTCCACGGTGCCGCATGGGAGTGCTTCCAGCAGGCCACGAAGATCGCCAAGAAGATGAAGCTCTACGCTGCCGGACAGGATATCCTGACCGATGCGTTCTCCGGAAACGTCAAGGGAGCGGGACCCGGTTCCGCCGAGATGACATTCGAGGAGAGGGGATCCGAGCCTCTGCTGTTCTTCATGGCCGACAAGACCGAGCCTTCCGCATACACGCTCCCCCTCACAAGGATCTTCATGGACCCCTTCACGACCACCGGACTTGTCATCGACAAGAGGGCCAAGCAGGGATTCGACTTCGAGATCCAGGACGTCATGGCCAACAAGAAGGTCGTCATGTCCGCCCCCGAGGAATCCTGGAGCATCCTGTCCCTTCTCGGAGACACATCCAGGTACGCTATCAAGAGGATCAACTCCAGGTCCGGAATCGGTCCCGCGGCTGTCGTTTCCACCGACAAGCTCAACATGACCGCCGGAAGATACGTCGGTAAGGATGACCCCGTGTGCATCTGCAGGTGTCAGAGCGGTCTGCCCTCCGTCGGAGAGTACACGCAGCCCTTCCTCAACAACACGATGCTCGTCGCAGGATGGATGAGGGGATCGCACATCGGTGCGTTCTACCCCTGCTCCCCCGAGGACTCCGATCCCACCTATTACGACGGACCCCCAAGAATCTGCTGTCTCGGATTCCAGCTCAACGACGGAAAGCTCCAGGGACTCGAGCCCTACGGAGCCAAGAACGGAGAGCACATACCCGTGGACTTCTTCGGAACATCCACCTTCGACGAGGCACGCCGGAACGCCATCAGGGCAAGCAAGTTCATGAGGTCCCAGGGACCCTTCGTGCCCTCGATCCTCGGAGCGGAGGAGATGGAGTACACCTCGAGGCCCGACGTCCTCAAGGAGCTGACCAACAGATTCGTCTCCCTCGATGAGGACAAGCCGAAGAAGAAGGCCGCTGCCAAGAAGGCACCCGCTAAGAAGAAGAAAGTCGAAGTCGAGTGATCAGGATGAGTGCGAAGGATCCCGCCGTAATCGTCAACTTCAAGGTATACTCCGAGATCGAGGGGGAGAATTCCCTCGCCCTCGCAGAGATATGCAACCGTGTAGCCGACGAGAGCGGGGCGAACATCATCGTATGCCCCCCTATGGTCGAACTGTCCTACGTGGCGGACCAGGTAGAGATACCCGTGTTCTCCCAGAACGTCGATCCCCGCAAACCCGGGTCCGGGACGGGATTCACCACCCCATCGCTGGTCAAGGCTACGGGTGCGACAGGCACCCTCATAAACCATTCGGAGCACAAGCAGCCCGCGGACGACGTGGGCGCTTGTGTCCAGTTGTGCAAGGACCTCGGGCTGACCACGTGCGTCTGCGCCGATACAATAGACATCGCCAAGGACCTTGCCAGATTCTCACCCTACTACATCGCCGTGGAACCCCCGGAACTCATCGGAGGAGACGTCTCGGTGACGTCCGCCAACCCTGCGATAGTATCCGGTACCGTCGAGACCGTCAAGGCCGTCGACAAGGGCATAAGGGTGCTCTGCGGAGCCGGTGTGAAGAACGGAGGGGACGTCAAGGCCGCGATAGACCTCGGAGCCGAGGGAGTCCTCCTCGCATCAGGTGTGGTGAAGGCCAAGGACCCCGAGGCCGTCATACGCGACCTCATACGTGACATCTGAGCGACAGTTCTTTACAGGTAATCAGATTTCCTCAAGCAATGAGGAAGATACTGGCGTTGGCGTTCATCGTTCTGGCATGCTCGTTCGCATGTTCTGTGACCGATTCCAGCGATGCGGCTGCTACTGATCTTCTATTGTTCGAGGTAAACCCCTACCACGCCGACGAGGGGATATCCATCCACAACTACGGTTCCTCTCCGATAGACCTCAGGGACTACTGTGTGACCGACAATCCTTCCAAGGAATCATCCGAAGGTATCATGACCTTCGATCAATCGATAGTCCTCTCACCGGGAGATACCGTGACATTCATCAAGAAACCCGCCGAAGACACGGGCTTCGCATACCGTTATACCACCTATATCAGCGGGGACGGCTACGTCACATTCTCCGGCCGTTTCACCCTGAACGATTCCGGCGACGATGTATACCTGTTCAGGGGAGATAACGTCGTAGACACGTTCGTATACGGGAAGACCGAACCTCTGGCTGGCGGCCTCTGGACCAGTGAAGCGTTCTCGATCAAGAGCGGATGCTTCGCCGAGAGGAGGACCTCCGACGGGTTCGATTCGACCTGTTGGTTCAGCTTCCTCCCGGGGAACACCAACATCCCGTTCGACCCCGACCTCAGATTCTCGGCCTCCGTAACCCCGTTCCTATTCCCGGAATCCGGAGGGATACCGATTTACGATGCACTGGAGAATGCCCAAAGGTCCGTCTACATCACACTGTACACACTGAGCTCGGGGAACATCATCGGTCTCCTCCAACAGCTTCTCTCTAGGGGCGTGGAGGTCAACCTGCTCCTCGAGGCGGCACCGCTAGATACTAGCAAACCCGTGACCGACGGCAGACTGAAGACCTTATCAGAATCCGGAGCGAACATCCTGCTCATCGGAGGCGTGTCCGGGGACAGGTTCGATTACGTCCATGCGAAATACTGCATCATCGACGGATACAAGGTCATCATCACCTCGGAGAACTGGACGCATAAGAACATGAACGGCGTCACGGTGACCGACCCCGTGTTGGGTGAGGGCAACCGCGGTTGGGGGGCCATCGTCGAAAGCGCAGAATACGCCGGGTTCATGCTGAACGTCTTCCAGAACGATGCGGACATGTCCTACGGGGACGTGGTCCGCTTCGAGGATGCTGCCGTGGGATTGAAGCCTGTGGAGCTCTCCTACACCGCCCCGGCCGACACCTATCCTGTCAGGACTTACAGAACGGAGATAACCCCTGGGCTATCGCCGGACAGCTCCTACGATGCGGAGCTGTTCTATATCTCCGGGGCCTGCGGCAGGATCTATTCCGAGCAACAGAGCCTGACCTTGACCTATCTGGATTACAAGGTCGAGTCCCCGCTAAAATATCTCTATCAGAAGGCCTCCCTGGGTACGGACGTGAGATTGATATTCGGAACCAATGTGAAGCAATATGTGGTGGACGAGATCAACGCCACATCTCAGATCAAAACGGCCATGATGGATGGCCCATACGTGCACAACAAGGGCCTGATATGCGATGATGTGGCGATAGTCGCATCGGTCAACTGGACCACCACCTCTTTCTCGAACAACAGGGAATGCCTGATTGCGATCCACAGCTCCGCGATTGCAGACTATTATGCCGCCGCATACGAGGAGGACTTCGACAGGAACTACAGGGGTTCCGGGCTCACTGTGGCTTTCACGGAGATCGAACCGCACTACGGCTCCGCAGGGGAGTACGCCGTGGCCGTGGAGGTGAAGCAGACGGGTTCGTTCACCTATTCATGGGATCTGGACGGGAAGGTCAAGGAGACGGGAGCATCCCGTACCGTCATGCAGTTCGACGAGGGCGACCATGTGCTCAAGGTTACCGTGACCGGCACGGACGGCTCAAAGGGCATCGCATACCATTCATTCTCGGTCGACGGCTCGAGCGGAGACGGGGACGGCATCCTGGATAGATTCGGATCGTATCTAGCACCCATCGCGGTCATGGTGCTCGCCGTCATCGTGGCCGTCTTGAGGGCGGCCGCAGGAGGCAGGAGATGATAATCTACCGCAACATGAGGCCGGAGGACGTCTTGTCCGTACATTCGTTCCTGAACACCAATCTGGACGGCTCCTTCGCCCTTGAGGTCATCGAATACTTCCTCTCGTTCTGGCCTAAGGGTCAGTTCGTGGCCGTGGACCTCTTCGGTAACATCGCCGGGGTGATCTGTGGTGCGAAGCTCGCCAACGGAAGGGCCAACATAGCGCTGTTCGCCGTTGATTCCTCCGTAAGGGGACAGGGCATCGGCGGGAAGCTCTACGAGACTTTCAGGACCGAATGCTACATGGAAGGGTATTCGGAGATCCAGCTGGAGCTCCGCACAGATAACTCCGGGGCTTACAGGTTCTACACCAGGAGGGGTTTCACGATCACCGAGAAGGTGTTCGACCTCTATGGTCCGGGGGAGAACGGCTACCGTATGGTGGCCAAGCTCAGTCACGCTTCATCGTGACCAGGGCGTAGATCGTAACGGCTAGGACGGCCACGATGGCCGCTACTAGGAAGTAATCGAAACTGGACATCGTCGTATCGATGACCGGATTCACGGGAAGCTCCGGTCTTTCCGTAGTGTAGGTATAGAGGTAGAAGTCCAGGTTGTTCCCAGCAGGGACCTTGATCTGGGAAGCGTATTCGGCCGTGGCGATGATCTCGTATTCGCCCGTATCGGGGTCCATGACGTATATGGCGTTGCACACCTGGGGGTCCACGGGCATGTATATCTCGACGGTGCTGTTGCTGAGGGTGTTCCTGTCTATCCCCTTTATATCGAGCCTGATCTCCTTCTCGAACTCATCGAAACCCGGAAGGTCCGACAGTGCTATCATGAACTGGTTCCCATAGATGCGGGTGGAACCGCTCACCGTGACTATGACGGTTGAACCGTCTTCGGCGAAGGTAGCGGAGATATCCTCCACAGCGCTCTGCTCCTTCAGGCTGATCACGACTGCATCCCTCTGCGACATCACTTTCAGGGAATTTGTGGCGCTTGCATAGTACACGTAATCTGCCATATACCCGATGCCTTCGGGCTCGCCCTCGACCTCGGAAGCGGACCTGCACTGTATGACGGAATTGTTCACCAAGCTGCCCTCGATCCTCAGCGTCCCGCATAGGACTATGTTGTCCGTGTTGTACATCACGGCACCCTGGGAAACGTCGAAGCTGCTTCCGGACTGGATGTAGAATGTCGTGTTCAAGGACAGGATCGTTCCGGTCGGGAGACTGGTGGATGAGATCGACCTCCAGACGCCTGCGTCGGAATACACCTTCACGGACGAGTTGTTGTACGTGAACGAATCCGAGACGATTCCTATGGTGGGGTTGTTGCCGATCTTGTAGTTGTTGAAATGGTAGGCGGAAGTCCTTCTCTCGTTCAGGAATGCGGTATCGTTGTAGATCGTCACATCCTGTGCATCTATGACTACCATGTGGACGATATTCCCGGTCAGGATGTCGCCGTTGCAGATCATGCGGGGCATGTTAAGAATGCCTGCACCCATGATGCAGTTCGAGATTGTCACGGAGCTCCCCACATGAACATTGACATCCCCGCTCACCAGCGAAGTGGCCATGCTGGACAGGTTCCTGTTGTTGGAATGCTCTGTGTTGGCGCCGATGCAGAAGTAATCGATCTCGCCGGACCTGATCTCGTACTTGAGGTATCCGATCCTGGACGCAATGTTCGTCATGTATCCTACATGCGCGCCGTTGATGGATACGACGACGTTGGAGTACTTGCCGTTCTCGCCGGTGGTGTAGAGCTTGTTTACCTTCATCCCGTAGTCCAAGCTCAGATTGTAGTTGGTGATGGACAGCATCAGGGATGTGGGGTTGATCATGTCCACCGTCCCCGACATGAACTGGAGATCCGCTGTACGGATCGGCGTGGGCAACGCGTCATAGGACGTCCCAAGGTACTGCTTGACGGAATTGGAGATGGACATCAGGGAGAACGACTGTATGCTGCCGCTCACCATGGTGAAGTTAACGGTGACGGCAGAGTTCATAGAAGCCTTGGTATCGATGTTGAAGAGGATGAGTTTGTTGACGAATGCGCCGTCGAATACAATGCTCAGTGAACCGTCCACCAGACTCAGGTCGCGGATGGTCACGTCCTTGACCACGAAGGTCTGAGTGAACCACTGGGACGGATGTTCTTCGGTAACCTTGTAGTCACCGTACGCCTTGAAGGTCATCAGAGTATAACCCTTGGAGTCGGTGGTGAGTATGACGTCGGCATCGGGATAGAGCTCCTCGGGAAGCGGGCCCTCGGTCTGCTTGTCGGCAGCGTCGACAGCGGAGACTGCGACGAATGCCGCCGAAAAAAGCAGCATCGAAATGATCAACAAGACGGTCCCGTTCCTGCTCATTAGTACGAAGAACCGGCTGTCGGTATAAGACGGTTTGTTAAAAACGGTCAGTAAAAGTAAATATAAAGGGGGCAGGACCCCCTGAATGGTTTCAGCTGAACATTGAGTCGTCCAGATGCTCTGTCTCGAAGTAGTAGCCCGAACGTTCCTTCTGGGCGGAAGACACATCCTTGGAGAGACCCTTGTTGTAGGAACCGTAGCGCTCCTTGATCTGCTCCTCGACGCTGCGGGACCTCCTCAGCGCGCGGTCGATGTGCTCCCCGGTGATGAACTTGGCGTTCTCGAGGACGGCTATGTCCCCGGCGGACCTTATGAGTCCTCCGAGCTCCCTCAGCCTGAGGGTTAGCGAATTGTTCTGGTTGTCCAGTTTGGCACGCCTCTTGCCTTCCGCGATGATCTTCTCGACGGCCTCCACGGTCGCATGGGGTATGTGGCCGTCGAACTGCACCTCCTGGGCCACGAACTGCGCGTACCTTGCGCGGTTGCGCGGCGTGTCGGGCATGGCGATGTCGACGAGGACCTCGTATCCGTTACCGATGATCCTGGACCTCAGCGGGGACAGGATGTTCTCCAGATCCTGGATGTTGCATGCGGCGACTAGGATGAAGTCGCAGGGGACAGAATCCACCTTGACGCTCGCTCCGGCGGACTGGGGGTTCCTTCCCGTGATGGGGAAGACCTTGTCCTGCATGGCGGTGAGGATGTACCTCTGGAGCTCCTTCAGATGGGAGATCTCGTCGATGAACAGGACGCCCTCGTGCGCCTCGTGTATGGCTCCGGCGACGATCCTCTCGTATGCGGGGGACCCCAGCTTCTCATGGCCCCCGTAGGGGTCGTGGCGGACGTCTCCCAGCAGCTCGGTCTCGGATGCTCCGGTGGCCAGAACGAAGGGATTCCTCCTCAGCTTCACCAGCGTCTTCTCGTTGCTGGTGCTCTGGAGCTCCGCCCTCTTGTCTATGGCGGCCTGGTCTAGCTTGCGGATCTTGTCCCCTGCACGCTCGAAGATGACCTGCTCGTCGTTCCTGTCGCGCGTGGTGACCTTCTCCTTCCCTGCCGTCATCTCCGGTATGGGGACGTCCAGCATGCCTCCAAGGTTGCTCAGGATGTCCTGGAACGGATTGCTCTTGTTCGCGGTTGAATCCATCTTGCTCTGGTTGCAGTGGGGGCACGTGGTATCGGTGGGGAGGGAGTATCCTCCGCAGTTCTTGCACTTGTATCCGAGGTGCTCCGCGACGTTCGCAGGGGCCTCCTCGGGCGTCAGGAGCACTCCGATGGATGCGGCCTTGATATCCTCCTCCCTGAGGACCTCCTCCGCGTCCATGACGGACAGCAGGGGCCTCTCGGGATTCTCCGGGTTCTTGACGACACGGATCTCCTGTTTGGGTGCGGGAAGGTTCATGGACAGGGCACGGGCAATCATCGACTTCCCGGTTCCCGGAGGGCCGACCAACAGCAGGTGCCTGCGCTGCTTCGCCGCTATCTTCGCCAGTTCGATGGCCTCTTCCTGGCCCAGGACCCTGTCGAGGGGATCCGAGGGGATCAGGATGTCGGCCGTGGACTTCATCGCCTGGAAATCCTCCCAGGTCTCAACATGCTTCTGCTTGGACATGGTTATCAGACTAGATCTTCCTTGGTCCAGATCGTCACATCGGCGGGCATCTTGGAGATGTTGCCCTTGCGGGTTCCGACGACAGTCTTGATTCCTTTCTCGGAAGAGACGTCAATGATCCTCTGGGAGATGACTCCGTCGAAGACGATGGAGGCGACCTCGTCGCCGTCCTCTTTCAGCGAGTTGACCAGACTCTTGACAGCGACCTGCCTGATGACGTTGTTGTCGGCATCGAGGACCTTCGCGTTGTGTGTCGTCGAAAGCTCGAGGAGCATATCGCGGAGCGCTTCCTGCTCGGGTGTGAGGACCTTGTCGGTGATGAGCTTCTTTCCCCTCAGGGACCTTGCCTTCTTGGTCTCCTTGGGCTTATCCTCCTCGACGGGTACCTCTGCAGGTTCTGTAACGGATCCCTCGTCGACAGGCTCCTCTGCGGGCTCCTCTGAATCCTTCTTCCTCTTGGTGGACTTCTTGGGCTTATCCTCCGCGTCCTTCTTCCTCTTGGTTGACTTCTTGGGCTTCTCCTCCTCGACGGGTTCCTCGTTCATCTCCTCAATGGGCTCTGCCGCGGGTTCCTCGATGGACTCTACGTCGACGGGTTCCTCGTTCATCTCCTCAATGGGCTCGTCCACTGTCTCGGGGATGGCCTCCATCTCCTTCTCCAGCTTCTCCTCCCTCTCCTGGCGCTCCTCGCGCTTCTTCCTGTATTTGTCGAGGGCCTCGTTGTTGAATCTCTCCTTGCGGTGCTCGTCGCGGTCCCTGCGCTCCTCGCGCCTCTCGTCGCGTCCGCGCCTCTCCTCACGATCTCTCCTGTCGCGCTTGTCGCGCCTCTCCTCACGGTCGTGGCGGTCCTTCCTGTCGCGCCTGTAGTCCCCTTCGGGCTCGAAGTTGTCGAGCTCCTCGAAGTTCCTCTCCTCGAAACTGAGGTTGTTCATCTCCATGTACTGGTCACCGGGAACCTTGTTGCGGAGACATTTGACGATCTGCTTTGCGGATAGCTCCTCCACCTCGTGCGCACGGGGTGCGCGGGCGACGAAGTCGACCTCGGCGACCTGGAAGAGTTCCCTCAGGATGAGCTCTCCTCCCCTGTCACCGTCTGTGAATGCTGTTACGACCCTCTCTCTGGAGAGATCCTGGACGGTCTTGGGGATGTTCGTTCCCTCGACCGCGATGGCGTTCTTGATTCCTGCCTTGAGCAGGTTGAGTACATCGGACCTTCCCTCCACGATAATGATCGCCTCGGAGTCCCTCACATTGGGTCCAGCGGGGCATCTGTCAGGTCCGTAGGTGGTGATCTCCTCGACCTGGACGCTCTGCTTGACGCTGTTCATGAGGTTCGAACTGGAACCCTCGGACTGCTTCATGAGTTCGTTGAGCAGCTCCTTGGCACGCTCGACTACCTTCTCCCTCTTGGTCACACGGACATCCTCGATGCCGAGGACGTGCACGGATGCCTTGCAGGGTCCGACGCGGTCTACGGTCTCGAGAGCTGATGCGAGAATGACTGTCTCGACCTGATCGAGACTCGATGACATGTAGATGATTCCCTCGGACTTTCCGCCCTTGGTCACGGTCTCGACCTCGATCCTTCCGATCCTGCCGGATTTCTGCAGGTCCCTGAGATCGAGTTCGTCTCCGAGGAGTCCTTCTGTCTGTCCGAAGATAGCGCCGACGACATCGGGTCTGTCGATGACTCCGTCAGCTGTGATCTTCGCCTTTACCATGTATTTCGTTGCATTAGGATCAATGTTCATTTGCACCCTCCAGGGTGTATACGGGAGAATCCACTGGTCCCTGCTCTGCATCCCTTATCGTGACCGCCCTTCTGCGGGCACGCCCAATTTTAAACCAAACCTTGGATCTTTCGTGTGTCGGGGCGGCGCTCCGTTGCCCGGATCCTTCAGTATTCGCCATTAAGGCGAGTGATGATCGTGATATTGTATGAGTGAACAGGGAACTGTATCTCCCTACAGGGACATTTTACAACATCTATATAAATAGAAGGGGTTTTTTGTCGGTCACATCGCTATGACCGACACGTTTGAGAGACTTCTGCATATCTCCTCGACATCGTCGTCGCATGTGTACAGCATGACCTGCATCTCGGACGAGAGCATGGACAATGCCTCACAGGCACCCCTCTTCCTATCGCTGTCGAAGGGCAGGAGCACATCGTCCAGAATCACCGGTATCTCACCGCTGCCCATCTCCTTGGCGATCGCCAGCTTTATCGATAACAGGATCTGGGCACGGAGACCCGTGCTCCATTGTTTGGAGTTCTTAGGCTCGCTGCAGGAGATTACCGAGAGCTCGGAATTCCTGGGATCGAGATCGAAATGGCATGTGCCCATGGTCATCATAGACAGATAACGGTCGGCCGTACTGATGACATCCGGGTGGACGGATTCGTACAGGTCGGCGCATGCATTCTGGACGATCGCAGATGACAACAGGGCTACGGCCCCATCCTTCAGAACCTTCTCCTTCTCCGCGTTGAGCAGGTACGCCTGGTCTATGAGCGCATCGAGCTCCTTGGTGTCAAGGACACCCTTCATCTGAGCGGCCAGCCTCCCAATCTCGGTGTTGATTGCATCCTGTTCCGTCCTGTCTATGGGCATCCTCTCCAGGACCGGGAGTGGCTTGTCGGGGTCCATGCCCGATTGTCTGATGCTCCCTTCCAGAGCGGTGATCTTGGCCTCGAGGGAA
>Ga0310786_10009196_pt1 | contig 12577 bp, 7 predicted proteins | sample AusTroGonzalo_MG_FD_203881 | JGI IMG/M metagenome (GOLD analysis project Ga0310786, IMG submission 203881) | Bovine rumen microbial communities from tropical cattle in Woodstock, Queensland, Australia - Gonzalo_03 (v2) (version 2) | ecosystem: Host-associated > Mammals > Digestive system >...
GTAGTGGGCGTGAACAGCACCTCGTCAAGTTTGGACGCGTTCTGATAGCCCTCGCGCAGCTTCTGGCCGTTCACGGTGCCGGACTTCTGGTATTCCTTCCAGCCCGAACCCGTCAGATAGCCGCGTGCAATACATTCCACCTCGACCATGTTGACCTTTTTCACGAGCATCGAGCGTCCGCGTAGATCCTCTTTGTAGGGCTGGAGCGCCGCCGGGTAGGCGTCCACATCTGCTGTGATCAAGTGGTTCTTCATGCCAAGGAACTCCATCCAGAAGAGGGAAAGCATGTTCAGCACCTTGCCCTTGTCTGGAACGCCGCAGGGTAGAATCACATCAAACGCGCTAATGCGATCCGTCACGATCATGAGCAGACTGTCGCCAAGATCATAGACATCTCGCACCTTGCCGCTCTTAGAGGGGATGCCCGGGATCGAGCATTCGAGCAACGCATGGTTCTTGTCGTATTTCATCAGAAAGTGCCTTTCGTTTTGATTGCGTATTATACCATAAATCAATCCAGAACTTTGTCGAAGGAACCATCGCCTTCGCCGCTTTCGCCGGCGTCGCCAGCATCCACGGCACGTTGAGGCTTCGCCTTTGGCCGTTCACCGAACAGGACGGTGCCGAGACGCACCCAGGTGGCCCCTTCCTCGACGGCAATCGGATAGTCGCCACTCATGCCCATCGAGAGACGAGGGAACTTTGCCCCGAACTCGACTTCCATCGCATCGCGCAGTTCCCGCAGTTCGCGGAAGAACGGACGCGTCTCCTCGATCTTCTCATGCGGAAAGAACGGTGCCATCGTCATGAAACCTTCCAACGTGATTGAAGGGCATGCCGAGAGGACATGCTCAATCGCCGCCGGCACGTCGGCGGGCTTCATACCATCCTTCGACCGTTCGCCGGAGACGTTTACTTCCAACAATACGCGCGGGCGCTTGCCGATCTCCGAAGCCACATGTTCGATCCTGTCTAAAAGCGGAATCGAGTCGATGGAATGGAAACACTCGAAGAGTTCCAGCGCCGGACGCACCTTGTTGCGCTGGAGATGTCCAATCAGGTGCCACTCCGGTCCCGAGACGGAAAGCGGCTGCTTCCAGGCCGCTTCCTGAACCTTGTTCTCGCCGACGATGCGAAGCCCCCCTTCCCACGCTTCGCGCACGACCTCCTCGCCATGCGTCTTCGTGACTGCGACGATCTCAACCTCGTCCGGATCGCGACCGGCTCGCTGACACGCGGCCATGATCGTCTCCTGCACGCCCGCAAGAATTACGGCAAAAGGTTCCATCTGCTTTTCCACCTTCCCACTCTTACACTTTTCCACCATTCCACGTTTCCAGCGTCAACCCTTATTGCCGAGGAACAGACGGTATGCCGGATTCTTCGAAACATCCCGGAAGGCATAGCCGAGGGTCTTGAACACCTTGTTCGCCTCGGCGCGTTCTTTGCGGGGAATCTGCAGTCCCACCAGCACCTTACCGTGATCGGCTCCATGGTTACGGTAGTGGAAGAGCGTGATGTTCCAACGGTTGGAGATCGCCTCCAGAAACGCGATCAGCGCGCCTGGGCGTTCTGGGAATTCAAAGGTGTAGGCAACCTCATCGTGGATGCCCCGCGTGTGGCCGCCCACCATGTGGCGGATGTGTTCCTTCGCGAATTCGTCGTCCGAAAGGTCGATCGTGCCGATCTTCGCCGTCGTGAGCTGGGCAATAAGCCGTTTCGTTTCCTCGCGGTCCGAGACGGAAAGCCCTACGAACACATAGGCCCTTTCAGGATCGAAGTAGCGATAGTTGAACTCCGTGATGTTCCGGCGACCAAGTTTGCGGATGAACGTCTTGAATGCCCCACGCACTTCAGGAATGCGGCACTCAAGAATCGCCTCGCGCTTCTCGCCGATTTCGGTCTGCTCCGAAACGAAACGGATGCGGTCGAAGTTCATGTTCGCGCCGGAAACGATGCAAACGTAGGTCTCACCCTTCTTCGCAACCTTCTTGGCCGCCGCCAGCGCCAGCGCGCCAGCCGGCTCGCAGATGGCGCGCGTCGCGTCGAACACGTCTTTGATCGCTGCGCACGTCTCGGCGGTAGAGACCTTCACAATGCCGTCGAGGAAACGACGGCAGAGATCGAACGTGATGTGCCCGGGCTTCTTCACGCAGACGCCGTCGGCGAAGAGACCGGGATCCTCAAGCACCGTGATCCGCTTGGCGCGCAACGAACGATCCATGCAGTCGGAATCCTCCGGTTCCACGCCATAGACCTTCACGTCCGGCCGTACCGCCTTGACGTAAACCGCCACGCCGGCGGCGAATCCGCCGCCGCCCACCGGCACGAACACGGCATCCAAGCGCCCCGAATGCTGACGCAGAATCTCCATCGCCACCGTTCCCTGCCCCGCAATCACGTCGGGATCGTCGTAAGGCGGGATGAAGGTGAGTTTGCGCTCCTTCACGAGACGCGCCGCCGTTTCGGCGGCATCAGAATAGCTGTCGCCAGAAAGCACCACCTGTGCGCCGTGGCTCTTCACGGCGTTCACCTTGATCTCGGGCGTGGTGACGGGCATCACGATCGTAGCCTTGCAGCCCAACCGCTTCGCCGAGAGCGCGACGCCCTGCGCATGGTTTCCGGCCGAGGCCGCCAGCACGCCCTTCTCGAGCGCCGCTGCCGGTAGCTGCGCCATCTTGTTGTAGGCGCCCCGGAGCTTAAACGAATGGACTGACTGGAGATCCTCACGTTTCAGAAGGAACTTCGAACCGAACCGCCGCGAGAGCGAAGTCGCTTCCTGAAGCGGCGTCTCGTCAGCCACGTCATAGACTTTTGAATTCAGGATCTTCTTGAGATACGCCGCCAAAAGCGCTTTGTTATTCTTCGCCATCTGTCATCCTCTCTTACCGGTAGGTTTGTTAACCGAAATTCAACCCCTCAACCTTTCAACTTTTCAACCTTCCCTCACCAGCCCTTTCCCTCCGCGAAATCCATGTAGCACTGCCAATCATAGCGCGTGATGTCATGCAGGCCCGTACGCAGGTGGTAGGCGGCGTGTCCATCATGAAGCGGCACATCTGGCTTCGGGAATCCATGCGCGATCAGACCAGGCTTTCCGTAGAGACGCCAGACTGGTGACGCCAGCTCAAGCGCCGCGAACTCGCCACGCTGTCCGGCCCAGGCGTCCTCGGAGGCACTAGACACATACAGAAGACGCGGCGCGACGAGCGCCAGCAGCCAATGCTGATCAAACGACATCTGCGCCGTCAGATCCTTCCCAACATATTTCTCGTAGTTTGGACAGAACCACTTCTTTGCGATCATGATCGCCTTCAGGTTCTCGGACTCCCATAGCTGCATGTGGTTGAGCTTTGCGCCTGAGCATCCGGAACAGCACGAGATCGTGAGCGCAAAGCGCGTATCGAATGCGCCCGCCACAAGCGCCGTCTTGCCGTTGCGTGAAAGGCCCACGGCGGCGGCACGCGTGGCATCGAGCTTTGGCTCCGTCTCCACCCAGTCGAGCACGCGGCTCATGCCCCAGGCCCAGGCCGAAAGTATGCCCCATTCCGTCGGCTGACGGTTCGTGGCGTCCTGCGGACCGAACACCTTGAACACGCCGTTGGTGGCGACATCCGGCCCTTGCCAGTCTGCTGCGACATCCTGGTTGCAGTAGGCGACCACGGCAAAGCCGCGCGAGACGATGTCATCGACCGGCAGCCAATAGACCGGACGCGGTCCGTTGATATCGTCGGCCGTCTCCGACGGACGCGGACTCGAATGGATGAAGACCGGTGCTGGCGTGTCGCGCACGGGGATCCAGGCGGAAAAGGAGATCTCGCCCCTTCCGCCAGGTCCCGAATAGGTCGCGCGCACGCGTTTGCGGAGGGCCTTGCCGCCATAGCTAATCTCAGAAGGTGCCGTCTCCACGAACGCGAGATCAGCAGGACGCTCAACGGGACGCACGCCATATTCCTGTTCCAAAAGCATCTGGACCACCTCGGGGCGCCGCATGCTTTCCCACTGTTCGCGTGTCGTGATGCGCTCACCCGCCGTCGAGACGAGCAGCTCCGGTACGTTTTTCGGTTCAGCGGGACTGACATTCTCGGCACAGAGCACACCCGTAAAGGCAAATGCCAGCACGAGGACTGTTAACTTCGAATTCATCCGTTTAATTCTCACGAGAGTTGTCATCCATTGGAGGATTGAGGGATTTGTGATTGGGGAATTTCAATCCTCCAATCCACCAATCCACCAATCCTCCAATCCACCAATCCACCAATCATCCAATCCTCCAATTCACCAATCTACCGCTGATCGTAGGTGCCATTGACCTCTTCCCAAGTGCGTGAGGCGAAGAACTGCGAAATCGCCGTATCGTAGGCGGCCGTGTGGGCGAACGCCTTCTTCATCAGCTTGAAACGCGTATCGAGGCCGATGGTGCCGCCATGCGCCTCAAGCTCGTTGGCGATACTACCATAGTCGAGCGGATCGGTGACGGACGCAACGCGCAGATAGTTCTTCGCGGATGCGCGCACCATGCAGGGACCACCGATGTCGATATTCGTGCGCGCCATTTCGGGCGTCACGTTCGGTTTGGCGACCGTCTGCTGGAACGGATAGAGGTTCACAACGACCATGTCGATCGGGAGCGCGGAAAGACGCTTCAGGTCGGCCTGATGTGCCTCGTTGTACGTCTCCGAGAGAAGACCGAGGTAGATCTTGAAATCAAGTGTCTTCACGAGACCGCCCTGCATCTCTGGCTGCCCGGTGTAGTCGCTCACCGCGACGAGCGTCTTGTCGGCGTCCGCCCCGAGAATCTCTTTAACTTTCGTATAGGTTCCGCCGGTAGAGTAGATCTTCACGCCGGGGCAAGCCTTCACGAGCGCCGGCACGAATGTTTCGAGGCCAGTCTTGTCCGAAACGGACATGAGAACGTTCTTGACAGCCACGCGGTTGTCGATGTCTTTGACGATGTTGAGCGCCATTGCAATATCTCCTTTTTTGTAGGGGTGAATTATACCATAAAACAGCGCGGGATTTCCGTGTGATTTATGCTCCAGTCACCGCGCTGCGCCCCTCGGCTTTTTCGGGGACAGACCCCACGAATAGCCTGTGGCTAAAGGGTTTGCGCACGCGTTTCATGCCACAGCCCCCTTCCCTGCGAGCCTCCGTCCGAGCATCTTCCCTGCAAGCCTCCATCCGTGCGTCGCGAAGCCCATATCCTCCACCGCCCTCGCCGGAACGCGCCGCGCCCGGAACCGGTCCCGAAGCGCAGCCACCACCTCCACCACGAACGCCGCGCTTCCGAACACCGTCCCTCCCCCTATCTGCGCCACCCTCCGCTCCAACCTCCCGTCGGGGACAGGCCCCGCGGATGGTGCGTCAATCGCGGCGATCCAGCTCCAGGCGTAGTCGGCGGCACGAGTGACGATCCCGGCGCGCACCGGATTCAGGTAGACGTAGCGCATGCAGAGAGCACGGTAGCGTCCGCCCTCGACAAGGGTGGACATGAACCGGCCGCTCCAGATCGTCCCCGTGTACCGGCGCTCGCGCTTGTACCAGACGTTGAACGTCTCCTTGAACGTCTTCATGAACTCGCTTATGTCGTTCATCCGCGCGCGGAGACGCTCCTGCGCCTCGGCGACCACGGATCCCAGGCCGGCTCCGCGGAGATCCTCCCAGTGGGACGAAAGCTCCTCTGCCGCCCGGGCGCCCTTCAGGGCCGCCACGCGGCGGAGGAGCTCATCCTCCGGAACCGGCCCCACCCCGCGCACGACCTTGCATACCACGTGGAAGTGGTTGTCCATCGCGACATATGCGTCGATCTCCACCCCCGAAAACGCCGCCGCGCGCTTCAGCGCGTCCACGAGCTGCGTCTTGACCCGCCCCTTGCCGAACAGGAACCTCCTGTCGTTCGTGCGCGACATGAGATGGTAGTATGCGGCCCCGCCGCAGGTTCTCTTGACTCTTGCTGTCCTTGCCATTGCCTGGTCCTCCGATTGCATGTTCCGAACCGGCGCAAGCCACGCAGCCGCGCCTTCGGCATTTCGGAATGGGCCATGCCGGGCCAAATCCGCATTCGATCCGCCGCGTCCATGCAGGACGCAGCACGGGCAAGCCAGCCCTCTCCCCTGCGGCATCTGCGCCCGCCACCTTCTTCGCCTCCATCTTAAACGGCTCCAGTGGGATGCACGCAGCGTAACCAGGTTTCCTCTTATGCCCGCCTCGCCAGACGGGATCAATTCCAAGAAACAGGCGTATTATCCCACATCCCGCCGGATTGCGCAAGGGGGTATTTCCCAGAAATGGGGACAGACCCCGGATGACGCAATGTTTTCAAGGGTTTCGTGGGGTCTGTCCCCACTACAATGACTCCCAATAGATTAAACAAAAGGCGTTGCATTTTGGAATAACGCCTTACTCCATGCAGATAAAGATTGAACCGATCGGTGAGACGGTCTGGGGATGGTCACCCTTCCAGGACGTGAATTCGCGCTTCTCGTCTGGAGTGCGTGGCGTCGACAGGCGGGCGAAGCACACACTGAAGCGGTTCTCCTGTGTGATCTCCGCTCCGATGGATTCAAAGTCGATGGAGAGCTCTACCTCATAGCCCTTCTTCGTGACGTTCGTCTCTGCCGTCCACTTCGCGTTGGCTTCGATATCTCCGTTTTTCAGATCGGCCCGTTTGCCGCGACAGTCGATGCCGAACTGCCAGCCCTGCCGCCCCTTCTTCGTCGCAATCGACATCTCCACATGGTCACCGCCCGGAAACTTCTCTCGTCCCGATTCGCTCGCCGCCGCTTCGAGCTTTTCCGGTACGGGATCGTAACAGATGAACTTGACCTTGAGGTTCTTCATATCGTGGCAGACGAAAACCTTTGTGTGGCGCTTTGCCACCTTTCTCCTGACCATCTTGCTTTTGCCGACCCGAAGGAAGCCATCAATTACCGCCGCCTTGGACCAGTCTCCGTCCTTCACGAGCGGAACCGCCAGCGGCTCCGGCGGCTCACTGCTGTTCTTGATGAGATCCCTGAAATGGTCACGTTGCCGCGCCAATAGCTTTCCGACGGCGGGCACATCGTCCACCGCAAGGCGAATGGCCTCGTCGAGAAGTTCGAGAACGCGCTTGTCGATTCCCGCGCCCACGATGTAGCGCGATGCATTGCCGACGGGATCGTCGGTGTAGTTCGTGGGACGTTCGTCGGAGAACCACGTTTTCGCGATGAGCGCGTAGAACTCGCGCATAGGCGCGGCGGCCTTGCGGTACGTGCGCCGGATGTACGCCTCGCGGTATTCCTCGACCGGCACATACGGATTCCACATAAGACGCGACAGCACCCAATGCTCCATCGCGGAGGCATCCCAGCGCGGACGGTAGTCGTGTCCCTTCCCCTTTGCGCGGCGGCTGTCAACATCCGGCTCGGTCTCGGAATAGACGCGGGTGAAGCCAAGTGCCGAGTTGATCCACTTCAGGTCCTCCGCCGCCACGAAGGAATGCTGCCGCGGATAACCCGATGCGCACCCCCAGTATTCACGCCACATGATGTTCCGTGTCGCCTTCGACCACTTCTCGGCACGCTCTGCCCATTTCGCATTCACCGCATTTGTCACGGTGAAACGGTCGTTCTTGACGAACGGGCAGAACGCCACGTTGAACTTCTCGTGCACCTTCACGTCCGGAGGCGGCGCGCTGAACTGGTAGGCGAAAGTATCCACGCGCATGTCAGGATACTTCCCTTCAATGATCTCCAACGCCCTGTTCAGGTAGCGGAAGATCTGGTTGGAGCGGAAGTTCACGTCCCCCTTGCGCGAGCTACGCCCCTCGCCGAGCGGGATGTCAGCCAAACACGCCGCGCACTCGCAGAGCCGCTGGTTGTCGGCCTGCTTGAGCGCCCAATGGTCGAACGCCACGCCGAACGCCGATTTCATCTCCGCAAGCTTCTCTGCTATCTGGAGAACGGCGTTCGATCCCACGACGGCGGCTCCGTCTGTGTTCGAGAAGCAGAACTGAGTCTTGCCCTTGTCGCGCCGCCTCACGCCGTTGATCTCGGCGAAGTATTCGGGATGCACGTCATACATCGCGTCCGGGATGAATCCGGGCAGGTTGTGCCCTGCCGCACCGCCAATGAAATAGCCGCACTCGATGGCGCGGGCAAGAACATCGGGGAACTTCTGGTTGGCGCACCCGAAATTGCACCGAACCCGCGCGTGCCAGTATTCGCTCGCCGCGTGCCGCTGCGGACCGCAGAACCACCAGCCGCGCATCTGGAACTTCGGTCTTTCCACAAAATCAGCCGCGCGGACATTGAACGTTTTCGTCCGCGTGTAGATCGTGCCGCAATCCTCGTCCGGACGCGCCCAGATGATGTCGGAGTTGCGCTCAAGGAAATCATACACACCGAAGAGGCATCCTCGCGGTTGCGGCGAGACGATGTAGATGAATCCGTCCTTGCGGCGGACAGCGTAGCCGTCCCAGCCATCAAGAAAGGCCTTGTCTTCGGGAAACTCCTCAAGGAATTTCACACCGATGCGGAAACGCACGTCCGGCGCATCCTCCGCCAGGAGAGCGATGTATTTCTTCAATTCCGACGCCGCACGTTTCTCTGGCGCGCTCCCGCCGGATTCAATCTCAAGTCCATGCGCCGCCAACGCAAACGAAATCGCTAACAACATTGTCTTCATGTGGCTGAATCCCTTGAATGGCTATTCATCGAATATCGATGCATCTGTCAAGAAAACAGGATAGTCGAGGGCAAAGAACGGAGCCGCGCATTCAATGCCTCGGCGGTTTTGTCTTGCGCGATCCGTACCGTTCACGAGCGCAGCAACATCAAAGACCTCGCACCGAACGGGATCTATCAGAACAGGATTCGCCAACGACCCAGCGTTCTCGTTAACCACAAACTCCAGACGCCCGCGAAGTGGCCGTTCGTTCAGTTCCACGTGCTGTGGCTGCCACACGGCCAACACAGGCACACCCTTGCGGCGGAACGCCGCCGTCCTGACCGCTGCGAATGGAATTCTGTCCGCAAATTCCTTTGGCCTCTCCGTGTCGAAATAGGTGAAGATGCCTGGATCGCGCACAAGCCCGTCGCAAAGCCATCCAAGGCATTGCACTGTGTACCAGCCATGCTTAGGTTTGCGCGCCTTGCCGTCGAGAATACCGTAGTACTGGTCGCGCCCATCGCCATAGTATCGGAGAAAATCGGTGACAGTGAAGATTGAGGAAACCTTCGCCCCATGCGCAAGGTCCGAAACAATCCGCCGCGCAATGAAGCGGGCTTGCGAATACTGCGTGGGGAGCGAAACACCATTGTTCGCCCGGCCTGTCGCACGCCCTGATTCGCCCTGCCAGATCTCAAGAGGGGTTCCGTCCGGACGCTTCATAAGGGCGCGAATCTGCCCGAACATCGAGTCCAGTGCCGCTTCAGGATACGGTTCGTATCCATGATAGTTGAAAATATCAACCACCTCGCCGATTCCGGCATTGGCGAGCGCGACGGTCCATCCGCACGACAGCTCGGCAAGATTGAACGAAATCCTTGCCTCTGGAATCTCCGATCGCACCGCCTCCGCCGTTACGCGAACGAACGCGGCAAAATCCCGTGCCGCCTTTGACACGCCGTGCACGTTGTTGGCGACCTGTCCGCAATCCCGGAAAAACCACTCCGGCTCGTTCCACACTTCCCACACCTTGACGCGCCTCTTGAAATGAGCGGCGATCGCGCGGACATACGCGCGCCATCCGGCCATCGCCTTTTCGCCGTGGTAGCAAGCCGCCTCGCCTACATACCCGCGCGCCCATCCAGCTGCCAGCACGCCCGCCGCCTTCGCCTTGGCAATGCGGTCGGCAAAATCCTCGTTGGGCGTGTAGAGCGGATTGCCGAATGAGAGCGAGAACCATGTCTCGATACCTTCTGCCGCAAGCCCATCCACCACTTCATCAAGCCACCTGAAGTCATACACGCCCGGTTCCTTCTCGCATCGGAGCCACCCCGTCTGACAACGCGCCCACTTCACGCCGGCTTCTCCAAGCCAACGGTATGTCCAAGACGGATCGAAGGTGTTCCGGTCAAGCGTCTCGAATCCGATTCCGAGCGGACTTTTCGCGATGTCGCGGGAATGGCGGATTGGCGTGCGCCCAATGCGCTCGGTGCCCTTCAGCGTTTCGTAGGGATTTACAGCGCTCTGCCAATCCATCTTCAGCGGTTCACCCGCACGCTTCAATTCCGCCAACACGGAGGCGATTGCCAACATCGCCACGATGGCCGCAAGACCAAGCCTCATTTCATAATCCTCTCGGCCTATTGAGTTTACTTAATGGTCAGCCGGAAACCGAGATTGTTGGCTGGAATCCACTCCATGAACGCACCCGCGATAGGATACGCGCCAGAGAAAACCCAAGGCGTACCGTCAATGCTATCGGCCGCGTAGTAGGCAAAATACTTCACAAAGTCGTTCCATCCGGCATCGCCCGGCAATGGATATTCGCGCTGTGTGACATCAAGCGCGGGCGAGTCATGGCGGACGCGCAAATCCCCCTTGCTCACGCTTGCGAATCGCGAATTCGCAGTACTGCCACACGTCGTTGCGCTGGACGGCAGCGTCCCATTGTTGCCGAGCGCGCAATTCAGGGCAATCTGGCCCGTCTTGCCGCTTTCCAGTGCGTTCGAGTCGGCAACGGAACAGCCGACGGCACGCGTCCCGACGCCAAAAACGCCCGTTCCGAAGTTGCCCTTATGGACAACGGACGAGGAAAGCACCGAGTTCCTGAAGCCGTCCGCAGAACTTCCACAGTCTATGAAGCGGCAGCGCGTGAAGTGCGCGAGCCTTGAGATGCCGCCCGCAGGCGCATAGCAGTTCGTGAACACGCAGTCGATGAACTGAAGCGAATCTGGCCTGTTCGCACGGCCGAAGCCCGCCCCGCCAATTTCGTTGTCGGCGTCCTGCCCCACGTCCGTGTGGCCGTCGGCGAGAGTGAAGCCGATGAACGCAAGCCCTTGGTCGTATCCTCCTGTATTGTTGGAAGTGCTCACGCACCGCACGGCATCGGGACCACATCCCGGATGGTTCACCGGATCGCGCTCGTTCTTCGCCGCCGCGCCGCGTATGATCGTCTTGTCGCGGTCGCCAGTGGCGACAAACTTCACAAACCTGAGGCTTGGACAGTTGACACGGTTCGTGACGCCGCGAGCCACGCCGCCGTCGGTGCAATAGTCGCCTTCCGCAACATAGACAAGCCGCGGCTTGCCGTCGCTCGCGGCCGATATCTGCTTCTGGAGTGTCTTCCACGCCTTGGCCCATGACTTGCCATCGTTGTCATCGCTTCCGTTGACGCCATCGACGTATCGCGTGGTATTAGGCGATATGAATTCGTTCGTCTGCACCAGTCCGGCCCCATACGGAGGCGTAATCATGACATAGCCATCCTTCCCCGCATAGCGGGAGTGTATGTCCTCGGGCTTTGTCCCATGGACGGCGAGACGGAACACGCTGTCAGACAAGCCGACCTTGACTGAGATCGGCCATGAAGCGGTATAGAACAGATTGGAGCCATAAGTGGCAAAGCCATCCACAGTGGCATTGCCGGTGATCATCACGCCGCCATACGCAGGCGTCTTCGGCGTCTGATACGCGCCCACCGTGATATGCTCGGCGGAAGTGTCGATGAGGTTGCCGTCCATGTCGCGCAACTCCGTGCCGGCGGGGAGCGTGACCTGCGACAGCTTGCTAGGATCGCCCGCATTGAGCGCGGCGGAATCCGGCAGCGGATGGAAGTCGCCTAGCGCCGGCGCGAACAGCTGGAACGGCTCGGCGTTGGCGTACTTCTTCCCCTGCGTGGCATAGACGTTGGAAGCGATGACGGTGCCGTTGGTCTCATCGGAGCCATTGCCGACAAAAAGACAATTGTAGCAGTTCGCCGTCATCACCCTCGCATCCTCATTGCCGTAGATCGTACAGTTGACAAGCTTGTCTTCGCTATTATGGCTAAGTGTATCATAGCCAGAATAAATCACCCTGCAGCGGGCAAAGACGGAATTGATCGCATTGGAGCGGTAGATCGCCGCGCCTCTTGTATATCCAGCCCTGCAGTCGGAAACGAGGCATCTGTTGAGCGTTCCGCCGTACGCGGCACCGCCCCAGTATCGGGCCGTGCAGTTGGAAATTACGCAGTCGGTCACATAGAAGTTCTTGGCGTAGCTTGCGACGGAAATGGCACCACCGCAATTCCAGCTGTAGTCGGCGCTGGAACAGTTAACCGTGGCGCTTTCGCGCAGCGTGAAGCCCGTCAGCGTTGAACCTTTTCCATCCGCCGCAACGTAAACGCACCTGACGGCAGTCGGGCCGGAATGGTATGTAGCATTGCCCCCCTCGTCCACCGGGCAGAACCGCCCGACGATGTGAGTTTCGTCCTTGGTGCCCGTGGCGACGATGTTCACTTTCTTGTCGATGTAAATGCGCGTGCGCATTTGATACTCGTTACCGCCCATCGTCACCATGCGCTCATCGTAGTCCTTGTCATAGACGCCCGGCCTCACGTTGATCGTGTCACCGGCCACGCACGCATCGTTGGTGATGGCCTCGAGGATGGTGC
>Ga0310786_10009198_pt1 | contig 12576 bp, 11 predicted proteins | sample AusTroGonzalo_MG_FD_203881 | JGI IMG/M metagenome (GOLD analysis project Ga0310786, IMG submission 203881) | Bovine rumen microbial communities from tropical cattle in Woodstock, Queensland, Australia - Gonzalo_03 (v2) (version 2) | ecosystem: Host-associated > Mammals > Digestive system >...
TTATGCATCAAGTCATGCGGATGGTGCAGATGAATTTCGGCATAGCGAAGACACCATGAGGGGTCGCCCTGCTGCGATGTTTTCCACGAACAGACAATACTCATACGTTGCTTCCATAGGCAAGGACTGGCAGCCAGATTGTCCAGCACTTTGGTTTTATAGTCGGTGTTGCCTAAATTAGAGGGCAGAAGTAACCAGTTGCCAATTATTTTATGGACGGAAAGGTCAACGAGATCCCAGTTGTTGGCCTGATCGGCATATTGCAGATACATTTTGACTATTTCATCACGTCTGGTGATAGAAAGGGGGTTATTCTTCAAACGTTTGGTGACCAGTTTTTCAAACTTTGCCACGAGAATTAGAAAACCGCAGAGTCGTACTTCATGCCAGTGGTTCATGAGTAATTCAGGGATCTCACTCAAGACTAAATCTTGAGTCGCTCGAACTACTTCCCTTGTTTGTGGCACTTTCAGCCCCAGAAACTCATCGCCTTCGCCATACTGGCCTGGTGCGGTTTTGAAAAAACGCATAAGTTCCTTTCGTTGCTTCTCATTACGCAACGACTCCATGTGTTCTATGATTTCTATGGCAGTGACCATTATAGTTTCAGAATCTGTTCGGCATGTTCCTTGGTTTTTACTTGTTTGCCAGTGAAGATCTGTTCGATGCCCCCTTCTTCGTTAATAATAAAAGTGGTACGGATGGTGCCTACAGTACGTTTACCGTACATCACTTTCTCGCCCCAGGCACCCATAGTCTCTAAAAGCTCATGATTAACATCGGCAATCAGCGGGAAAGGCAACTCATGTTTTTCTTTGAATTTTATGTGCGAAGCGGCGGAGTCCTTACTCACACCAACAATTTCGTAACCATTACCTTGCAACTCGTTGTAGCGGTCGCGCAGACTGCAGGCTTCAGCTGTGCAACCACTGGTATTGTCTTTCGGATAGAAATAAAGTATTAGTTTGCGACCTTTATAATCACTTAGACGAATCTCTTGTCCCTGTTCGTCTTTTCCTAGAATCTCTGGTGCTTTGTCTCCTATTTTCATATTTGGTTATTGATTATTGTTAGAGCTTGTTAAAAGATTCTTTCCATTAACTGCCATTTTTCGTTACTCCGGGCATTGGCAGCGCAGCCTTGGAATTGGCTAACGTATGCTTCCCATTCTGCTTGGCGGGGGAGGGTGGCAAGTAGGGCCATGTCCCGCTGAAAATCGAAATCATCAATGGTATCCATAATCATGAAGAGTGATTTACCCTTGTGGTATATTTGCATATCCTTGATTCCTATTTTTCTTTGTCCTTCAATGATTTCCGGCCATACGTTTGCATGAACCTCAATGTATTTGGCTATCATTTCTGGATTATCAACCAGCGTGAGCGTCAGACAATATCTTTTCATGCTTTGCAAAGTTTAAAAGTTTAAGGGTTTAGCCCTTCAAAGGGTTAAGGTTTTTCTGGAACTGAATGCAAAGATAAACACAACCAGGAAGCAGACCGTTGGGACTAAGTAGGATATATTAATACCATAACTATCACTGACCATTCCCTGCAAGGGTGTTAGCAACGCTCCACCTAAAATAGCCATTATCAATCCACTGGCACCTATCTTCACGTCTTTAGCATGTTCCCCGTCATTGGAAACAGAACCTAATGCCAAGCCGTAAATTGTCGGGAACATCAGGCTCATAAATAAACTTACAAATATCAGGGCTATTACGCAGAACCAACCATTAGTTAACACCACTAACAGTGCACAAATCGAACTTAATATAGCACTTGTGGCAAGTAATTTTTGAGGTGCAATATACTTCATCAACCAAGTATAAATAAATCTGCTGGCGCAGAATCCAATAATGGAGATCAGGTATAGACTTGCCGCTTGTGACTCTATCATTTCCAGTTCCTTCATTACCAATCGAATGGTGAAACTCCAGACACCTATCTGTGCTCCTACATAAAAGAACTGGGCGATTACACCCCAGATGTATCTTTTGTTCCTTGTCAGACGTAGAACAGTTGCTTTCAGCGAATCCTGTTTGTCGGTATCCCGTCCTTCTGGCATCCTTGCAAACAGCATTATCGTCATAATCACTAGCAACACTCCTCCTACAGCAGCGTATGTCCCGCTCACAGAGTAGAGAGAGATATCCTGCAAAATGAAGTACTTGCTTACTATGATACCCAGAATACTGCCGATTGGATTAAAACTTTGAGCTATATTTAAACGCATGGTTGCGGTCTCAGAACTACCCATACTCATTATATACGGATTAGCTGTGGTTTCCAGTACAGAGCAACCTGCCGCCATAATATAGATGGCAATCAGATAGAAGGCATAACTTTCAATGCTGGCAGCAGGAAGGAATAAAATTGCTCCTAAAGCATAAAGGCAAAGTCCTAAGATAATCCCACTCTTAAAACTATATTTCCTAATGAATAATGCAGCTGGTAACGCCAAACAGAAATATGCTCCGTAAAATGCCATCTGGATTAGGCTGGTCTGTGTGTCATTCATCTGCATTATCTTGCGAAATGCGGCTAGCAATGTATCGGTCATATTATTGGCCAGCCCCCATAAAGCAAATAGGGAAGTGACAAGCACAAATGGCAGAAGATATCTGTTTTCAATAACTTTCATGGGAAAGGGCTCAAGGGTTAAAAACCAGGTCTGCGTATGGTGAGACGGACAGACTCATTGTTTTCTTTACAGAATTGTGCTGCGTTTTCTACTACGCAGGCAAGGTATCCGCCGCCACCGGCACCAGGCATCTTGTATGCCAGGATTTTATCCTTATAAATATCTATATATCTCTTTACGCTGCCTTGTATCATAGCAGGGAACATAGCCGTTTGGGCATTGAAACTATCTTTATATGCATTGGCAAATGTAATAAGATTTCTGTTAATGATAGCTTCCCAGCAATCATCAGCGGCTTTAGCGAGGGCTTTTACCTTAGGTTCTGTGATATCTTTACCTTCAATTACGGAACAACCTGGTTTGCGAGGGTCCATAGGAATCATAACAAGGTGGTTTTCTAACCAAGAGAGAATCGCCTCATCTTGACAGGTTTCAATCTTTTCAGGCCAGAATCGTCCGTTGTAGTAATGACGGCACAGGCCAGGTATGCAGATGCCTATAGAGTCTTGTGCCCCACTGATAATTCCGTCAGAGCGTTCTGGGTCATTCTCGAAGCAGAAGACCAGTTTCGCCAACATCTCAGGGTCCATATTGGGCAATTGGTATGGCCATATCTTCTTAATCATATTGCGTGTTGATGTTGAAAGACCACAGCGCTCGCGAATCTCGAAGGTCGGCTCCAAAGAGATGGTTACGGCCCAGCCTGGTGCAAAGCATGAAACGTATGGCTGGTCAATCCATGTGCCAGCTAAGTCAAGCCTGGTTGGTATACAGCTCTCTGTTTTTTTCAAATCTGTGGAGGATCTAGCTTTTAACCCTTCTTGTGGTGTTCGCTGTAATACCACATACTTAATCCCTCGTTCTTCGCAGAGCTTTCGTTTGTCTTCATTGCCTCCGTCCTCATTCACTACAAATACGTCAGGCTTAACAATATCCAAAGTGGGAACAAAATCCATAATGCCGCTCCCCGAATTGATATAAGCATCTTTTACATATCGGATACTTTTTACCATGAACAAGCGTTCCTGTTCTGAATAAACAGTTTTGTGGTGTTTATATCCTTCAATGGTCTTGTCACTTCCAATACCAACGTATAAGTCACCATATTCTGCTGCTTGGCGAAAGAACTCTACATGTCCGCTATGCAACAGGTCATAGCATCCTGATACAAAAACTTTTCTCATAGTTTTGTGTATATTGGGTTGTTGTCTTAGTTTTATTCTTAATATGTATCGGATGCAAAAATACAACAATTCTTTTGATTTGTTGCGTATATCAAGCAAAAAGTGTGTTGTAGTAACGAACAACACACTTTTTTGAATTCTGTACCCAGAGCCGGGGTCGAACCGGCACGGGTTGCCCCACTGGTGTTTGAGACCAGCGCGTCTACCGATTCCGCCATCTGGGCTTTTGCGGTTGCAAAGGTACGGTATTTCTCTGAAACCGCAAAACTTTTGGCTTGTTTTTTCATAATGATAAGCTCTTCTGACATTATTTGAGACTTCTTTTTGATACTTTTTATACACGACACCATTGCTATGTTGTAATTTATTGCTATTTTTGTGCAGAAAAATAAAGAAAAGAGAAGATGAACAGACGAGAATTCATACAAAGGTCTTCTGTATTAGCAGGAGCAGCATATCTTAATGCTCCCGCCTTTGCCAATGCTTTGTACACTTTAGGAACTCCCAACTTGATAATAGGTATTATCAGCGATATACACATACGCACAGCAGAGACGGCTGTTACTTTCAAACATACTTTGGAATATTTCCGAAATTTGAAAGTGGATGGCGTCATCATTGCAGGTGATATGGCTGATCAGGGATTGGAACCTCAATTGAAAGTGGTAGCCGACACCTGGTATGAAGTATTCCCTAATGATGAAGGGTTGGATGGTAAGCACACAGAGAAACTTTTCATTTATGGTAACCACGACATGGAAGGCTACTCATGGAGCAGTGTTATCAATAGTGTAGGTTCTGAAACAGCACAGGAACAGGGTATAGGAAAACGTCCTGCTGAAATATGGAAAAGGTATTTTAATGAAGACTATACACCTATCTGGTTCAAGACTATCAAGGGGTATCATTTTATAGGTGCTCATTGGCATACCAATAATATTCCCGGTTTGGCAGAACTGATGCAGCAACACGCTAGTGAACTGGAGACAGAAATACCGTTTTTCTATATTCAACATCCGCATCTGAAAAACACATGTAACGGGCCATGGGCTTGGGGGCAGGATGACGGTACAGTGACGAGGCTGATGGGGAAATATCCCAACGCAATAGCCTTTTCTGGCCACTCACACTCACCTTTGACAGATGACAGAGATTTGTGGCAAGGAGATTTTACTAGTATAGGAACGGCATCATTGCAATATCTGTATCCTATGCCAGCCCGAGAAAATACGTACCAAGATGATAGTAATCTGCGACCTGAATACCAAATGCCTAATATGGACTGTTCGAAGGGACGGCAGGGCATGATAATGAGGGTTTATGACAATGCCATCACTTTTGAACGTAGAGAATTTGTTTACGATCAACAACTGGATGAGAATTGGATATTGCCTTGGCCCATCTCATTATCGGAACCGCTCAGTTTTGAGAATCGAAGCAAGACAGCCCCTATTCCTCAATTTGAGGCAGGAGCTATGGCAACTGTAACCCAGGCAAAGGGTAGGAATCGTAATGGAACAGAGACAGAACAAGTGACGGTACACTTTCCTAATGTACTAAAGAAACGTACGGGCACAAGGGCTTTTGACTTCGAAGTACAGGTAGAATGGGAGTGGTTGGACTGCCGCTTTATCTCAGCTACCAAGCGAGTGTTCTCACCCATGAGTCTTTTTGCCGAAGCACAGGATGAGGGTGAGGTGACCTGCGTGTTCGCTGTCAGTGAGTTACCTAAAGACCGCGACTACCGCTTCATTGTCCGTCCGTGTAACTGCTACAGCAGCAAAGGTGCCCCCATTTATACAGATTGGATAAGGGATGGCAAGATTCCTACTAGTCTGACATCTACACTGACCTTAGAGAAACAATTTTATAAGACAAATACTGAAATAACAGTCTCGTTCAAGAATGCACCTGTAGGAACTGAAGCCTGGATAGGTATTTATCAGGCTGGAAAGACACCTGGTTCAAGCGATAAAGCATATACCTATCAGTATACAGAGGTTAAGGATGGAACTATCAATTTTAAGATAAGTGCTGTTGGAGAATATTTTGCTGTGCTTTTTAAAGACGGCGGTTATAGTGAATGCTCGGAACGCATACCTTTCTTTGTACTGACAAAGGACTATGATGCTACGGCTTTTGGCATGACCACGGATAAGGTGGTTTACAATGTGGGTAACCCTATTCGTGTAACCCTTGCCAATGCTCCTGCGATGAGTAAGGACTGGATAGGAATCTATGAGGACGGTATTGTGCCTAAGGAAGCCAAGTGCCCCTGTTACTTGTACAATAGCAAGACGTCTGGAACGGTTGTCCTGAACACCAGCAGTAACAATAACTGGACGAGTGCCCTCTCTACAGGTGTGTACTTCATAGGTTATTTTATGTCAGATGGCTATACTGAGCCATTTGAACGTAAATATGTGGTGATAGGAAAGCCTGCCTCGCTTCGAAGTAGCAAGACGGAATATGCCGAGACGGATGCAATAGCCCTCTCATACAGTTCGCTGCCAGTCCACTTTGCCTGTCAGCTGTGTAGTCAGGCAGAAGGGGAGACGACATGGACTCCAGTGAAAGAGCTCTCAGGAGCCAGCGGTACCATAGAATTGGGGATTCTGCAGCCTGGTACATACAAGTATGCGCTGTGTATTGATGGAACTCCAGTCTCTCAGACACTGACATTGAATATAAAAGAGGATGCTGAAACAGCTAATGCGACAATTCCTGCTGCTATCTTAGGAACAGGCGTTTACGACCTTTCTGGTCGTACATGGAAGAAGGTTCCCGACCGTGGGATGTTTATAAAAAACGGGAAGAAGATGCTGAAATAAAAAAACAGGGCGATTTCGCCCTGTTTTTTTTCATTGATGTGTGTGTGAATTTATTCTTTGGTCTCAATCAGTTTCCAAAGACCGGCAGCAATGATTGCACCTGCAAACGGACCGACAATGAAAATCCCGACGTTAGTCAGTGCATCGCTACCGGCAAAGATAGCTGGACCTATGGAACGTGCGGGATTCACACTGGTACCAGTGAAGTGGATACCTACTAAGTGAATGAGAATCAAGGAAAGACCAATGGCCAGACCTGCAAATTTTCCTGTATCACTGTTGGTTTTGTGTGTCGCGCCTAATACCACTAAAACAAAAAGAGCGGTGAGAATAGTCTCTACAATGAGTGCTATTATGGCACTGCCATTACATCCGGCTCCAATGCCGTTGGCTCCAATGCCTGTTTCTGCACCATAGATACCAGCCAAAGCTGCACCGGCTATGATGGCCCCTGCAAACTGTCCAATCATATAGCCTGCACAATCTTTGCTGCTGATACGACCAGTAACAAGGCAGCCCAAAGTAATGGCAGGATTGATGTGACAACCGGAGATGCCTCCGATGGTGTAAGCCATAGCTACAACGACAAGACCAAAAGCAATGGCAGTTCCTACTACAGATGCGGTATCTGTTCCACAACTCAGACTGACGGCTGCACCGCAACCGAGGAATGTCAGTACAAATGTACCGATACATTCTGCAATGTACTTTTTCATAATTTATTTAATTTATGTTATTCTTTATTCCGTTGGTCAAGTTAAAATTGAAAGTAGAATGGCCTTTGACTGTTGCTCTCAACTCTACACTTTAATCAGCATCAGTCTCTGGCTGATTTGGGAGAGGGCTTTGGTCATTTTTCTTCCCTAAATACTCGGGGAGCGACATACCAGCCTGCTCAAAGAGTTCGTTCAATGGGGGAACACTCTTCATAAGGCCTGAGAGGAAGTTGGCTGTAGAGCCTTTTCCGTCGGCATTGCTGCCATTGTCCCAAACAGTAACCTTATCGATATTGATACCCTTGATAGCCTCTACCTGTGTCTTTACCAGTTCGGGCAGTTTCTCCAGGAGCAGCAGAGTGTAAGCCTTGGTAGCATCACCTCCGGCAGCTTGAATCATCTTGTCGTAACCCTCGGCCTGCTTGGTCAGAATCTGGTAGAGACCCTTTGCTTCGGCTTCCATCTTGGCATAGATAGCATCAGCTTCACCTTTTGCATTGACACGTTTTTGCTCGGCAGCAGCCTCAGCTTCAATGACGAGACGCTTCTTTTCAATCTCCTGCTTAACGATGATGTTGGCATTTTGAGTGGCACGCTCACGGGAAGCACGGGCATCCTCTGCTTTTTGCTCAGCAGCATAAGATTCTTCCAAAGCGTGAGCCTGAGCTACATTTTCGGCAGCTGTAGCACGACGCAGAGCCTCTGCCTCGTTCTCGCGACGGTCAGCATCTGAATTGGCTATATTGATCTTAGCTTCGTTTTCACCTTTTACGGCCTCCGCATTAGCAGCAGCGGTACGGATTCGGGTTTCACGGACTGCTTCAGCTTTTCCAATCTCACCCATTTTTTCCTGTTCAGCTACACGAACCTTAGCTTCGTTAATAGCCTTGGCGGCAGCCTCCTGACCAAGAGCCTCGATGTAACCGCTTTCATCCTTTATATCAGTTACATTTACGTTGATAAGTTTCAAACCAATCTTCTTGAGTTCTACTTCTACGTTGGCTGTGATAGCCTCAAGAAATTTATCACGGTCGGAATTCAACTCCTCGATACTCATGGTTGCAATAACCAAACGAAGTTGGCCGAAAAGGATATCCCTGGCCATTTCCTGAATCTGATTAGCTGTCTGTCCAAGCAAGCGTTCTGCAGCAGCATTCATATATTCGGGGTCTGTGCTGATACCAACAGTAAAACGGCAAGGCACATCAACTCGGATATTCTGGCGAGATAGTGCATTAGTAAGGTTTGCATCGATACCTATAGGAGTAAGGCTCATGTACGCATAATCTTGAATAACAGGCCATACAAAAGCGCCACCGCCATGAACACAATTGGCGGACTTTTTGGCACCGTTGCCACTACCATAGATGACAAGAATCTTATCAGCAGGACACTTCCTGTAACGATTGGCCAAAAAGGCCACAATGGCAACCACCAGAATGGCACTCACCACAATAAGAGTTAGGGGATCTTGAAACATAATTTCTTATTTTATTTTATTGAACATTGAGCATTGTTTTATCCCTCACTACTAAGCTAATTCCACTTCCAGTACCTTCTTATCTATTACGCGTAACACGCGCACTTTAGTACCAGAAGGAATCTGTTCGCCAGATGTGCGTGCATCCAGTTCTTGAACAGAGCCGTTAAAACTAATCTGCACTTTACCCAATCCTTGATTCTGGGCAGGGATACGCATATATACATCGCATACCTTACCTACGGCGTCATTGATATTAAAGGCTCCATTACTTTGTAACTTCATCATTTGACGGAAAAGGAATATAAAAATGGCAACAAAAAGACATCCTACGAATACAGCTGTAATGCAGAGTGCAATGGCATTAGGAATAGTATCCCACAGGCTTACACCAGCCCAGCCAAAACCTAACAGGAAATAGAATATATTGCGGATGGAGAGCAGGTGCATGCTTCCAGCATCATCCAAACTGTCTGTGTCAGTACTGAAATCAACATCAGCACTTCCTGAGTCGACATCGCCCATACCTGCAAAAGACATGGTCATCTGAATAATTACTACAATGGATGCAAAGATAGCAATACCCCAGTAAATTTGGAGGGTGGGGTCGAGTTGGTTAAACCAATCAGTAAGAATAGCCATAAGTCTTTAATGTTTTAGTTTCAATGTTTTTTATTGTTTCCAACATACAAAGATACTCTTTTTTTAGTTATGCGATTATAAAAATTGGTTGAATGTTGTAAATTCTGTCACTTTTTTATATGTTTGCAACTCAAAAATTACAAAAACATAGAGATATGGCTCAGCATCCTTTGAAAAAGTTCAGGTTCTGTCCCCTGTGCGGTTCGGACAGATTTATAGAAAATAACAATAAAAGCAAACGCTGTGGGGCGTGTGGCTTTGTGTACTATTTTAATCCCAGTGCCTCGACAGTGGCGGTTATTGTGAATGAGAAGAATGAACTTTTGGTTGTACGCAGGGCTAAAGAACCTGCCAAAGGAACCTTGGATTTGCCGGGAGGTTTTTGTGACTGCTATGAGACTAGTGAGGAGGGAGTAATACGTGAAGTAAAGGAAGAGACTGGACTAAGTGTAGACAAAATTTGTTTTATGTTCTCTATTCCCAATATTTATCCATATGGTGGTCTGGACATTCATACTATAGATATGTTCTACCTTTGTCATGTTGACAGCACAACAAATGCTGTTGCAGCCGATGACGCAGCAGAAATTATGTGGATTCCTTGGAAAGAGGTACGTCCGGAAACCTTTGGTTTAACCTCAATTAGAAAAGGCGTACAACAAATTTTAGCAAAAAAAATCCCTAATATATAAGGTGTAGACCAAAAAAATACAGTACCTTTGCCGCCGCAATTATAAAAAACGAACGAATGATGAAGGAAAATCTGGTAATAGTGGAGAGCCCGGCAAAGGCAAAGACTATAGAAAAATTCCTGGGAGAGGACTATAAGGTTGTATCAAGCTATGGTCATATCCGAGACCTGAAAAAGAGGAGTTTCAGTGTGGACGTTAATACGTTCACCCCGCAATATGAAGTACCAACCGACAAAAAAAGCGTAGTTGAGAATTTGAAGAAGCTGGCTAAAGAAGCAAGGACTGTATGGTTGGCTTCCGATGAAGACCGCGAAGGAGAGGCCATCAGTTGGCATCTGTATGAGGTGCTGGGGCTGAACCCTGAGAATACACGTCGCATAGTTTTTCATGAAATTACGAAGCCTGCTATTCTGGAAGCTATTGAGAATCCTCGTAGGATAGACTTAAATCTGGTAAACGCCCAGCAGGCCCGCCGTGTATTGGACCGTATTGTAGGTTTTAAACTTAGTCCTGTCCTTTGGCGTAAGGTAAAGCCAGCCCTGAGTGCTGGTCGTGTGCAAAGTGTGGCTGTTCGTCTTATTGTAGAGCGTGAACGTGAGATTCAGAATTTCAATGGTGAGGATAATTTCCGTATTACAGCCGTCTTTACTAATGCAGAGGGCAGCGAAGTCAAAGCAGAACTGAACCAGCGTTTTTCCACCTTGGAGCAGGCTGAATCGTTCTTGAAGAAATGCATAGCTGTAAACTACACCGTTCAGGATATTAGTACTAAGCCTCAGAAACGCATTCCTGCCCCTCCCTTTACTACCAGTACCTTGCAGCAGGAAGCTGCTCATAAGTTGGGCTTCACTGTAGCCCAGACTATGATGGTGGCACAGCATCTGTATGAAAGTGGTCGAATCACTTATATGCGTACAGATAGTGTGAATCTAAGTAAACTTTGCTTAGGTGCCAGCAAACAGGTGATAAAGGAGCAGATGGGTGAAAACTATGTGAAAACCAGACAGTACCAAACCAATTCAAAGGGTGCCCAAGAGGCTCATGAAGCCATCCGCCCCACCTATATGGATCAGATACAGATAGAGGGAACCCAGCAGGAACGTCGCCTGTATGACTTGATATGGAAGCGTACCATTGCCAGTCAGATGGCTGATGCTGAGATAGAAAAAACTCAGGTTGTTATTAGTATCGATGGTATGGATGAGTTTTTTGTCGCCAACGGGGAGGTTGTGAAGTTTGACGGATTCTTACGTGTATATAAAGAAACTGAAAACGAGATAGAACTGCAGGAGGGAGACTCCACAGGAATTTTGCCTGTGTTGACGATAGGTGATATCTTACAAAGAAACGTAATTGTAGCTACACAGCGTTTTGCACAGCGTCCTATCCGTTATAACGAAGCCAGCCTGGTGCGTAAACTGGAAGAACTGGGAATAGGAAGACCCAGTACTTATGCAGCTACCATTACTACCATACAGCAACGCGAATACGTTGCCAAGGGTGATAAAGCAGGCGAGGAACGTACTTATCAGACCCTGACGTTGAAGGATGATAAAATAACAAGTGCCAGCCATAAAACTACTATCGGAGCTGAGCATGGCAAACTGATTCCTACAGATACGGGTATTGTGGTGAACGATTATCTGAGTGAGAATTTTCCCAGTATCATGGATTATAATTTTACGGCCGACATAGAGAAGGAATTTGATGAGATAGCAGAAGGTAAGATGGAATGGACGGGCGTTATACATGATTTTTACGATGATTTTGATCCGCTTGTAGAACGAGCCGGTAATACACATACCGAACACAAAGTGGGAGAGCGTCTGTTGGGTAATGATCCAAAAACAGGAGAGCCTGTTACGGTGAAAATCGGCAGATTTGGTCCTGTGGCTCAGATTGGTAGTTCTGATGCTGATTCAAAACCTCGTTTTGCGCAGCTCAAAAAAGGTCAGACGCTGGAAACCATAACGTTGGAGGAGGCTATGGAGCTGTTCCGTTTGCCCCGTGAGTTAGGTAAATACTTAGGTAAGACAGTAACAGTTGGAGCCGGTAAGTTTGGCCCATACGTGGTACACAACGGTACTTATGTTTCTATTCCCAAGGATGTAGATCCCCTGAAGATTACATTCGAGGAAGCTGTTATTATGATTCATAAGAAGCACATTGAAGAAGAGGAACGTCACCTGAAGAAGTTTGAGGATGTTGATCTTGAAATATTGAACGGCAGATATGGCCCCTACATTGTATACAAAGGTGCTAACTACCGTTTGCCCAAGAATCTGCATGACCGTGTGAAAGACTTGACAGTGGAAGAGTGTATGCAAGTGGTAGAAGGACAGGTTGAGAAGGCTTCCCGACACAGAAATAAATGAAAAGTATTATCTT
>Ga0310786_10009199_pt1 | contig 12575 bp, 14 predicted proteins | sample AusTroGonzalo_MG_FD_203881 | JGI IMG/M metagenome (GOLD analysis project Ga0310786, IMG submission 203881) | Bovine rumen microbial communities from tropical cattle in Woodstock, Queensland, Australia - Gonzalo_03 (v2) (version 2) | ecosystem: Host-associated > Mammals > Digestive system >...
TTTCCCATTCAACGGAAAGATCCGGAGCTGCGGGGATCATGCGATCCATCCCAAGGAGTTCCCGCAGTTTTTCGCGCGCCGCGCCCTGCCAGGACTTCAGATCGCCGCCGTCGTAACTCATGGACGGGGTGACTTTGCGGAACAATTCCCGTTCGTAATCATAGGTACATTTCACGCTACGCATCCTCCTAGCCGAAACACGATCGGCGGACCTTATTTTATCATATTATTTATACAGCTTGCAAAGCTTTCTGTTCTCTTGTTTTATTTGACACACTCGGCAAGATCGCGTTTTGGGAAGGGTTTGCCGTGTCCGACGTACAAAAACTCGGCGTCCATTGCAAGAAGTTGCTTCCGGCTTTCCGTAAGCGCGGCGTTGTCTTCCATCCACAGCGGGGAGTCAAACCGAAAGCGTTAAGAAAAAGCGCCTTGACTTATCCGAGAGAATTATGGTATATCAGAATAAGGAGGACTGATATATGAATAAAATAAAGAGAATCTTGATCATCCTTCTCTCTATCTTGACATTCGGAGGGATCCTCGGCATGATCCCCGCCTGCAAGGAGACCCCGAAAGCTGAGCCTGAAACCAAGAGCGGTCCAAAATTCGTGGCGCACAGAGGCTACAGTCAAGAGTATGTGGACAATACCGAAGACTCTTTTCGCGCCGCGGCGAAACTGGACTTCTACGGCATCGAAACCGACATCCGCAAGAGCAAGGACGGCTACATCATCTGTAACCACGACGCCACTGTGAAATATGCCGACGGCTCGGAGCTCACGATCGCGCAAAACACCCGCGCAGAGCTGACTAAGAAGTCCCTCAAAAACGACAAGACGGATGAGGATGTCTATCTCTGCACCTTTGAGAGCTATCTCCGCGCCTGCAAAGAGGGAAACAAAGTGGCGGTCATCGAACTGAAAGACTATTTCAATACCGAAGAGCTGTACGGCGTCCTCGAAATCATCGACAACGAATACGATATCGATAAAGTCACCTTCATTTCCTTCAGCTACGCCCCCCTCTTGTCGATCAAGAAGATCGACCCGACGATCGAGCTACAGTACCTCTCTCAGACCGAGAACGACCCGAAATTCGAGAATTGCCTCAGTGACGGCATCTCCATCGATATCAAAGAGACCATCCTGACCGAAGAATTGGTGAGGACCTTCCACGACGCCAATCTGAAGGTGAACGTCTGGACCGTGGACGACGAGGAATATCTCGAACTCGCGCGCGCGTATGGCGTGGACTACGTCACGACAAACCTCTACTGGCAGGACTGACGGACCCTCTTCTCCCCCTCTCTCTTTCCCCTCGGCGCAGATATATATCTGCGCTTTTTCTTGTCATTTTTTTGAAATGTTGCTATAATGATTTCATCACGAAAGGAATGATCTCGCAAGCGAGATCGAGAAAGAAGATGAAAGTCATTATCACGAAAGATTATCAAACACTCAGCAAAAAGGCATTCGACGTCATGAAGGAAGTCATCGAGAAGAAACCCGACGCGGTCCTCGGACTGGCGACCGGTTCCACTCCCCTCGGGCTGTACGCTCTGATGGCGGAGGATCACCTAAAGACCGGCAGAAGTTACCGCGATATTCGCGCGGTCAACCTCGACGAGTACTACGGTCTCTCCCCCGAGAACGACCAGAGCTATCGCTACTTCATGCGTCACAACCTCTTTGACAAGATCGATATCCTTTTGGAGAATACCCATATCGAGAACGGTCTCGCCGCGGATCCCGCCGAGGAATGCGCGAGATATAACGCCCTGCTCGCCGCCATGCCGAGAGACATCCAGTTGCTCGGGATCGGAGAGAACGGTCACATCGCTTTCAACGAACCGGGAACCCCCTTCGACGAGGAAACCCACACTGTGAAGCTCACCGAGAGCACCATCGCGGCAAACGCTCGCTTCTTCAAGAGCATCGACGAAGTCCCGCGCGCTGCCTTCACGATGGGACCGAAAAACATCTTCGACGCGAAAAAAATCCTCATCCTCGCCACAGGCAAAAACAAAGCGCAAGCGGTGCGCGGCATGGTGGAGGGAGAAGTTACCCCCGATCTCCCTGCTTCCCTCTTGCAGAAGCATCCCGATTGCATCCTGATCGCCGACAGCGAGGCAGCGTCTCTCCTGGAAGGAGATTACCACAAAGCGGAATAATCCCCCTATCACGATTTCATTAATCGACAAAAAACTTTTCCTCCGAAACGGGAAAAGTTTTTTCTTAATATGCTTGACCGAATCCTTTTTCGATGGTAGTATAGATTTGCGAATCAGTCGCAAATCATAGGGAGTATTTATGAGATTCTATCGAACCGAACAACGGAAAAGCATCTTGAACTACCTCGAAGGGAAGCACGATCAATGCGTCACCGCGGGAGAGATCGCGGACGCGCTCTTCCCCGCCGTCAGCAAGAGCGCGGTCTATCGCAATCTCGCCGACCTCGAGCAAGAGGGAAGAGTCGTGCGGGTGACTCTCTCCGGAGAGAGGTCTTCGGGCTATCGCTATGCGGACACCCACACCTGCAAGGGCAAGATCCATATATCCTGCGTGCGTTGCGGTAAGACGGAGCACGTCTCCTCTTCCGCCGCCAGAGCATTCGAGGCGGCGCTCGCCGCGTCGGACGGGTTCTCCCTCAACAAAAGCGAATGCTTACTCTACGGCATCTGCCCGACCTGCAGACAAGGAGGCGCTCTATGAAACGTTTGATCGTCATTCTCCTGATCGCGCTTTTGATTCTCCCTCTCGCGCTGACCGCGACGGGGTGCAAGGCAACCGACAACGGAAAGATCAAAATTGTCGCCACCATCTTCCCCATTTACGATTGGGTGATGGTCGTACTCGGTGATCAAGCAAACGAAATGAAGGTAGAACTGCTCGTGGACAACGGCGCCGATCTTCATTCCTTCCAAGCCTCCGCCGCCGATATCAAGGCGATCGCGGAAGCCGATCTTCTCCTCTACGTGGGCGGAGAATCGGATGACTGGGTGGAAGACGCCCTGAAGAATGCCACGAATAAGAATATGAACAAGATGAATCTCCTCTCTCTCCTCGGTGAAAAGGCGCGCCCCGAAGAATACAAAGAAGGCATGGAGCACGGGGAGGAAGATGCGCACGACGACCATGACGAAGAGGAGGAGCACGAATCGGACGAGCACGTCTGGCTCTCTCTTAAGAACGCCGTCTTCTACGTGGGGCTCATCGAGAAGGAACTCGAGGCGATCGACCCCGATCACGCCGACATCTACAAAAAGAATGCAGAGGACTATATCGCTTCTTTGAATGCGCTCGACGCAGAGTATCAAACGGCGGTGGACGCCTCCTCCAGGCACACCATCCTCTTCGGGGACAGATTCCCCTTCCTCTATCTGACGAAGGACTACGGCATCGACTATTATGCGGCGTTTGCGGGCTGTTCGGCGGCAAGCAACGTCAGCCTGAAAACCATCGATTTCCTGAGAAGTAAAGTGGACGAACTCAACCTCAAAGTCATCTTCCGACTGGAGAATTCTTCCGACGAAATCGCGAGAACGATTAAAGCCAATTCCGCCGCCAAGAATCAAGAGATCCTCGTACTCGATTCTCTGCAATCGGCGAACCATGATGAATACAAAAACGGGAGAACCTATCTCTCCGTGATGACAAGTAATCTCGAAGCTCTCAAAAAAGCTCTCGCATAAAGAAACGCTATGGCACAACTCTCTTGCAACAACCTCACACTCGGCTACGAAAACGGCGCGATTCTCGAAGGGCTCACCTTCTCTGTGGAGAAGGGAGATTACCTCGCGATCGTCGGCGAAAACGGCTCGGGGAAAAGCACTTTAATGAAGACCGTTCTCGGTCTTATCAAGCCGCTTGACGGCGAGATCTCCTTCGGAGAAGGGGTCGGCAAGTACGAGATCGGCTATCTGCCGCAACAGTCGCCCATCCAACGCGACTTCCCCGCTTCGGTATGGGAAGTGGTGCTCTCGGGCTGTCTGTCACAGAAGAGATTTCGTCCCTTCTTCAGCAAAGCCGACAAAGCGCGCGCTCGCGACAACATCGAAAAAATGGGGCTCGTTCCCCTCATCAAGCGCTCTTACCGTGAGCTGTCGGGCGGACAGCAACAGCGCGTCCTACTCGCTCGCGCCCTCTGCGCCACCGAGAAGATCCTCCTTCTCGACGAACCCGTCTCGGGACTGGACCCCAAGGTCACGGCGGAAATGTACGAAATCATTCACGATCTCAATCAAGAGGGCATCACGATCATCATGATCTCCCACGACATTCACGAAGCGGTGCGCTATGCGAATAAGATCCTGCATATCGGCAAGGTCCCCTTCTTCGGCAATGTGAAGGATTACCTCGCCAGTGAACGAGGCAGATTGTACGCGGCGGAAATGCAGAATGCCGAAAAGGAGGTGAAAGAATGACAGAATTCTTCCGCACCTTCGGTGAATACATGACTTTCGCCCCCGCGCGCTATGCGCTCATCGTGGGAGTGCTCATCGCCCTCTGCTCTTCTCTGCTCGGCGTAACCCTTGTGCTGAAACGCTTCTCCTTCATCGGAGACGGTCTGTCGCACGTCGCTTTCGGTGCGATGGCTGTCGCTGCGGTGGTCGGGCTCACCAATCAGATGCTCATCGTCCTCCCCGTGACGGTGGTCTCCGCGATCCTCCTACTCCGCACGGGACAACACGCCCGCATGAAAGGGGATGCGTCTGTCGCGCTGATCTCGGTCTTCTCGCTCGCATTCGGGTATCTCTTGATGAATCTCTTCCCCACTTCGGCAAACGTTTCCAAGGATGTGTGCGGCACCCTCTTCGGGTCCACTTCCATCCTGACCCTCTCGCCGCTGACGGTATGGCTTTCAGCCGGATTATCCCTCCTCACGGTGGTGGTCTTCGTGATCTTCTATAACCGCATCTTCGCGGTGACTTTCGACGAGAATTTCGCAAAAGCGACGGGCGTCAAGACAGAGCTATATAATCTCATCATCGCGGTCATCATCGCGGTGGTCATCGTGCTTGCGATGAATCTCGTGGGCTCCCTCCTGATCTCCGCGCTCATCATTTTCCCCGCGCTCGCCTCGATGCGTCTCTTCAAGAGCTTCCTCTCGGTGACGATCTGCTCCGCCGTCTTTTCCGTGCTTACGGCGTTTCTCGGTCTGCTCCTTGCCATCGGTCTGCCGCAAGGTGTCCCAGTCGGGCCCACGATCGTGGTGGTGCAGGCAGTCGCCTTCGGCGTATTCTTCCTGATCGATATGATCAAACAGAGGGTGAGAGCATGAGAAAGATCCTACCGGCTCTCCTATTGATCGCTCTCCTCTTCACCGTCGCAGCCTGCGGCACGCCAGACCGCTACGACCTCACCGAGAAAACCTTCTTCTACGGCATGACGGTGATACTGGACTATCCCACCGAATATACCGACAAGGTCATTTCCTTCGACTGCTTCACCTATCGGCTGACCGACGTCAACGGGAAAAACTATCTCTGCGGCGTCAGGAAGTGCTCGTCGGAATACGGGTGCAACTGCGGCAAAGATACCGTGATCGGATTCATACTGGACTACGATGGCGAGATCCCCGAGCCGAAGAATCAGAGCGACGACACGCCGGACAAGAGCTGGATCCACGTCGAAGGCAAGCTCGCGAGCACCGAAAAAGAGGCATTTCGGATCTACGCCTATAAGGGTGACGAGATCGATTACAGCGTGACGGAGCCCATCGCCTTCTATCACTTCGCAGTCTCTACTCTGACTCCGATAGAGGACTATTCGGGCCTCGCCTATTTCGTGACGAAATAAAAGGAGATTATTATGGCAAACAAGAAGTATTTGGAACAACGAATTCGTGCGGAAAAAGAGAAAGCGCTCCTCGCGAAGCAGAAAAAACTGCGCATCTTCCCCTTGCTATCCCTCGGCGTTACGGTGATCCTTCTCCTCCTCATCATGGTGAACTGGGCAGGAATCTATAATACGAGCATTGATGACTACGAGGTCAAATTCACCGGATTCCAGTGTATTGTCGCAGGACTCGGCAATAACTATACCTCTATCAATAAAAGTGCTTTCGGCGACATCGCCGCCCCTTTCTACTACTATCTACCCAATCTCACGAAGACACTCGGCGCGATCAGCTCCGTTCTCTTATTCGTCCTGATCGTGCACATCTTGATCGAGCTCTTCGCCGCGATCACGAATAAGCAGGGGATCTTCAACTATCTCGGGATCGGATTCGCCCTCGCGGAAGGCGTGCTCTTCATCGTCTGTTACGCGACAGCCCTCTCGATGGAGGACGTCCTCATCGAGAAGTATTGCAATGGAAATCCCGCCTGTTCCATCCAATCGGGCGCGATCATTCCCGCCCTTATCGCGATCCTCTCCATCGCGATCCCCGTTCTCGCAATCATCTTCACGAAGAGAATGCAAGGGGAAGTCTCCCAGCCCGCTGTCGCGCCGCAAAAAGAGGCTCTTCCGCCGCAAAAAGCAAAAAATAGAAACAGATAAGGAAACAATCATGAAGAAAACAACTTTGATCTGCCTTTTGATCATCTTTACAGCACTCGCGGCTTTTATTATCGCCGCTTGCGAAAAGAATCATGATTTCGGATCATGGAAGATGAACACCGATTCCACTTGTACGGAAGAAGGTGAAGAAATCCGAACCTGCCGTAGTTGCGGAGAAACGGAAACCCGTGCCATTCCTCCTTATGGTCATGATGAGATTTGGATAATCGACCGAGAAGCGACTTGCACAAAGAACGGCGAAAAACATAAAGAATGTAAAGTGTGCGGAGAAATCCTCGCCACGGAAGTAATAAAGGGCGACCATAATTACATGATAGAAGAACGAAGAGAGCCCATGGGATCCACGGACGGGTACATACGCTATACTTGCGATCGTTGCGGAGATAGCTACGATGACATCCTAGCTGCATCGCCCGCCCCCGTATCGGTGTGGAATGGTACCGACGAAGTCAAACCCACTTCTTTGGTCAGAATCGACGACATCTATTACTATGAAATCAATTCAGCGGCAGAGCTGGCATATCTGCACAATGAAACAGAAATAAACAACTATTCACTGAATTGCGACATCGTTCTGAACGACAAGAAATTGTATTATAACGAAGAAGGTGAATTAGTGCCGAACGCTTCATCATTAAATCATTGGACCGGTTTTATTTGTAACAGGTTCCGCGGAAATGGCTATAAAATCAGCGGTTTGTATAGCACCAAGAGTGGTTTGATATATGAAGCCAAAGGTGATATTACAGACCTAACGGTTGAAAATGCATACATCAACATCCAACTAAAAAAAGGTGATCGCGATTATGTAGGCGGAATATGCAATAGTCTTGGTGGATCCTACTATGCTCTTGGTTCAGTCAACTGTAAAAAAGCAGAATACTGCTCATTTAGCGGCGCCATCATTTGCAGTTGCGATGATACCGTTTTTATTGACGGGGATAGGAGCATGGAATTTAGCTCAGATATAAATCTCGGTGGGCTTTTTGGATACGTTGGTTCTATGGAAACCATAATAAGCCATTGTGAATGTTACGGCCTGATAAAAGCAATAAATCTCAATTATAATAATCATGGCTGTGATATCGGCGGCATTGTTTATGACTGTCAAAATATAAATAATTGCGTCAATTATGCCACTATAAAGAGCGAAACCGAAGGCTTTTTCGGCTGTGGCGGTATTCTCGCAAACAGTATGGGGGAAGTTAACAATTGTACTAATTACGGAGAGATCATCGGGCAAGTCGTGGGCGGTATTTGCGGGATGAATAACGGTCATTCCAAATGTCTGAATTCCGTTAATTACGGAAACATAACTGCCACATCCGTTTGCGGAGGTATCGCGGGACGAAATTACGGCAAGATCGCTGATTCGGACAATTACGGCGACGTTACTGGCACAACTAATGTCGGCGGCGTATGCGGCGAAAACAGAAGCTCTATAACCTCATCCAATAATCATGCGCAAGTTAAAGGTGAAACTAATGTCGGCGGTGTGATCGGAAAACATGAGTTTATGAAAGACGGCGCAGAGGTCTCTGCTTGCGGTTTTGTCGTGACAGACGATATCAATGACGGACTATATGGAATAGGTAATATGTCAAGTAATGAAGAGTGCACTATATTGCACGAATAGTCCATATCTTCATTTCTAAGCACAAAAAAAGCGAAAAATGCAGAGGGTATGCCCTGCATTTTTCTCATTTCCCCCCTTGAAATCGTTTTTTGTTATATGATATAATATTTTTATAAAATCCAACCATAAAGGAGATAATTATGGGCGAATACAGTAAATTTATATCGGAAAAACGCAGAGCCGTCCCCACCCCGAAGGATTTGGTGGACGAGAACGGAAAGGTCGTTTTCGGCACCTTTGACAAAGAGTTCGAGACGATGGAGCTCCTCCGCGCCAAGAAACCGACCAGAGCACCGCAGTTCATGAATAAATTCAAATTGACCCTCTGGGAAGCCACCGAAGTGCACCTGAAGAACGGCGTGCTCCTCGCGGTCGTCTGCGATATGGGTATCTTCGGCAAGCAGCTCAATATGTTCTATGACAAGCGCTCCCATAAGGTCTATTGCTGGGACACGCAGATCAAGAGCAAGGACACCAAGATCGCGCCCAACCTCTTGAACGGATCGATCGCCGAAGCGGCTTCGGACGTCGGCTTCGTGAAGTACGTGAATAATTTCCAAGACGGTAAAGCCGAGCTCTCCGGTAAGCACACCGTGGGCGGCAAGGCATTCTGCTTGGTCACCGAAGGCAAGGAGGACAAGACGGCGGTCAGCGCGATCAAGGAGAATAAAGTCTACGATCCCGCCCTTGCCACCATCGAGTACGACTTCAAGCTCACCAACCTCTCCGATCCTTGCGTCGTCAGTATCCCCTTCCCCTATAGCGACAACCGCACCCTTTACAGCCAGAAGAACTTCTTCAAGGCAGAGGGCAAGCTGATCATCAACGGCGAGGAGATGCTCACGGATGACGAAAGCGTCGCCATCATCGACGATCACCGCGGCTACTATCCCCGTCGCGCTCACTACGACTGGGTCACGACGATGGGCAAGTGCGACGTGAACGGCGAGAAGAAGTATCTCGCATTCAACCTCACCCGCAACCAGTCCATCAATCAAGAGGACTACAATGAGAACATCCTGTGGCTCGAAGGCAAGTCCAGTCTCCTCCCGCCCGTGACCTTCACGAGATCTCCGGAGACCAAAGACTTCAAAAACTACGCCGAGTGGATCGTGAAGGACGAGCACGACATGGTCAACCTGAAGTTCAAGGTCTACGGCATCAACCCGATGATCCTGCACGCGCTCGTCGTGAATATCGACTACTTCGTCGCTTGGGGTGAGCTCGAGGGCTATATCCGTGACGAGGACGGCAATAAGTACATCCTCGACGGCATGATGGGTATGGGCGAAGATAAGACCCTTCTCCTCTGATCATTTCCGGAATACAAAAAACTCCTTCGGCAAAAACCGAAGGAGTTTTTTTATCAAATCACAATCAGCCGATTCTTCCTCCCTTGATGAATTCATTTAGGAGAGAGGTGGAAGGAATGGTCATATTCGGGATATCGGATACTTCCTTCAGCACCTCACGGATATTGTTCGTCCACTTGTGCGGATAACTGTCGAGAGAATTCCCAAGACAGCGCTTGTAGACGAGCAGTTCGTAATCGTACACGCTGTCCACCGTGAATCTCGCTTTATGTACGTAGGGGTAGATATTCTCCCGCTCCGCTTTCAGCACTTCGTCCCACTGCGCGAGGGTGTCCGAGAGAGAGTGCCCGCGTGAATAATGATCGCGCAAGATGCGACGAAGCAGTCTCAGCTCCACCGGCGCGATCGTCCTGCCACTCGGCAAGAGGAAGTCGCGACGCGGCGAGATATAGATGCCGATGATCGTGTCGTCGTGGATGCTGTATTTGCCGAGGATCACGGGATTCAATGCGTGGATACCCTCCACGATCGTGATATCCGCCTCTTCGGGGATGATATCCTGCGTGTCACCCGCACGCTTCCCCTCGATGAAGTCGAAGCGAGGGATCACCACGCGGCGCCCCTCAAGGATAGACTCCAGCGTGTAGGTCAGCAGTTTCACGTCCATCGCATTCAATGAGTCCATATCGAGCAGCCCCGAAGGGAGCACCTCGATCTTGTCCCTGTCGATGAAGAAGTCGTCCGTCGACACGCGATGCACCTTCACCCCGCGAAACTCCAGACGATCCGCAAGCAGATTCGCGAAGGTGGTCTTGCCGCTCGCGGAAGGGCCGGCGATCATGATCATCTTCACCGAACGCTCAGAGTATATCTTATCCGCGATCCTGATGACCTGCGAATCAAAATTATACTCACTATTGTAAATGAGCGAAGAGAGTCTCCTCTTTGCCAATGCTTCCATATCCGACCAATGAATCATACTGTCACCTCACCTATTTATTTTATCATCATTCGGGAGGAAAGGCAATATGCTCTTTCATTATATGATTTCCTTCCCTCTTTCGTCCCCCAATACTTCTTTGATTGACAGCACGGGAAGAAGCCGATATAATGAAAACAAATCACACGGGAGGTCACTATGACACCGAAAGATATCTATCGCAAAATCGATCACACGCAACTCTCTGTCGGCGCGACAGAGCAGGACTTCTTGCGCCTCGCGGAGGAAGCGATCGCGGCGGAGGCTGCTTCGGTCTGTGTCCCCCCCATCGCTCTCCCCCTCTTGAAGAACCGTTACGGCGACAAACTCCGCCTGACCACCGTCATCGGCTTCCCGAACGGATACCAAACCACCGAGACCAAGGTCTACGAAGCAAAGGACGCGATCGAGAAAGGCGCGGACGAGATCGATATGGTCATCGCAGTCGGCAAGGCGAAGGAAGGTGATTTCGACTATCTGCTCCACGATATCCGATCGGTACGCGAAGCGACGAAAGGCAAGGTGCTGAAAGTCATCGTCGAGGCATGCCTCCTCTCCGAAGAGGAGAAAATCAAACTCTCAGAAATCGTGACGGAAGCGGGCGCAGACTATATCAAGACCAGCACCGGATTCTCCAAAGGCGGAGCCACCCTCGAGGACGTCATCCTCTTCAAGAAGCATATTGGCAAGGACGTCAAAATCAAAGCCGCAGGCGGCATCCGCACCCTCGAGGACGCGGCAAAGTACATCGAAGCAGGCGCGGATCGCATCGGCGCCAGCGCCGTGATCGGCGGGATGAAGAAATGAAACTCGTCGTGCAAAGAGTGAAAAGCACTCGTCTCGAAGTGGAGGGCAAATTGATCTCCGAGATCGGTAAAGGACTCGCGGTGTACGTCGGCGTGGCGAGCGGAGACCTCGAGAAGACCGCGGATTATCTCGCGGAGAAGCTGGTCAAGCTCCGCATCTTTGAAGATGAGAACGGCAAGATGAATCTCTCGGTGCAGGACGTCGGCGGGGAGATCCTCTCTATCTCGCAGTTCACCCTGCTTGCGGACGTGTCGCACGGCAATCGTCCCGGCTTCTCGGGAGCGGAGAGACCCGAACGCGCGAATGAACTCTATGAATACTTCTCCGAGAAGGTCGCATCTTTCGGCGTCCCCGTGAAAAAAGGCGTCTTCGGCGCGGATATGCAGATCACCCAGTTGAATGACGGCCCCGTCACCATTATATACGAGAGTGTATAAAGGGGAGTACCAATAGGGTTTTGTAAAAAGCATAAAAAGGTAATTGCTCTTTCAAGCGGTAAAGAAAAAGGATTTGGATTAACGCCAAGTCCTTTTTTGATGATTAAAAAGAATCAATTTGTTGAGATTGATTAATTCCTCTGATCAAGCTTGTAGTAATATAGTCTACCATTTCGCCGATCTCTTCGGGAGATTCTTTCATGCCGGAATATAACCACTCTTTTATGATCGCGACGGCACCATTGATGATATAGGTATGGATCATTTTGAATCTTTTAGGCGAGACCCGCTTATCTCTATTGTCGATCGTATAGAAGGGAGCGTTTTTTGAGTAGGTGACACCTTTTTCGATAAACGCTTTCTCCGTAGTATTGGATAGCAAAATGAGATTTTCATTTGAGTGTGACTTGATATATCTGCACGCTGTGATGACGATATCTTTGGTTTTCGTATGGTTTTCAAGCACTTTGTATTCATCGGATAGATAATCTTCCGCAATAGCATCAAGAACAGCTTCCGGGGATGCAAAATGTGCGTAAAAGGTGTTTCGGTTGATCTTTGCCCTCTTGCATATTTCGGTGATCGAAACTTCGTAAATCTTTTTTGTTTGTAAAATAAAAAACAAGGCTTCTTTGATCTTTTTTTCGGTTTTAATGATTCGGGCGTCCATATTTATCTAACGTTTTTCCTTCCTTCGTTCGTTATCGGAATTATATCATCATAGAATGTCCGACAATTAACAGACATATTGTATAATATTTAGCGAAAACAGTCAAATCGTGTACGCAAAACAGTAGGATCGGAGGCGATATGAATAAGCAACGTTATTCTCTTATCGAAAATGAGTCCGTTTTGATCGAAGCGAAAGTTGGGATACGCATT
>Ga0310786_10009200_pt1 | contig 12575 bp, 7 predicted proteins | sample AusTroGonzalo_MG_FD_203881 | JGI IMG/M metagenome (GOLD analysis project Ga0310786, IMG submission 203881) | Bovine rumen microbial communities from tropical cattle in Woodstock, Queensland, Australia - Gonzalo_03 (v2) (version 2) | ecosystem: Host-associated > Mammals > Digestive system >...
GCAGATGAAGCGCGCGTTCGACAGGTACTACAGGGCGAAGACCGTCATGGAGTCGGGCAAGGGGGGCTTCGGCATCGGCCTCTGCACCGCGCGGGAGTTTGCGCGGGCGATGGGAGGCGACCTCGTTGTGGAGGGGAACGCGCCCAGGGGGTGCGTATTCACGCTGAGCCTTCCGGCATGGCCGCGCCGCGCTGGGGCGGCATGCCCGGAGCCAGAGCCGCAGGACGTTTCAGGAAAGGAAGTATGACATGGCGAAAGTGATTTCAAGACTGGTTCGCGCATATTGCGGTGTCAACATCGTGCTGCGCATATTGTGCGGCCTGGTGGTCGGAATAGCGCTCGCGTGCGTATTTCCGGGGTGCGGCGCCATAAGGCTTCCCGGCGTGCTGTTCGTGGGGACGCTCAAGGCCATAGCGCCCGTTCTTGTGGCGTTCCTGGTCACCAGTTCGCTGGCGTCGGGAAGCCTTGGCTTGAACAGGAAGTTCGGCCTGGTGCTCTTCCTCTACCTGCTGGCAACGTTCCTTGCCGCGGTGATAGCGGTGTGCGGGAGCTTCATGTTCCCGCAGACTCTCGTGCTGCAGACCGCCGAGTCCGACCTTGCCGCTCCCTGCGGGCTGGCGGACGTGTTCTCGAACCTTTTGATGAAGATGACGGAGAACCCTGTCGCGGCGGTCGCGAACGCGAACTACCTCGGCGTGCTCTTCTGGTCCGTCTTCGCTGGACTCGTGCTGAAGCGCTCCGCCGGGCCCCAGTTCAAGGCCGCCCTTGCGACCCTGGCGGACGCCGTCTCGCGGATGGTTCGCGTTGTCATCGACTGCGCTCCGTTCGGCATACTCGGCATTGCGTTCACCGTCGTCTCCAGCAACGGAATGCGCGCGCTGGGGTCGTACGTATCCCTGGTGGCGCTTCTTGTCGGCTGCATGGCCTTCGTCGCGCTTGTGATGAACCCCGCGATCATCTTCGCGGTGACCCGCAGGAACCCGTATCCGCTTGTCTTCACTTGCCTGCAGCGTAGCGGCGTGACCGCGTTCTTCACGCGCAGCTCCGCGGCGAACATACCGGTGAACATGCAGCTGTGCAGGGACTTGGGGCTAGACGCGGACCTGTATTCGGTGTCCATCCCGCTCGGAGCCACCATCAACATGAGCGGCGCGGCGGTGACGATCACGGTGATGACGCTTGCCGCCGCGAACACGGTGGGCGTCCACCCCGACGTCATGTCGGCACTCCTCCTGAGCGTGCTGGCGTCTCTGGCAGCCTGCGGGGCGTCGGGGGTGGCAGGGGGGTCGATGTTGCTGATCCCGCTGGCCTGTTCGCTGTTCGGGATAGGCAACGACATCGCAATGCAGGTCGTCGGGGCCGGGTTCTTCATAGGCATAGTCCAGGACGGCGTGGAGACCATGCTCAACTCGTCGAGCGACGTGATGTTCGCAGCCGCGGCGGAAGGCAGGGCCTAGGGCGCGGGGTTGCTAGCTTGGTGTTTCGTGGCGACTTTGGGCGGCGGGCTGCTCGCACGAGCCGGACTACGCCTTGCCATCTAAACCCACCGACATCAGGCGCAGTGCCACAACAACGGCAGGGTCTCATCAGATTGTTCACTGATGTCAAGACTGAATACCAGTCCCGACATGACGCCGTGCAACCGAGCGGCCCATTACGGTTGGTCCTTGAGGACAGCGCGGGTTGACATGATGATAAGCATGTGAGATAATGACGCCTACCATGCCAAACTCCGCCATTAACCCCCGTCGACTTCCACTGCGGGTCTGCGGCTTTACTGCCACCTTCGCCAAGCCATGTCGAGGATGGCCGGTTTTGGCGACGGCCTGCCGTGCCGGCTTTCAATCTGTGCGTGAACGATGGCGCGCAGTCGTTACGCTGTGGAGTGCCGCTGCGCTTGTGGTTGTGCTTTATTATCTTCTGCCTGGCGTCTCCGCACTGCTGGAGCCAGTCGGGCGTTGGCAGCGGGCGAACGGATGGCTGGCCTCGCTTTCCATTTGCGCGGTATTCTGCGGACTGATTCCATATGCCGTCTATCGTATTCGTCGTGAGTCCGGGAAGCGCAGTCCGCTTGTCGTGGCGATGGCCCAGTCCGTCTGGTGCGGGCTGTGCGGCGTCCTCTGCGGCTGGTTCTTCTCGGTGCAGGGGCGATGGTTCGGATGTGGACACGACCTGGCGACGGTTCTGAGGAAAATGGTCGTCGACCAGTTCGGCTGGTCGGTTCTCGTCATTGTGCCGGCCAACGCCGTTTTCTATGCGGTCCTGTCGGGGGGGTGGCGCATGAAGGACGAGCGTGTGCCGTTGCGCGTCTTTCTCTCGCGCGTCTACCTGCCGAACCTGCTGATGAACTGGATTGTCGGCATCCCCTCAAATTGCGCGGTCTATGCATTCCCGATGGACCTGCAGATTCCGGTTCTCGGGCTCATGTCATCGGCTTGGGCCGTCATTTGCACTGGGCTGGGCGCGCATTCCGGGCGCGCCATTCGCGCATCGTCATCCCAGTCAGTTTCCGAAAGACGATCTTGAGGTTGTTTGGATTGTCGAAACCGCAGTCGCGGGAAATCGTCTCAATCTTCTGCCTCGAGCCGAGCAATCGCCTTTTGACGCAGTCGACGCGCGCAAGAAGGATGGCTTGATGTATTGACTTGTGCTCGAACTCCCTGAACCGCAGATATGCGAGTCGACGGGAGACGCCGAGATGGGTGATGACTTCCTTGACGGTAATTGCCCGATTTGCGTTTTGTTCGATGTATTCGCGTGCACGCCGTGCCATTGCCAGCCCCGGGGAGAGAACGCGCGTTGATTCCCGTTCGACGATGGCCATCGACGCTGGGATCAAAATGGTCGCGCGTGCGGCGGGGGGCTTTTTGCCCAGCATTGCGATCAGCTCCATGGCGGCAGTCCGGCCCTCGCAGATGTTGTCCGTCGTGACGCTTGACAGGCGTGGCTTTGTATGCTGGCAGGTGATTTCATCGTTGTCGATGCCGATGACCCTTACTTCGTCCGGTACGCGGATGTTGAACTGCAAGCATGCGTCCAGCACTTCCGCCGCGCGTCTGTCGTAGCCGACGAGAATGGCTGCAGGCTTGGGAAGGGACTTGAGCCACTCGCCGAGCTGTTGTGCATCGGACTTCTCCTCGGGAAGATTGGTTGTGTAGCTGATGCCTTCCAGATGTGCGTGCTTCAGGGCCTTGTAAAACCCCAGTTCCCGTTGCATAGACAGGTAATGGCAGAAGTTCTCCCGAAAATGAACATAGCCGTAGGAGGCGAATCGGCCGCAGGAGATCAAGTGCCTTGTGGCAATCGACGCCAGCTTCTGCTCGTTTAGCGTGACGATTCGCATATTCGTGGTTCGGCGCGGAAGACAATGCTCGCGGGTCCCGATGATGACGAGCGGGAAATGCGACCGCTCGATGAGATTCGCAAGGCGGGCGTCTTCTATTTCGCTTGAGACCAATCCGTCTACCTGATTGGACGAAATGGCGTCAGCCAGCGACTTTCGCCCATATTCCGACATTTCGCAGATGTGTAGGCGAAAGTCGGCCCGGTCTCCGACCGCCGAAAGGAATCCGTGGAGGATGCCGCGCCCGGAGCATTTGGCGGCATTGACGAGGATGAATATCTCTTTTGGGTTCCCACGCATGGTAAGGCATTATAGCATATTATCTCTGCGTGTGACAAAACAAGACATTTTATTTGCACAAAACAGATTATTTTTCTATTGAGTCTTTCGGAGGGTAAATGGTATAATGCGCACGATTGGTGTTCTGAAGGAGTACACAAAAATGATGCTGTTTCCAGTTCTGTTTTTAGCTTCGGTCTTGGAGGTGTCGCCTCAAGGCGAACTTAAATCTCCTGCTGAGGCATTGCACAGAATCAGAGATTTGAGGGGGCAGGGTGCAATCGCCAAAGATGAGCTCGCGACCGTGCGTCTGTCTGCTGGCGTTTATCCCCTCTTTCGTCCTATTCGGATGACGGCGGCAGACTCTTATGTGTCGTTTGAAGGGGCGGAGAATGGCAAGTCGGTCATCTTGGGTGGCGTTGAGCTCGGCCGTTTTTCGAAAAGTGCCGACGGCGTGTGGAGGACTAAAGTGCCTGCGGGGCTGCAGATAGATCAGCTTTGGGTCGGTGGCAGGCGAGCCGACCGTGCGGTCAGCCCTAATGGCGATGCGTTTTATCATCATATTCGCTTTAACGAGGCGGAGTCAAACGGATGTCTGGTTGCCAAGGAGGATTATCCGCTTTTAAACGAACTCGCTAAATTGCCCAAGGACGAGCTTGCGAATGTTGCCGTACACGTGTATTATGCATGGGATACGGAATGGCTGCGACCGAATCGCATTGACCCTAAGAGCGGCTTTCTGGGGTTCACGGCAAAGGCGGCGCGTGATTTTTTTCTTTGGAAGAAATGGGTCCTTAGATTTAAGGTCGAGAACTACAGGGCCGCACTTGATGCTCCGGGCGAGTGGTTTTTTGACCGCAAGTCGTCGGAGTTGCTGTACATCCCGCGAGCTGACGACGATCTGGAGACGGCGATCCCCTTTGTCCCGACTGTAGAGCGCTTGGTAGAGATTGCGGGAGACGGCGAGAATGGACCTCTTGTCTGCAATGTGTCTTTCTCGCGAATCGGCTTTTCGGGTCAGGCATGGCATATGCCGAATTCTTTGGCACCGCATCAGGCGGCCAAGGACATAGACGCGGCCATAAAGATTTCCAATGCACGGGCGGTTCGTTTTACGCGTTGTCGCTTCGACCGAACGGCGACTCATGCCGTATGGTTCGCAAAGAACTGCCGCGACTCGGGCGTTTCGGATTCGTTATTTGCCGATCTTGGCGCGGGCGCGGTGCGAATCGGCGCCTTCGAAAGGACGACGGATGTCCCCTGCGACAAGTTCACGGGCAACATTGTGATCGACAACAACATTGTTGTCGGAGGAGGACGTCTTTTCCCAGAGGCGGTTGGCGTGCAGATTGTTTATGCGGCGGATTGCCGCATTACGCACAATGAGATAGCAGACTTTTATTATACGGGCATTTCAGTTGGCTGGGGTTGGAATTACACGCCAACTCAGAATCGAAACAACCTCATTGCGTATAATCACATTCATGACATCGGAAAGGGTGTGATGTGCGACATGGGCGGCATTTATCACCTTAGCGAGGATCTCGGCTCGCGAATCGAAGGTAATGTCATTCACCATGTCCGCAGTTATCGTTACACAGGTTCCGGCGGCACGGGCATTTACATGGACGAGGCGAGTGGCGGACTGACGATAACGTCCAATCTTGTTTATGACGTCTGGTCTGGCGCCGCGCATCAGCATTATGGCAGGGACAATATCTTCGCCAACAACATATTTGCCTACGTCGCCGGAGGCGGAGCGGTTGTTACTCGTGTTCGCATAGAACCGCATCTGTCGTTTGCCTTTAAGAATAACATTGTCGTGTGGGGTTCAGGATCGAATGCATTGCGCGTTGGCGACACGAAAAAGGGGATTGATTTCGCAAGCAATGTATATTGGTCGGCTGACGCATTGGATGGCGGCGAATTCGACAACGTGACTTTTTCGGAGTGGATGAAGGATGGCAAAGACGCAGGGTCTCTGTTTGCAGACCCGAAGTTCCGCGATCCAAAGAACGGCGATTTCGCCCTTGCAAAGGATTCCCCGGCTTTGGCTCTTGGATTTGTCCCGTGGGACGTAGGCTCGGCGGGTGTGCGTGGGGAGGCATGGCGACGGAAGGCCAAGTCGTTTGAAATGAGGCCGGACGTGGACATCCCAGAGCCGGCGCGGTATCGCGGCATTCCGAAGTGGGCGACTGATTTTGAAGAGTTTAAGATCGGATCGAAGCCAAAGTTCCCTTTGCGTTCGCATGGAGAGGGAATTGCCATTGTGAACGATGACGCTCGGCCGGGGAAACGGGTCTTGAAGATCGCGGATTCCAAGTCGAAGCCGGGATTTGACCCCTATGTGACTTGTGCGATTCCTTATGCGCCGAAACGCCTGACATTCTCCTATGCATTGAAATACCATAAGGATGCCAATTTTGTTCAGGAATGGCGAGAACACAAGGAGAAGTGCCGGAACGGGCAATATGCGACCGGCCTCTGGGTTCGCGCAAACGCGCACTCGTTTAGGGTTTCAGGTTCGATTGCAGATGGCAAGGGTGGGTTTGTAGACAAGGAATTCTGCTTGCCGACGGGCGGTGTTGATCAATGGCTTAGCTGCCGGTTGGAGATGCGCTTCGCCCCTGGAGAACGTGTTAGGTGTGTCTTCACGTTGCAGAACGAAAAGGGGGAAAGTTCGTCGACGGGAGAGTTTTTCGGGTATGATGAGTTCGTCAATCCCAATTGGACGGCGTTTTTCGCTTGGGGTGGAAACGACACCGATTATCTGATTGGCGAAGTCAGCTACACTGCGGAATGAAATCTTGAACCAACAACAAAAAAGATCAACTGAAAGAAATGATAAAATGAAGAGGAAACAAATGATCATGGCTGCGCTTGTATTTGCTGGCGTTGCCTCTTATGCGGCAGATGGCGTCTGGACCATGACGGGGTCAAACACGCCTGAAACGGCGTATCTATGGAATGCCAACGGCGTCTGGCGTTACGACTCCATTCCGGCAGACGCATCGTCGGTTGCCGACTTTGCAAGCGTCTCGGACGCCTCCTCAACCAGGTTCATTCAGTTGCCGTCCGGGGATCTTTCGTTAAAGTCCGTCAAGTACAGCGAGACGAGTGGCAAACTTCGGCTCGTCGGCAATGATTGCGTCGACTTTTACGGCACGGGCATAGACAAGACCGGCACGATTGCCAATTATTTGCGCGTTTACTCGGACGTCCGCATCAAGAGTGCCGACTCTTATGTCCAGTTCAAGGCGGGCGAGCTGTGCGGCGACATTCTTTCAAGCTCTACAGTGCTTTGCCTCGGGTCGGGACCATTTATCCATCGGCTTGACTTGTATGCGAACAATGCCGGCGGCAGCCGCATTTCGCCAATGGGTGAAACGTCGTATGCGCTGTCGCAGTCTTACGGGGAATTCCGCGTCCGCTGTCCGGAGAGTTCGCCGACGAACAATGTCTCGCGCTGGGCGCTCACTGCGAACAGCAGAATTGCGAGACGGGTCGGCTCTGGCGATCATGCGCTTCCGGTCGGGACGCTTGTCGCGGCGGCCAACGGCGCGCTTTCCGGGACGACGTTCTTGAGGCGCATTTACGACCGCGATCTTATCGAACTGAGCGAAGTCGCTTCGATAGACGGCGAGACGGACCTGACATTTGCTGCTCTGACGCAAAATTACGAACAGGCATTTTCAGGCTTGGGTACGATGAGCGTGGCTTTCCCCGTGACAGTCATGGTCTCAAAATATCGAGACGAGGATTCCGCCAGGCTGTCTTTTGGCTATCTTGACCGTCCGGGGCTTCCTGTCAGCGAAGACAAGGGTGTCATATTTGATTCCGAAACGGCCTATCCTGGAACTGTTGTACTTGATTCCGTCAGCGCAAAGCAGCCGTTCATCCTGAAAAACTGCCACCTCGAGTTTATCGGTGCGGGCCTAGTCAACCCGGCTTACGTGCGGCATCAGTCCGCTCAGTCTTTCTCGCGGCTGACGGTGGGAACTGGGAAGTCGGCAAGCATTACGTGCCTCTCCAACATCGTCGGCCGCCTGGTCAAGGACGGTGCGGGTCTGCTGTCGGTGTCGTTGCCTTATGCGCGCACGGCTGCAGAAGCGCTCATCAACACGGGGACGATCAGCGTAGAAGAGGGAACGTTGCAGATTTGCGCGAACGACAACGGGACGGATCCGGAGGTCCAGTCTTTGACACTTGGCGCGCAAGGTGAGCTTAATCTTGAGGGCGGCGTTGAGTTGAAGGTCGGGACATTGACGGCTGATGCCGGTGCGGTTGTTTCTGGAAATGGCGTTGTTGTTTGCGAATCGGCCATTGGGGCGAGTGGAATTGTCCTCAGGGATGGAGCACGTGTTGTGACTCAAGTCGGCAAAGCGACTCGGGAGCGCGTTGTCACTACGGTCGAGGCGCGGGTTGTCGGGAATCCGGCGTTTTGGGTTGACGCAACGAAGATCGACGCGACCGACATTCGAGAGGACGGTGGTGTGAAGTATGTCGAAACATGGCACGATTGCCGCGAAAAGGCCGCCGACTTTGCCGCGCCCAAGTACTTGTTCGCCACGAATGTGGCAGGTGTCTGCCCGACACTTGTCAAGAATGCCGCAGGCGCGGATTACGCCGTCGACTTTGCCAATCACACTGCGGAGAAAACGGAGATCGAAAAGACGGAGGCTCTTGTCTGGAGCGTGCCGGTGTCGAACATCAAGGCGATTTTCAAGGTTCTTGATCCGACCACGTCTGGCGGAACCTGTGTGCTGGGGCAGTCTCAGCGACTTAGCAGTTATGCGGAAGTTCTGCGACGGACACAGTATGGCTCTGTCGACGGTTCGACGCATATCCTCAATTCGAATGCACAGGCTCGACAGTGCGTCAACTTCCTGAACGGAGAGCGCGTGACTCGTTGGAGTAATCCAGAGCCAGGATATCCAATGCAGTCCTATACGTACAACGGAACGCCCTTTACGCGGTGTGTGCTGCACGAAATCTGGAACACAAACAATGTTGACTTGGCGGCTGACGCGTTCGGGTTTTCGTGCTACACTAAGAACGCCAACGGCGGAGACCGCATTTGCGAATGTCTTGTCTATACAAACGACTTGACGTATGCAGAGCGGCTTCAGGTCGCCGAATATCTGACGCAGAAATGGTGTGGCGGCGAGGCGACATACGACCGGTTTGGAGGCGTTGCGGAGCGCATAGGCGTGTTGAACGGCGGCATGGACTATCGGGTTGAGTCGACGGATTATGTGGCAGTGGACAGGGTTTACGGTTCGGGGAAGTTCACGAAGAGCGGGACTGGCGCGATGTATGTTGATGACATGGTGGCATCGGGCATGGACTTGACGGTCGCCGAGGGCGTGTTGACAATTCGCTCAGTGGCTGCCGTTCGTGAGAGCATGCCAGCGGGGGCGTATCTGCATCTTGATGCGTCCGATGCGACGACGATCACTGACGACGATGGCGTTGCCGAATGGCGGGATTGGCGAGGTGCGGATTATCCGGTCGCTACGCCGAAATACTCTAAGCCCACAGTCAAGGCTGTGGCTGGCTTGGGCGGAAAGAATGTCGTTGATTTCGGCGACCATCATCAGTACGATTCAACAACGAGGACTGCTGGCAAAGGCCTCCAGTTTGCGGCGCTGAACGAGACGCGTTCGGTGTTCTTTGTCTATGGAAGTGCGCGAGGTGGCGGCCATATAATCGGCGGCAGCAGCGGCGACTATCATACGGCGGGGCTTTTCCGCGGAACGGGGGACAAGGGTTCGGATCCGTCTTCGCCGCTGATTTCGTCTGATGCTTCGGTGCCGAGGTTCGCGCGGCTGGAGTCGTCATCCAAGCGCGAATTTGGCGGTTCGCGCTTCAGGCTTGACGGCGTTGCAAAATACACCGGGACGGATGGTTTTGGCGGCAAGTACGAAGTCGTGTCTTTGGTGACCCCGGATGCGTATGTGTCCAGTGCGCTCTCCATCAACCACTATACCAATTACAGCGGCGGTCAGGATGTCGGCGAGGCGATTATATACGGTAGGATCCTTTCCGAGGAGAATGTGAAGCTGGTCGAGGCGTATTTGCGCAACAAGTGGTTTGGCGATGCGCTTCCTATCGGGTACCGTCAGGCGTGTGTTTCGTCTCTTGATGTCGCTGAAGGTGCGGCTGTGACGCTCTGCGGCAATGCTCCTTTGGCGGTGGGGACGCTTTCGGGAGGTGGCGCTGTGGAAGGCGCTGTCTCGATTGGGGATGGCGAAATGGTTGTGAAAGTGGCCAGTGACGGTTCGACATCGGTTCTGACGCTTGGTTCTATCGACTTGACCGGCGCGGCAAACCTCAGGTTCGACGGTTCCGTGAAGAAACTGACCGTCGGCGATCACGTGGTCATTTCATCTGCGTCAATCAGGGCTGGCGATATTGTCGCGTGGACGGCAAGCGGATTGCCGAAGAAACTTTCGTGTACACTCAAGGCGGTTGACGGTGCGCTTGTCGCGACCATCCAAAAGATGGGCTTTGCCCTTGTTGTTCACTGAGTAATGGGAGCTAGAATGAGAGGCATGTCATTTCTCGTGGTGGCGCTGGTGCTGCTGCCGTTCCAGATTCGCGCAGAATCGGCGGCGGATTGTGCATATCCGATTTCGCCTAGCATAGGCGGGCGGGAGAACACGGAATGGTCAACTTTCTACTCGTATCACACATGCGATACGAACAAAACCCTGCCCCGTGTCCTTCTGCTTGGTGATTCTATCACGCAAAGCATCCGCAGTCGGATAGAAAGCATCCTTGCGGGGAGGGCGGTCGTGACGTACTGGGTGACGTCCTATGGCGTGGTGAGGCCTGAGTATATGGCGCAGCTCGAGATTGTCTTGCGGACACACGACTACGCCGTGATTCATTTCAACAACGGTTTGCACATGAGCAACGCCAGATATGCGGAATATGCGGCCGCGTTGGAGAAGGCGCTTCGGTTGGTGAAATGTCTTCAGCCAAAGGCGAAGGTTCTGCTTGCCACATGTACGCCGCTTAGGGATCATCCTGAACGCTGCTATGTCAACCATGTTAACGAAATCGGGATGGATCTTGCAAGAAAACTAGAACTTGACGGCATCACGGATCTGTATTCCCTAGCTAATGGATTTGACAGGAAAAAGGCTTGGCATGACGAGGCTCATTTCACGCCGGAATCACAGAAGGAATTGGCGGCCTTGGCTGCGGAGTGCATTCTCAAGGTCCTTCCATGCGAGCGGAAGACGAAAACGAAGGAGAACGGGAAATGAGAGAAGCTTTGAACAGGAGAGATTTCCTCAGGGGAGCTTCATGGCTGGGATTGGCGGCTACGGCTGCGGGTTGCCAATTTGAACGGTTTGGGCTCGGGTCTGGGGCGCCCATGGCGGGATATGTCGCGCCTCGTTTGAGTCGCATACGCATTGGCTTTGTCGGAGTCGGTGCGCGAGGAACTTATGCGTTGCGCCGGCTTTCCATGTTCCCCGGTGTCGATGTGGCCGCCATTTGCGATGTCAAGGAATCGGCGATCAAGACCAGCCGCGATTATCTTGCATCGAAGAACTTCCCGCCTGCTCGCGAGTTTCTTGGAGCCGAGTCATATAGGGACCTTTGCCAGTGGGATGGCGTCGACGTGATCTATGCGTGTGTGCCGTGGAAGCTCCATGCGCCGGTGGCGCTTGAGGCGATGCGGGCCGACAAGCATGCGCTTGTCGAGGTTCCGGCAACAATGGATGTAGACAGCTGTTGGGAGCTGGTTGAGACAAGCGAGTCGACTCGACGTCATTGCATGATGCTCGAGAACTGTTGCTACGGCGAGACGGAGATGCTGGCACTCAATATGTGCCGCCTTGGCGTTCTTGGCGAGACAGTCTACGGTGAGGCCGGCTATTTGCACAGCTTTTCGACTCGCGCGGAGAAGCTGAGCGAGTTCCGCGCAGAATGGTATCAGGAGCACCGCGGGAACTTTTACCCGACACATGGGCTTGGCCCGGTTGCACAATATATGAACATCAACAGAGGCGACCGGTTCGACTATCTCAACTCTATGGAGGGGAAGCCCATAGGGGACCTCATTCGAGAGGGGGATGTCCGGTGGAACGGGCAAAATCTCAAGGCGTTTGAAAAGTTCCTGGTCGGGTCGTACAATTCATCGCTGATCAAGACGGCTAACGACAAGGTCATCTTCCTCAATCTGTCGTGCCAAGTGCCGCATCCTTATAGCCGCATGAACACGATCCAGGGGACGCACGGGATTCTGATGGACTATCCGCTGCGGATTGACGTCGAAGACGAACCGGGATCTGGCCCTCACGAAAAAAAGGATGATCTCAATTGCAGATTCGATCCGAAACGTACGGCCGAGTTTCGCGAAAAGTACAAGCATCCGCTCTGGAAAACAGTTGGTGACATCGCCAAGAAGGTTGGCGGCCACGGCGGCATGGACTTCATTATGGACCTTCGCTGGGTTTACTGCCTGCAGAATGGATTGCCGCTCGATATGGACGTCTATGACCTTGCGTCGTGGAGCTGCCTTTGCGAGATCACCGAGAAATCCCAGGCGAAGCGCGGCGCTCCGGTTGAGATCCCCGATTTCACCCGTGGCGCATGGAAGACGATGAAGCCGCTTGGCATTGAGACGATTGACCCCTCCCGTTTCAAGTTCGACAGGGTTGGAAATTCCGGGCCGCAGCAGTCCGTCTAGTCGTTTCGCGAGTGTGACATGGAAAGAGCGGTACGATGATTGTCGCGACATGGATGTAGGATTTTGCCGATCGACACGGCTGGAATCAATAGAAGATGGTGGTTTCCACATGATGTTTGGCATAAAAGTCGTTGTGAAAAGGAAAAGGAGTTGTTGGCATGAGCAAGTGGTTTGATCTAATGGCAGTGACGGGGGCGCAGGTATGTGCTGCTGGCTGTCTTGCGTTGATGCCGCATGAGGAGGTGTCGA
>Ga0310786_10009201_pt1 | contig 12575 bp, 9 predicted proteins | sample AusTroGonzalo_MG_FD_203881 | JGI IMG/M metagenome (GOLD analysis project Ga0310786, IMG submission 203881) | Bovine rumen microbial communities from tropical cattle in Woodstock, Queensland, Australia - Gonzalo_03 (v2) (version 2) | ecosystem: Host-associated > Mammals > Digestive system >...
GCCATCTCAGCCTGCATGAGTCTGATGTTCCCCACCATCTACGGCATTGCCCTGCAAGGTCTGGGCGACGATGCCAAGTTTGGTGCTGCTGGTCTGATTATGGCCATCCTCGGTGGTAGCGTGCTGCCCCCGTTGCAGGCACTCATCATCGACCAAAAGGAGATGTTTGGCATGCCGGCTATCAACGTATCGTTCATTCTGCCGTTGCTGTGCTTCATCGTGATTATCGCCTACGGTTATCGTACATACGTACGAACAAAATAAAATTCTCTAAACTCTCATCTCTAAACTATTATAATGGATTTAATGGGAATGCCCCTGTGGGCTTGGATTGTATTCTACGTATTGGTATTCATCATGCTGATTGCCGACCTGAAGATGTTCGGCAAGAAAGGTCAGCATGAGGTAAAAGTGAAAGAGGCACTGCAGATGACCGCCGTATGGATTGGTGTGTCGCTGTTGTTCTGTGTGGCCATCTATTTATGGTATCCTGACAACTCGCACGAAAAAGCGATGGAGTTCCTGGCAGGCTATCTGATAGAGAAGTCGCTGTCCATGGACAACCTCTTCGTATTCCTCATGCTATTTTCTTTCTTTGGCATCGAGCGCAAATACCAGCACGAAGTACTCTTCTGGGGCATCTTCGGAGCGTTGGTGCTACGCAGCATCTTTATTTTTGCTGGCGCAGCAATGGTGGAGCGTTTCGAGTGGATTCTGGGTCTTTTTGGTCTCTTCCTGCTCTATACTGGTGCCAAGATGTTCAACCACGATGACAACAATGAGGCCGACCCCTCGCAGAACATCATCGTACGATGGTTTAAGAAGCTCTTTCCCGTTACTGACCAGTTGCATGGCGAAAAGTTCTTTGTTAAACTTCAGACATCTGACACCAATCATCAGACATCAAAATATCTTGCCACACCGCTTTTCATCACCCTGCTGGTCATCGAGACGACCGATGTGGCTTTTGCCGTTGACTCTATTCCTGCTGTATTCTCCGTGAGCCGCGATCCGTTCATCGTACTGACGTCGAACATCTTCGCCATCCTCGGCCTCCGTGCCCTGTATTTCGCACTGGCTGCCGTTGCACAATACTTCAAATACCTGAAGTATGGCTTGGGCATCATCCTCATCTTCGTCGGTATCAAAATGCTGCTGGCCATGAACGAGTATATCAATGGTGCTGCCGCCTTCTTCGGCATCCAACTGAACATGCCGCATATCGAGGTGCCCACGCCTTGGAGTCTTGCCATCATCTTTGGTGTCCTCGTGCTGTCAATGGGCGCTTCTTATCTTGTAACAAAGAAAGACTGCGAAACCAAGTCCAAGTGAACCTGTTTCCGCAGTCCTTTGTTCGTTCTTAAGGCTTACTTCTTACCTGATGTAGTTTTACCTGATGAAGTTGTCATCTTTATCAGGTCTTTTTTTAATTCCTGCCAGAAAGGTGTCATACCTCTGGCACCATCGTTGGTCTCCAGTTCCAAATCGGGAACTTCAATCTCGCCTTCAGGCAGGAAAGGCACAACGATATCACTGTATTTCTGGACAAAGACCGTTCCCACGCCTTGCGAGATGATGCCCAGTTCCTTAGCGGCACGCCATGACAGGTCGATGATGCGTCCACGGACAAAAGGACCACGGTCCGTCACCCTGACTATCACGCTACGTCCGTTGGCAGGGTTGTAAACCTTCAGCTTTGTACCAAAGGGATATGTACGATGAGCGCACGTCAGACTGTCTGGATGCAGGCGTTCACCACTGGCGGTCTTCCTCCCGTGAAACTTTTTTGCATAGTACGAGGCTTTACCCTTCTGCGGGAGTTGTGCCTGCAGAGGGGTAAAACCAATCGTTAACAACAGTGTCGCTACGAGCGCTATCTTAGTTATAAAACTCATACTATACCTTGAGCGAGCATGGCTTTTGCCACCTTCATGAAGCCAGCGACGTTAGCGCCCTTCACGTAGTTGACATAGCCATTAGACTCCTTACCATACTTCACGCATTGTTCATGAATGCCCGACATAATCTGATGCAGACGCTGGTCGACTTCCTCAGCCGTCCAAGCCATACGCATGGAGTTCTGCGTCATTTCCAGTCCAGAGGTAGCCACACCACCGGCATTCACCGCCTTGCCAGGAGCAAACAGCTGACCTGCGGCAATGAACTTGTTGACGGCATCGGCCGTACAGCCCATATTCGACACCTCAGCGACGCATAGCGGCTTCTGAGCCAGTATCATATCGGCATCCTCACCATTCAACTCGTTCTGTGTGGCACAGGGCAGGTAGATGTCGGCCTTCTGTTCCCACGGCTTCTTACCAGCAAAGAACTGTGAGCCAGGGAATTCATCCTCATAAGGCTGACAGATGTCGTTGCCCGATGCGCGCAGCTCCAACAGGTAGTCAATCTTCTCTGCATCCAGTCCTGCTGGGTCATAGATGTAGCCGTCAGGTCCACTGATGGTAATCACCTTGGCACCCAACTCAGTGGCTTTCTTGGCAGCACCCCATGCCACATTGCCGAATCCTGACAGGGCGATGGTCTTGCCCTTGATGTCCAACCCGTGGGTATCCATCATGTGGTGAACGAAATAGAGTGCACCATAGCCCGTAGCTTCAGGACGCAGGATGGAGCCGCCCCACTCCATGCCCTTACCTGTTAGGGTAGCACCATGGAACTGTGAAGTCAACTTCTTATACATGCCAAACAGGTAGCCGATTTCTCGTCCACCTACGCCGATATCACCAGCGGGCACATCCATATCAGGACCGATTACTTTATAGAGTTCGCACATGAATGCCTGACAGAAACGCATGATTTCCGCATCGCTCTTGCCACGTGGCGAGAAGTCCGAGCCTCCCTTGCCGCCACCCATAGGCAGTGTGGTCAGTGCGTTCTTGAAAGTCTGCTCAAAGCCGAGGAACTTCAGTATGCTGAGGTTGACAGAGGCATGGAAGCGCAGTCCGCCCTTATACGGACCAATGGCACTATTGAATTGTACGCGATAACCGATGTTCACCTGCACCTCGCCCTTATCGTCGACCCAAGGCACGCGGAAAGTGGTGATGCGCTCTGGTTCTACGATGCGCTCCACAATCTTTGCCTTCTCAAATTCAGGGTGCTGGTTGTACACATCCTTAATGGATTCCAGTACCTCGCGCACTGCTTGTAGGAACTCTACCTCGCCTGGATGTTTACGCTCCAAGCCTTGCATGATTTTCTCAACTTCCATAGTAAAAGTTTTTAAGTTTATAAGTTAGTAAGTATCGTTCTGAGAACGACGTTTTCTAATCAGTATGTCAGTATGACAATGCAAAAATAGGGAATTTCCATCAAACGACAATGGAAATTCCCTATTATTTTTGTTTAAAGGTTACATTTTGTTAAATATTCACCTTTTTTTACACTTTCATTCTTAAATAAGTTTCAAAGTACCCATCAGGTAAACCAGTCCGAATCCAAGTACCATAGAGATAATACCCATGATGATACCAATCTTGGCCATATCGTTCTGTTTAACATAACCAGTAGCGAATGCCAAGGCATTTGGTGGGGTTGAGATGGGCAGAATCATAGCGCTTGAAGCTGCAATAGCCACACCAATCAGTACGGTACCTGTACCACCGATAGGAGCAAGCTTGTCGCCCATAGCACCGCAGACAACTGCCAGGATAGGCATGAGCAGGGCAGCAGTAGCCGAGTTAGAAATGAAGTTAGACAACAGGTAGCAGATAGCACCACCCAGCAGCAGGATGAGCAGTGGCGAGAAGTCGCCGAATGGGATGCTCTCCACAGCATTGGCAGCCAGACCTGAAGCATTCAGACCATAACCAAGGGCAAAACCACCAGCTACCATCCAAATCACACTCCAGTTAATCTGCTCGAGGTCGCGCTTATTGATAACACCTGTCAGGGCGAAGATACAGAACGGAACCATAGCAACCGTATTGGCGTTGATGCCCGTGAAACGGTCTGAGAGCCACAGCACGACAGTCAGGATAAATGTCACGATGACAATCCACGAATGGAAGCCCTTCTGCATGCCGCCGTCTATCTTCAGCTCAACAGTTTTCTGACTGAATGGGAAGAATTTGAGCAACAGGCGCCAGCTGATGAACAGCAGGACAACGACAAGTGGGAACATGAACATCATCCACTGTCCGAAACCAAGACCCATATTCAGTCCTTCAGGATCGTTCAGATACTTCAGGGCAATGTTGTTTGGAGGTGTACCGATAGGCGTACCCATACCACCGAGGTTGGCTGCTACAGGGATAGACATGGCCAGAGCAATACGGCCCTTACCCTCAGGAGGCAACTGGCGGAACACAGGTGTAAGGAATGTCAGCATCATAGCTGCGGTAGCCGTGTTCGATACGAACATCGAGAACAGGCCCGTTACAAGCAGGAAACCCAGAAGCACCATCTCACTGCGTGTACCGAAAGGACGGAGCAGTACCTTAGCCAACTGAGCATCAAGACCTGTCTTTGTGGCAGCAATAGCCAACACGAAACCACCGATGAACAGCATGATGACGGGGTCAGCGAAACATGCCATCACACCTTTATAAGATAATAGCTTACCAACTTCTTCCTCGTTGACCATCGGGGCGATACCACTATCCGAACAGAATAATAGCATCAAGACTATGATGGCAATAGAAGTGGCCCACGAACTGACAATCTCGAAGATCCACATCAGGGTGGCAAAGGCAAAGATAGCAATGACACGCTGCTGGACAACAGTCAGGTTCTGGATGCCGAACCATTCAGTCGGCATGTTCCAAAGCAATAATGTAACGAATGCCACCAAGGCAATCTTGATAACACGCTTGGTACCATCCTCTGGATGATACTTACGCTGATGGCGTAACTTGTGGTACGTCTCAACGAGATGGAATCCTTCGTAAATATGAAACATATCTCTGTTCTAATGATTTGGTATTTTTATTTCGGGGTGCAAAGTTACTAAATAGTTTCGTCTTAGTAGAGAGCAAACAGAAAAAAAAGAGCATAAACTTTCATGAATGGCCTTCTTTTTGTACACATCTCTTCCCCACTCCAATGCTTTGCTACATAGACTTTGCAAAAATATGTCTTATTTGTCTCCAACGAACCATTTCCCCATTTGAAACGTATCCAAAGAGAGATGCAACAAAATTATTTGTCGTTTTTTGGATTCTTCCATATCTTTGCAAACAGTTAATCCAATCGAAACAAAGAACTATCAAGCATGAAGAGAATACTGACATTAGGCATCATACTGGTCGTCATGGCGATTAACGCCATAGCACAAAACAAGCGTTTTTGTATTGCCAAAGACGGCAAGGCGGCAACGATTGTCGTGGACGGTCAGGACTGGAAGGGTGTCATCCGTGCTGCCAACGACTTGGCCGACGATGTGCGCAAGGTCTGTGGTACAACCTGCAAAATCAGCAACGGCACTACCGCAGGAAAAGGTAGTATCGTCGTTGGCACCATCGGCAAAAGTCGTGTCATCGACAAGCTCGTCATGCAGAAGAAGTTGGATGTTAACAAGGTGAAGGGCTGTTGGGAGTCGTTTGTCATTGATGTGGTGGACGGAAAACTCGTGGTGGCTGGCAGCGACAAGCGCGGCACCATCTATGGCATCTACGAAATCAGCCAGCGCATCGGTGTGTCGCCCTGGTATTGGTGGGCAGACATCCCTGTGAGACATCAAGACGAAGTCTATTGGAATGGCGGACGTTTCGTAAGCCAAGAGCCCACCGTGAAATATCGTGGCATCTTTATCAACGACGAAGACTGGGGACTGAAGCCGTGGGCATCAACGAACTACGAAAAGGAGTTGGGCGACATCGGTCCAAAAACCTATGCTCGCGTGTGTGAACTATTATTAAGATTAAAGGCCAATATGCTGGCACCAGCCATGCACGCCTGTACAGGTGCCTTCTATAGTCATCCTGAGAGTAAGGTGGTGTGTGACTCGTTTGGCATCGTCATCACCACCTCACACTGCGAGCCGCTGCTCTTGAACAATGCTGCCACAAGTGAATGGGATGGAAAGCGCGATGGCGACTGGAACTACAAGACCAATGCCAAGACCATCTGGAAGAAGTGGGACGACCGCCTCAGCGAGGCCTCGCAATACGAGAACATCTACACGGTGGCCATGCGTGGCGTACACGATGAAGGATTGAAGGGCAACTTACCGATGTCGGAGCGTGTGCCGCTGCTCGAAAAAGTCATCCAAGACCAGCGCGACCTGCTCGTCAAGCACCAGGCATATACACCTCAAGGTGATGGTGAAGTCCCCCAGATCTTCGTCCCTTACAAGGAGACGATGGACATCTACGAGCATGGCCTGCAGGTGCCTGACGACATCACATTGGTCTGGGTCGATGACAACTACGGCTACATGAAACGCGTATCCAGTCCCAAGGAGCAACAGCGCAGCGGACATTCTGGTGTCTATTACCACCTGTCTTATTTGGGAGCCCCTCACGACTACCTGTGGCTTAACACCACACCACCTGTGCTGATGTACGAGGAACTGAAGAAGGCCTACGATGCTGGAGCCGACCGCTACTGGCTGTTAAACGTGGGCGACATCAAGCCCATGGAACTGGGCATGCAGACGTTCTTCGATATGGCGTGGGATATCAATGCTTTCAACTTCGACAAGGCACGCACCCATCAGGCGGAATTCCTTGCACAACAGTTCCCGTCGCTTTCTTCGCTCAAGTCTCAACTCCAGGGAATCCTTGACGATTACTATCGTCTGGCCTGGAGCCGCAAACCAGAATTCATGGGGTGGGATTATGAATGGGACGACGAGGCACACACAGGTCTAAAGCCCACCGAGTACTCATTTCAAAACTATGATGAGGCTCAGCGCCGCCTCGCTGATTATCAACGTATCAGCGATGAGGTAGAACAGCTGGCAGACGGCAGTGCTGCTTTCTTTGAGTTGGTACAATTCCCTGTGCAAGGTGCCTGCCAGATGAACCGTAAATTCCTGATGGCTCAATTGAATCAGGAACTGGTTGCTGCAGGACGCTATGCTGAAGCTAACTGGGCGGCCCGTCAGTCGCAACAGGCCTACGACAGCATCAATGCCCTGAACCATCGCTACAACGAACAACTGGGTGGCAAATGGCGAGGCATGATGGCCCTGCCCAACAGTTTTACGCCCACATGCCAATACTATCAGATGCCAAAGGTAGTCTATACCGAAGGGACTGGTGAAGCATCCATAGACCTAACACCCCGACAGGCGCAGGCAGAAGGTTGCTATGTCATTCCGTTGGACAAGTTCATCGACAAGAGCAGCGATGCTCAGCTGGTTAGCGGCCTTGGCTATGACGGACAGGTCATGCAACTGGGAACGGCCACCTACCAGTTTCCACAGGTGACGACCGACAGCATCAGTCTTGTGGTATACACTGTTCCCTTCTGGCCACTCTACAAAGGCAAGAGCAATGCCGTCAGCATTAGCATAGACGGTGGCAGTCCACAGGTGTTCGAGAATCGTTTCAAGGAATACGACCGTTCGTGGAAGGACCAGGTCATGCGTAATGGTGCCGTCTGTCGTCTCCGCTTTGCTGTCGACAAGTCCAAGGCATCCCATACCATCCGTTTCATTGCTAAAGATGGTGGTCAGATGCTGCAACGCGTCATCATTGACTGGGGTGGTCTGCAACCATCATACATAGGTCCCACTGTTTCCGTCCAGTGACACACATCAGTCATAGAGACGCAATTTCCAAGTGATTCTTTGGCTCTTTGCCATATTTTTTGTACCTTTGCCCCCATTGAAATAATAAATGTATAAAGAATATGGGAAAATTAGTGATTAACTCGTACGACGAGTTTGCCGCCCATTTGGGCGAGGAGTTAGGAGCCAGCGAGTGGCTTCAGGTTGATCAGGACCGTATCAATTTGTTTGCCGACGCGACACTGGACCATCAGTGGATTCATGTCGACGTAGAGCGTGCCAAAGAGGAGAGTCCCTACAAGTCCACCATCGCCCACGGTTATCTGACACTGAGTCTGCTGCCATATATGTGGGACCAGATTATCGAGGTGAACAATATCAAGATGTTGGTGAACTACGGCATGACAGACATGCGCTTCGGACAGCCCGTCATCACGGGTTCTCGTATCCGTCTGGTTACCAAGTTGCACAGCATCCAGAACCTGCGTGGCATCTGTAAGGCCGAAATCAAGTTCGCCATCGAGATCGAGGGACAGCGCAAGCCTGCCCTTGAGGGTATTGCAGCTTTTCTATACTACTTTAATTAAGGAGTTATGCAGAGAATCCTTGTTGTTATGGCTGTCGTGCTGTGGCTGATGCCCGTAGCAGCCAAAAAGAAGCAGGCCGTTCAGAAGAGCGACCGTGAATACTGGTGCCAGCTGGCCTACCAGATGGCGCAGCCCGTTCTGGAGCCGATGTCGAAGGGCGAGTTGCAGGCAACGATGCAGACGGAGTTCTCGCCGTCGTTCGACAACCGTAATCGCAAGGTGGTATATATGGAGACCTTTGGCCGTCTGATGGCAGGCATAGCCCCTTGGCTCACCCTACCCGATGACGACACCGCCGAAGGACAACAGCGTAAGCAATTGCGGCAGTGGGCGTTATCAGCCTACCAGCATGCTGTCGACCCCAAGAGTCCAGACTACCTCTGTTGGGGCGTGGCAGGTCAGAATCTGGTGGATGCCGCCTATATCGCCGAATCGTTTGTCCGTGCCTACGATGCCTTGTGGGTACCCCTCGACGACGTGACGAAACAGCGCTATATCAAGGAATTCCAGAATCTGCGCCACATCGACCCTCCCTATACCAACTGGCTTCTGTTCTCAAGCGTCATCGAGAGCTTTATTGCCAAAGCCAACAACCGACGCGGTTGGGACGAGTATCGTGTGAACTCTGCATGCCGCAAGACGGAGGAGTGGTACATGGGCGACGGCTGGTATGCCGACGGTCCTGTATTTGCCTTCGACTACTATAGCAGCTACGTGTTCCACGCCATGTATCTCGAGACCCTTCAGAACATGGTGGATGCCAAGGTGAACTCGCGTCTGGACTACAAGAAATACTACGACCGTGCCTTGAAGCGTGCACAGAAGTTCAGCATCATCCTCGAGCGTTTCATCTCGCCTGAGGGCACTTTCCCCGTAGTAGGCCGTTCGACACCCTATCGCCTGGCAGCCCTGCAGCCTTTGGCATTGTTGGCATGGTATCAGAAGCTGCCTGCCGAGCTTACCAACGGACTGGTGCGTGCAGCACTGACACAGGTCATGCACCGCATGTTCGACCACCAGCAGAATTTCAATACCGGCGGTTACTTGACGATTGGTTTCTGTGGCTCTCAGCCCGATATAGCCGACTGGTACACCAACAATGGCTCGCTATATATGACGTCGTTGGCCTTTATGCCCCTCGGACTGCCTGTCAACCATCCTTTCTGGAGCAGCAAGGCTGAACCTTGGACACAGGTGAAGGCTTGGGGTGGACAACCGTTCCCGAAGGACCACCGCTGGGCCGACGATATCGTTACAAAAGATAAGTGGTGATTTGAGAAGTTATGAGAAGAGGCTTTGTTATCATAGTTGCACTGCTGTGGCTGTTGTCTTCTGCTGATGCCAAGAAGATGACGGCAGATGACGTCATCAATACCATCATACGGGTTAACACCTATTGGCAGACGAACAACAAAGCCGAGGTGCGTGCCTTCTGGGACCATGCCGCCTATCATACAGGCAATATGGAAGTCGTTCGATTGCTGAAAGAAGACCAGAAGGGAAAGATGGCTGATGTCCGTCAGCAGTTTCTCGACTACTCTCTGCACTGGGCCAACCATAACCAGTGGCAGGGCGCTACTGAGAAGGACACATCAAAGTGGAAATACAAGCGCTATGGCGAAGGGCAGGACTTTGTGCTATTTGGCGACTGGCAGATTTGTTTCCAGACCTATATCGACCTTTATCTGCTCGACAGACAGAAAGAACGGATAGCCCGTGCCAAGGAGGTGATGGGCTATATTGCCGACTCGCAGGCTAACGACTACTGGTGGTGGGCCGATGCCCTCTATATGGTGATGCCTGTCATGACAAAGATGTACCGTCTGACAGGTGACGAGAAGTATCTCGACAAACTGTATGAGAACCTGCTTTTTACTGATAGCATCATGCTCGACCAGGAGACAGGGCTCTACTTCCGTGACGGCAAATATGTCTATCCGCAACATAAGAGTGCCAATGGTCTTAAGGACTTCTGGGCACGTGGCGACGGGTGGGTACTGGCCGGACTGGCTAAGGTACTGCAGGACATGCCGACAAGCTATCGTCACCACGACTTCTTTGTCAAGAAATACCAGCGACTGGCACATGCCGTAGCCTTGTTACAGCAGAAGGAGGGCTACTGGACGCGCTCGATGATGGATGCCCACCATGCCCCTGGTCCTGAGACCTCGGGTACAGCTTTCTTCACCTATGGCATGTTATGGGGCGTCAACAACGGCTATCTGAACCGTAAAGACTACGCGCCTGTCATCCGTCGTGCCTGGCGCTACCTAACGACGACGGCCCTGCAACCCAATGGTCGTGTGGGTTATGTGCAACCCATCGGCGAACGGGCTATCCCTGGACAGACGGTAGATGCCAATAGTCAGGCCAACTTCGGGGTTGGTGCCTTCCTGTTGGCGGCATGCGAATATGTAAGGTATTTAGGGAGTTAGTGGAGATCAAGTTAAACTAGACAATAATGAAGACGCAAAAGATTGTAACCTTCGGAGAACTGTTGCTCCGGTTCTCAAAGCCCGGTCAGCTACGACTGACACAGGGCGACATGTTCACCAGTAAGTATGGTGGCAGTGAGGCAAACGTAGCCGTATCGCTGGCTACACAGGGTGAGGACGTGACGTATATCACACGTCTGCCAGATACCCCCGTAGGCCACGCCGGTGCACAATGTATGGCACAGCTGGGTGTCGATATCAGCCGTATCGTCTATGGTGGACAGCGCATCGGCACCTACTATTTCGAGCCCGCTGCCGGCATGCGTGCCGCCAAGGTAGTGTACGACCGTGACCACTCGGCCTACTACGACCTCGCACCAGGCATGATTGACTGGCGCAGCATACTGAAGGATGCCGACATCTTCCAAGTGTCGGGCATCACAGCAGCCATCTCGCAACAAGCTGCCGACGCCACCTTCGAGGCCCTCGACATTGCCGAGGAGATGGGCATTACCATCTCGTTCGATATCAACTACCGTAAGAATCTGTGGAAATATGGTGCCGACCCACGCAAGACCCTGCAACGCATGCTGTCGCGCTGTGACATGATGTTTGGCGATGCCATCGAGTTCGAATGGATATCGCAGCATCCGCAGCCTCCCTTCACGGCTACCGACTCCAACTTCAAGATGCAGATACCGGAGTATCGTGCGTGGTTCGACGAGTTGCATGCTCAGTATCCACGCTGTCGTCACTGGCTCATGGGCATGCGTAACATCGTCGACTCAAACCATCACACGCTGACGGCCCTGCTCTTTACCGATGGTCAACTGTTAGAGGCGCCCATCATCGACATCCCTGACGTTGTCGATCCTGTTGGCGTGGGCGACGCTTTCATGGGTGGCTTCCTGCATGCCCTCACCCTCTTCCCTGGTGACCGCCAGAAACAGCTCGACTATTCGTTGGCTGCCGCCTCGCTGAAGAACACCATTCCTGGCGACTTCAACCTCTCGACAGAGCCTGAGATTCTTGCCACTATGGAGCATCGCTTCAATGCTCACACGTTATACAAGACCATAGAATAGCCTCACTTTAAGACTTTGACGTTATCTTCTTATTTATTAAACACCTACGAGTGCGGAGCATGACTCCGCACTCTTTGTATTGTCGCAAATTAACTATTTTTTGCAAAAAATCTCTGCGAAATCATTAGGTGTTTTTAGTTATTTTTTGTACCTTTGCAACCGAATCGAATTTTCCAAAACGGAAAACTTTTTGGAAATTCAAAAACGAAAAGTTGTCCAAAACGGAACACCTTAAGCGTTAGGGAAAGCAAATTAAAAACCAATAATAGAGGATTAATATAATGATGGAAATTAAAAATTTTACCATTACGAAGCGTGACGGTACCAAGGATCGCTTCTCACTAGACAAGATTATGAATGCCATTGTCAAGGCATTCGAGAGTGTAGATGAACCTGCTGACCTCGGAACAGTATCAAAGATCCTGAGTCATCTGGACATGCACGACGACATCAAGGTGGAAGACATTCAGAACCAAGTGGAAGAGGCGCTGATGCGCGAAGGCTTCTACAAGGTGGCTAAGTCGTTCATCCTGTATCGCCAGGAGCACTCTGAAGACCGTGACACACTTGAGAAGATGATGTTCCTCTCTGAGTACACCGAATCTGTCAACGCTGCGACGGGTTCGAAGTACGACGCCAACGCCAACGTGGAGCACAAGAACATTGCCACGCTGATTGGCGAGTTGCCCAAGTCGAACTTTATCCGCCTGAACCGCCGTCTGTTGGTGGACCGCATCAAGAAGATGTACGGCAAGGAGTTGGCCAACGAATA
>Ga0310786_10009202_pt1 | contig 12575 bp, 14 predicted proteins | sample AusTroGonzalo_MG_FD_203881 | JGI IMG/M metagenome (GOLD analysis project Ga0310786, IMG submission 203881) | Bovine rumen microbial communities from tropical cattle in Woodstock, Queensland, Australia - Gonzalo_03 (v2) (version 2) | ecosystem: Host-associated > Mammals > Digestive system >...
TTTTAGTAAACGAATTGATAATTTGTTGTCTCGTTTCCGTTTTCTACATTTGCTGCTACGAAATTTAAAGTCTTAGGATCGTTGATGTATAATACTTCAACTTCTGTATCATCTTGTAATGTAACTTTTGTAAGAGTATAAATCATACCATCTTCAATCGATGATGAAGTAACTTCTCTTTCAGCCATTGTTGCATGTATAGGAAGCAACAAAGTATGAGATAAATCTTTTGGATAAGTATATTCTCCTGTAGAAGTTTCTTCTGTCTCCATATTATATTCACTATAAGTATAAGATACAGGGAAATGAGTTTCAGCAAGTTGATCTAATTCTTCACTAGTCAAAGAAGTTTTAGTTCCACATCCTGCCAATAAAACAGTGGTCATCAAACCAAATAGCATAAAAATACCTTTTTTCATGTCCAAAAATTTTTTAATAAATAAAATTTAATACTCGGATATTAATCGTTTTCTATTAGAAATCAAGGAATTATTCAATATTTTTAGTATATAAATTTTAAGAAATTACTTGAAAATCAACATATTTTCTCTATATCGTAATTATGATTTTTTATATTTTATAATCATATTAGTTATAATGACAAAGAGGACATTTGCATTAGTTGCTATTATGACAGTAGCAACTTTGACTTTGGCAGGATGTGAAAAAAATACAAACACACCTGCAGACGAAAACGTAGGAATGGCTAATCCTGCATCTGTTTATTGTGAAGAAAATGGTGGAACATTGGAAATCGAAACTGCTGAAGATGGAAGCCAAGGATGAATTTGTTTATTTGATGATGGAAGTTATTGTGAAGAATGGTCTTATTACAGACAAGAATGTAAACCAGGAGAAATTATCTACAACACAGTTGAAGAAGAAGTCGTAGAAGAAGTAGCATTGTATACACAAGAAGATTTAGCTGCAGCTACTGATACAATCAACAACGTTGTTAACAATGAATGGACAGTAACAGTAGAATGATTTACAGTTAGTTATGCTGGAGACGAAGTTTCTAGAGAAAATCTTAGCTACTGTCAAAGCTTAAATGCTGACGTAGAAGAATGTGCAGTATTCACTTCAAGTTTCCACATCCCTGAACAAGAAACTGAAATGGCAGGAGGATTTGAACCTAATACAGATATGAATGATTATAGCTGGTATTTAGGAAGGACAGCTGGTGGAGAATGGCAAGTATTAACAAATGGTTTAGGATAGAATTTGAAAAATAACTCAAATATAGAAACCCCACAAAATTGTGGGGTTTTTTAATAAAATTTCACAAAGAATTTTTCTCTACAAACCCACCCTATCCCTCCCTTATCAGGGAGGGAAAATCAAACAGGTAAGTCCCCCTGATAAGGGGGATTTAGGGGTTTTGTTTAACCAGGCACTTTCGTGGCCAGACAAAAGAGTCTCACCGAAGGTAAATAAGTTTTAACTCACATATTTTTCAAATCTTTAGTTTGATTTATGAGGTGAAATGATTATCAAAGTATAGATATTTTTTTACAAAAGAAGTAATTTTATATGAGAATTTTGAAATCTTTTGATACAAAGCTTGATGCTGAAGAACTAATTGAAGCTGTAAATAAATATGGAGAATGAAATGTCATTCTGATTAAAAGGCATCGGATTAAATTAGTTTGGCCACTATTACTATTATTGATTTCTATAGTGTTGCTATGTTTTTTGTTATATGTGATATATTCTCATTTATTTGATGAACATAAAATTATTTTTTGGGTTTTAGCTGCATTTTATGCATATACGACCTTTTCATGGAGTATTTTTGCTATATATTGATTGATGAGAAATATAATATGACAAATAAAAGCAGAAAAAAAATATATTGATACTATCTGAATAGCTAAACGTAAACAAGTTAAATTTGAAAAATTTATGAGACGTACATTTTTTACATTTGGTGAGCACTTTTTAGTGCTATTATTTAATGCTACAGTTCCTTTTATCGTAATAAAAAGTACATGACTATGAAGTATTGCTGTGACAGTTTGAGCTTTAATATTGGATATCATATTTATCCTAATTGTTAATAGAGTTATGTATAGGATTATGGAATATGAGATGAATTTTGATATATGTACAAAAGATTGACTTATATCTCATAAGCAAGAATGATTTTTCAGGACAAAAACTACAAATATCTCAAAAAATGCTATCAAAGTGATTCAATATTTCAAAGAATGACTAAAACATGCCTTGTTCCAATACTGAAATTTATATATCTACACAGATTCAACTATAGGAGAAGCCTGAGATAAAAACTTAGAATTAACATATATACCTGATCCAAAACGCTTAGCAAAAAAACTTAATGTAATTTTGGAGAAATGAGAAAATAATCAAAATGAGTAAAAACTAATATTTACTCTATCTAAAAATTTTCTCTTGATTTCACTACCAACATATGTAAAACAACACATGTAAAACATTTTACATTTGTTGGTATAATTTATGAATTGTAAAAAATGTAATGGAGGTAATATTATTAAATATTGAACTTCCACAAAAAACACGCAAAGATATTTATGTCACGATTGTAACTCTACGTTTAGTATTTGATGACTAAAAAAAGATTACAGCCAAAGTTTTATTGATTGAGTTATGGATGAGTATTGTCATCAACACAAAACTGCCAAAGAAGTAATTTCTCAACATAAAATTTCATCTAGAACTTTGATAAATCGGAAACATAAACATGAATTGGATTGTAAAAAATGCAAAAAATAATTTTATATTTTTTTCTATTAAATGAATTATCTGTATTGAATTTTAGCAGTAGCTATAGTGAGTCTAATCTCGGTAATTTGAGTATTTACTCTCGGATACCCAATGGCTAAATTAAAAAAAATCCTAATATGCTTCATTGCATTTTCGGTTGGTATTTTGTTGTGAGATGCTTTTTTGCATCTTTTGCCTGAAGCTGTAGAAGAATATTGATTAACTATGATTACATCTTTTTCGGTGATATGATGAATTTTAATATGATTTATCATAGAAAAAATCTTGAATACAATCCATCCAAAAGAAGAAACACATGAAGTAAAGACTTTTGCATGGATGAATTTAGTCTGAGATATGGTCCACAATATGATTGATTGAATCATAATATGAGTCGCTTTTTTGGTAGATCCTACGGTATGATTAGCTACTACGATAGCTGTAGTATTACATGAAATTCCACAAGAAATCTGAGATTTCTGTGTGTTAGTCCATTGAGGATTCTCAAAAAAGAAAGCACTTTTGTATAATTTCTTCACTGCACTGACTGCTTTTTTGTGATTACTGATAGCATACCTATTAAACAACTATGTAGAAAATATTTCTCAGATTTTGATGCCACTTTCAGCATGACTGTTTATCTACATAGCGGCTTCAGACATGATCCCAGAATTACACAAGGAGGCTCATATCAAACATTCTATCCATCAAATAATATTCCTAATCATAGGTTTTGTAGTAATGTATGGATTGACTTTGTCTGAATGACACGAAGAATCACAATGATTAGATGAAAATACTCAGATAGAAATAAATTTTCAAAACTAATATCTCATTAGCAAACAAATCATTAGGACTTTCAATACGAAAGTCCTTTTTTTTATCTCATATAAATCAAAAAAATAAATTGAAATAGAGATAATATTTTATAATATCATTTTTGTTTAAAACCATAATATACAAAAAAATGAAAACATGAAAGAAAATTCTTTTGTCTATACTTATGCTTTGATTGCTCTGAACATCATTTGCTCAAGTGCAATTTGAGCCAGTTTATACATCAGAAAGATTTCAGCCATCAGATATGTATCATGCAAATTGTGAAAATCAATTAAATTTGATATTTGCCATCACATGAAGCGAAGTTAATTGAGTAAATGCAATATTAAATTATAATCCAAATGATATAGAGATTTTGAAAGTCGTATGAGAAAATGAAAAAGAAAACAATCTCTCATATGTAGTAAATGATGACAAAATATATTTCACTAAATTGAAATCAGATAATGGAGATTGAGCATCCAAAGATGTAAAATTTACAGTGTATTTCAAATCTAATGAATGAGTGACAGATACAAATGTATTTTTTGAAGAAGGTAGTTATCTAGTAGACTCGCATGGGAATATGGTAAATTTTGGCGATGCCATGATAATGCAATTTTCAGCAGTACCAGAATGTGATCCCGATATAGTAGCACCAAAAGTTAACTTATTATTTCCACAGGAAGATTCATGGACTCCATTGGATTCTTACTTCCAGTTTGATATCTCAGATGTATGAAAGGGAATAAATGATGAGAGTATCGTTTTATCCGTAAATGGTATAGATTACAACATAACAGATATGGAGTACGATCGAGATAAAAATGTATTGACTATCTATCCAGATTTTTGGATGCCATTGAATACATGATTTGAGGTTAAAATTTCAGTATCAGATAAACAAGTTTATGGATGATCAAATTCTGTGACAAAGATTTATAATTTGGAGACACCAGATGAACTATACTTGTTAAACAATATCAGCCCAATAGATTTTAGGAAAATAGTAAATAGCCAAAAATACTATAAGTGAACTACATGAGAATGTAAATTTATTTCAGATCTCTATTACTTGGATACAAATAATTCAGATAAAATGAAAAAAAGTATCATTAGTTCAATAAACAAAAAGTTGAGTTGTCCTGATTTGTGAGATACAGATAGAGAAGTAATCTCTACTGAAAATAAGAATTCATTATCAGCATTATCAGTGATATCATGGATCGTATCATGATTATTACTCCTGATAATCATATTGATGTCATTAAAAACAATATGAAAAAAATCTAATTAATAAAAAAGTAAAAAAAGGTTGACATAGTGATAGTGATTCTTATTAATGATAATGTATTTTATACTTATCATAGATAAAATGCCGAAACTACTGAAACAAGATGGCAGAGTCTTGATGTACGAGGTGACTGAGAATGGACAAACTGAATACATGGTAGAACGGTGAGATATTACTATGTATTATGGAGTACATCAACATCTAGCGATCCAAGAATTTGAGTCATGTGCACTAAAAAATGATGCGGAGTACATGGACAAATTAGCCCGATATTATTTGGGTGTTGATTATTAATTAGTAGGTAATTATTACCACAAAATTTGAGTTTTTGGTTTCAAATATCAAAAATAAGGAAGTTGTAAAAATTAAAAAATATGAGTTTCACTATGATGTGAATTTTTTTTAACAAAAAATTTTAGTATTATTTATTTATTCTATATCCAAAACCTTTCACGGTCTCGATAATATCTTTTCCCAATTTCCTCCTAATCGTAGAAATATAGACGTCCAATTTTCAATCATCATCAAACAATGAATCTCATCACCAAACTTCCTGGATTATATCAGTCCTTGATAGAGGAACTCAAATATTTTTTACTAAACATTCCAAGATATTGTATTCTTTCACAGTCAATTTTACTTCTTTGCTTCATTTCAAAACTTTCCTATTTTGTATATCTATCGTGATATTTCACTTTTTAATCGCTTTACTATCTCCTTGCTTCCTCTTAGTTAGCACTTTGATCCTAGCTTCCAATTCTTCTAAATCAAAGGGCTTTACCAGATAATCATCTGCTCAGACATTAAATCATTCCAATTTGTCTTCTAGTTGTCATTTTGCTGTGGTCATTATCACTGGAATATCCTTTTCTTTTTTAATCTCTGCACATACTTTTTCTCACTCCAAACCAGGCAACATCAGATCAAGCACGATTATATCAAAATCATTCTTTCTAGCTACTTCGAGTCCATACAGTCCATTTTCAGCGATAAAAACAGAATTATTATCTAATTCTAGATATTTTTTTATGTTGTTTGCTATAGTTTTATTATCTTCAATTACCAAGATTTGCATGAGTGTTATTCAATTGTTAAATATGAGCCTCCCTTATTAAGGGAGGTGCCACGATTTATCGGGGCGGAGGGATTAAAATCCCCCTGTCGCTACGCTCCTTCCCCCTTAATAAGGGGGAACCTTCTTACCACAATATCTTAAATTCACTTCATTTTCATTTTTCACTTTCTACTGATATTTTTCGTCAATGCTTTTCTACTAATAATTTCACTAAATACAATCCTAAACCAAAACTTGTTGTATCTGTCTTAGAACTGTCTTCTTGCCAAAATCTATCCCAAATCTTTTCTAGATTCTCTTTGCTAATTCAAATTCAACTATCTTTTACACTAAATTCATTTTCATTCAATGTGATTTTGATTGTTCATTTTTCTGTATACTTAAAGGCATTTTCAATCAGATTCTTAGCAATGATTTCAAAGCTACTATTGTGGACTTTCTTTTCTACATTATCCAAATCCATACTTAATTTCAATCATTTATCTTTGTACTTTTTCTCAATCATATTTGATACTGAAATCACCACTTGACTCACATCTTTGTCTGTTTTATTCAACTCAGTACCAGAATCTAATTTACTTATCAATACCAATTCATCTAATAAATTATTTATATTTCCAATCTCTGATTTTACATTTTCCATTCATTCTTTGTACTTTTTTGCCTTGAGAGAGTAGTCAATCTCCGAATTTATACTCATTAAAGGAGTCTTCAACTCATGCGAAGCATTGGAAATAAAATCTTTCAAAGCCAATGTTTGCTGATTGATTCTATCTGTTACAGCATTGATCTTACTTGCCAATATATTAATCTCATCATCTTCACGACCTACAATCTCAAACTTTTTATCCAAGTTATTCAAATGTAATCATTTCACATATTTCACCAAATCATCCAACTTATTCAAAGATGTCTTTACGAAATATATTGATAAAATATAAGATAATATTCCAAAGAATACCAGCAAATAAATTGAAATGAATAATAGATTTTTTTGTGCCTGAATACTTGTCGTGATATCTCTGACTATTACCATATCATTCACATTTTGATAGTAGAAATATGCAGTTCAAAGTTTACTAATTCCATATCATTTAAAAATTTCATTTTTTTGCAACTCTTGATATTCATCTGAATCGGTTGTAATAGATAGACGATTTATAAACTTTTCTCTGAAATCCTGTCAGTTTGGCATTTGAGGTAACTCTGGTAATCCTGGCATCATTCTTTCTTTCATAACCATTTTATCTCATTGAATCTCCATATTCAAAGATCTTCGCCACATCCTGAAAAATATTACATTTGCCAGTACTCCAAAAAGCAGTATAATTACCACAGTGAATAATGTAAATTTTAGACCAATTTTTGTGGATGTCTTCAATCATTTTTTCATGTTTTGTGGTTTGTAATCCTATAAAAATTATGAAATCATTTGTTGAAAAGCATTTAATTCGTAGTTACTAATTCATAATTTTGAATTTATTATTTTTAATTTTTCTTTTACGTCTATGTATAGACTATATATTTGGACAAATTTTTCAAAGTCTTCTCGATTATTTATTTTCCTATTAATACTTTCTCATTCTGTCAGGTGCTTCCAAGTGACATAATCATGATTTTGCATAGCATTTTTTAGTTTTAGATTTTCTTGTCTGGTCATTTTATATTTTATAGGATATAAAAATTTTGACTATAGGGTTTATAATCATAGACCTTAAATTAATCTTAAAATATTTTTTAAAATAGCAAAAGTTTTTTATTTTTTGTAAAAAAACATGAGATAATAGGTAATACCAAGAGAAAAAAATCTTCAAAAATTTGACAAATATTATTTTTGGGATATAATATAAATAATGTTTTTATATTATACTTTTAATAAAAAATGATAATTAAACAAATAAAACCTTTATTACGGCCTTCTCACACTGTAGAATCATGAAAATCAGCACATTTTATGCCTATGACTGCAGAGAAAAAAGAGGAGTTATTCCATGAATTAGCAGTCGTTAACAAATATCCGGATTTAAGTTTATGATATATTGAATCTAACAGGGAAATTAGAACACCAGAGACAAGATCTTTTTGGCGAGAGGAGAATTGAGCTATCCATGTGCTTGATAAATATGGTAATTTAAAAGTCCACGAAGGAAAATATTATCATATTTTGGTAAAGAAGTACTCTATGGATCCTAATATGATTTGAGTAAGTGAAAATCCAAAATGAAAAAGTAAGTTTTGGTGGAAGACAGAAAATTGAATTATGTTGAAAGAATGAAATAAAAAAATACCTTTGAAACTTAAAAAAATAATAGAAACAAAGGAGGAATTAAATAAAACAATGAAATGTGAAAAAATGACTCCAGAAGAAATAAAAGAATTTAAAAATGCTAAAAAATCAAAAGAAGCTAAATTTTTTTATGAAAAAGATGAAAGATATAAACCTAAGAATAAAATTGATTTGTGAAATGGGAAGATTCTTTATGTATCCGACAGATTAATTTCAGATTATCAAGAATTAATATGATATATAAAGGTTGGAGATAAATTAGAGTTAAGAATGTTTTATAAATCTAAATCGGAATGAGCATGGAGATCTTGTCCATGAGCAAGAGAAGATTGAAAGTTATCAAAATGAGAAAAAATTAAGAATTATTGCTACGAAACTACAACAAAAGTTACAAATTATCTCTGAGAATTATTTGACAAGCTAAAAGAAATTGATTGTAAAGATAGAGAACCAATAGAGGCAGATAGTACAAATTTATGAAAAAATATTTTAATGGATAGAATGATAGAGGAAACAACAGTAGATACACTATTTTCAGTTGATGAACAACGAAATATTATCCTTAATGAACTAAATTATTATGAAGCTGAAACTTCAGAGCGTGAAGTGTTTGAAAAATTAAAGAATAGTTATTTAAAAAATAGAAATAATTGAAAAGTGTTTCATGATACATTAAAACAGTTAAGCATTTATAAAGATAAAAATTGAAAAAAGAAAGGTAGATTACCAGATGTTGTAAAACGTATGTATGCGAGAGCCGTTCCCAAATGATTGGATTATATACATATGAAAAAGTTACAGAAAAAAACATACAAATATAATAATAAGCATGTGTGAGTAGTTAATACAGATGTATACCAAATGAATCGGAATTGAAATTTTGTAAATATATTCTTTTCTAGAGCAGAGAAAAAGCCAAATGAAGTATGGATTGATGAAGTACAATATGCCGATGCTGAGATAAATTCATTTTGAATAATTAAAAAATCAATTAATGCAGCACCATTAACATGAAAACCATATGAGTATGATAAGCAGTCACCTTATATAAATTATAGGAAATGGGTTAATCCTAAGCCAAGTTATTCTGGTAAGTATGTAGATGTAAGATATTTATACCAAGACAATCCTATAATCAAACACTACAAAAAATTGGAAGGATTATTGTAATGGGATTATTCATAAGTTTTTCTATATTTTCCACAGTATAGAATTACTATAATACAAATACAAAATAAAAAATCTTTTATATTATTACCAATTACAAAATGAAAAAGACTTTAGCAACATTGTGATTAGCTTGAATGTTGGCATTATCGCCAAAAGCTCAGGCTGAAATTACACCAAAAACTGAAGAAACTAAGAAAGATTTAATTGAGGCTGTAACAACAGAACATACTACGCCAGAAGACGATGGTAAAACAATATCATTTGAAGAAGTAGAAGCATTACATGAAAATCAACAACTCGTTGAAGAAATTATGAGTAATGAAAAAATGCAGGAAATCATTAATAAATATTGAGAGGAACAAGTGAGACAAGCATTAGAAGAAATAGTTTCTAGTGAAGAGACGGAAGAAGTGATTGAATATTTGTTATCAGATCAAAAAGTACAAAGAGCATTGGAAAAATGAGATTGAGAGGCTTTATCACAAAGAATGTTACACATATTAAGAGCATATTATGGAGTACGTATGCTAGGTATAGTATCCATAACAGTACTTAGTGTGTTGTTTTTAATATACCAAATAAGAGATATTAAATGATGGCATTATGTAATTGCTAAAAAAAAATAATATAATTCCTTGTTTAAAATAATATAGTTGTGGGTTAGAGCTTGTAGTATCTAACCCATTTTTCTTGTTTAAGATTAATTTAAGGTGGATGATTATATTACAGCCACTTTTATTTTTATGATGAAAATTATGTCTTGAAATTCGTGACTATCAGCAATCAGAAAATTTAATCGTTTTGAATTAAAATATTTGATTTCATACGATACTGCACAGAAATTACAACAAGATTTGAAAAAATATGTGATTCCTGACTCATACAGTAAAAATGAAAATTGATTGTACACTCTTTCAAGTCTGTACTATGACACTGATGATTATCGTTTTTATCGAGAAAAAATAGAATGATTAAAATATCGTCGCAAACTCAGAATTCGTCAGTACGAGACCCAAGAATGATTGAAAGACGATTCTATAGTGTATGTAGAAATCAAGCAGAGAGTGGATCGTGTTACACAGAAAAGGAGAGTCCCAATGAAGTACAAAGATGCGATAAACTTTTGTGATCACCTAATTATTCCAGAATTTGATAAGAGAGATGAAACAACTATGTTTGAATTATATCAATTCATCAAACAGAATAATCTGAAACCAAGCTGTATCACGAGCTATATGCGTAATGCTTATTTTGGGACAGATTATGATACCTGATTACGTATAACCTTTGACACAAATATCCGTTATAGGAAGAAAAATTTGGTTTTAGCAGACAAAGAAATTGGAGAGTTTATGATTTCACCTGATATGGTAATCATGGAAGTGAAAGCAAATGAACGTGTGCCATACCGATTGACTGAAATGATAGCTCACTACAATTTCCGTCTAATCCGTGTTAGTAAGTATTGTCAAGGTTTGGAGACTTCAGCTGCGGTGCCACGTACAGTGTACTATTTAGGATAGCGTTTAGCAACACCTCACCCCGATTTCATCGGGGAGCTCCCCTGTCAGGGAGCAAAATTTCTCCCCTGATAGGGGGAGTCACGCGAAGCGGGGAGGGGGTTGTTTACAGAAAAGAGGAGTACTAAAAAAAGATCTTTTATTCTTTAAATAAAATAAAACAATGGAGAACTTTATTCAACAATTTACAAATTCACTTGGATCTATACAAGATCTGACATGAACATTCTCAGTTATGGATTTAACTATCTGAATGTTATTGAGTTTTGTACTTACAGCATTTTTGTGACGAGTGTACAAAAAAACTCATAAATGAACATCTTATACACAGAGCTATGTACATACATTAGTTTTGATGTGAATGACAGTTTGTGTAATCATGTTAATCGTTTGATCAAATATTGCGCGTGCATTCTCATTAGTTTGAGCATTATCAATCATCAGATTTAGAAATGCTATGAAAGAAACTCGTGATATCTGATTTATGTTTGCTGCAATGGCAATCTGAATGGCAGTATGAACAAAATTCTACATATTAGCAATCGTATTCACAGCAGCATTGGCTTTGGTAGTATTTATTATGAATCGTTTTGATTGGTTTAAACGTGAAGCAAACAGTCAAATTTTGAAAATACGTGTAAACAACAATGCAGATTTTGACCACTTATTTGATAACGTATTTGTGAAATATACGACAGTGTCTGAGTTAATTAGTATTGATTCAGTACGTGGATGAGCTTTGACTGAATTAGTTTATACTGTAAATATGAAAAATCAAAACAAGAAACAAGAATTCTTGTCTGAGATTAAGAAATTGAATGATAATTTGGATGTGACTTTAATCACAGGATATAATACAACTGATTTGTAGAGATAGAATATGTCATTCTGAACGAAATGGAATGGAGTGAAGAATCTAATACACGAAAATTTAGATTCTTCGCTACGCTCAGAATGATAGAATATTCAAATAACCTTCTTTACCTAATAAAAAATTCACCATGTCTATGACTATGAAAAGAAATTGGCATTTGATTGTGATAGCAGTATTGTTTTTACTTATTCTTTGTTTCTTTGGTGCAAAGAGAGTAATCTCAATCAATATTTGAGATAAATGAGAAATCACAACCGATTACTTTGATATTGAAAATACTATTGATCTTTTTGATACGACTCAAGTCCACGAGATCAAGATTCTCATGACTCAAGAAGAATATCAAGATATGATTGATACTTATGCCAGCACTTCAGAAAAAGATTGGTACAAGACTGACATAATCATAGATGGTGTCTTGATTTCAGATGTATGAGTCAGATTGAAATGAAACTCTTCTTTGAGATGATTTGGAAATTGAGGTGGAGGACCAAGTATTAGTGGAATTGATCGCGGAAAGAATTGATGATTTGGTAGTGGGGACCATAGAATGTGATGATTCCACGGAAATATGGAGAGATGAGATATGAAAGGTTGATTTCCATGATGAATGTCTTGATTCAATTTCTCATGAGATATGCCATTCCCATGAGCATTTGAATGATGAAGTTTTTGACCATGAATGATGAGTGGAGATAGTATAGATTATAATTCACAACTTCCACTATTTATCAAATTCAATAAATATACTGATCAGACATATCAATGACATACAATGATTTCGCTTC
>Ga0310786_10009204_pt1 | contig 12571 bp, 10 predicted proteins | sample AusTroGonzalo_MG_FD_203881 | JGI IMG/M metagenome (GOLD analysis project Ga0310786, IMG submission 203881) | Bovine rumen microbial communities from tropical cattle in Woodstock, Queensland, Australia - Gonzalo_03 (v2) (version 2) | ecosystem: Host-associated > Mammals > Digestive system >...
TAATACATTTTTTCCCTATTTATCAGGAATGGGCACGAGAAAAAAAGTTAAAGGGGGCAAAATAATAGTAATTCTCCTGTTTCAACATAAAAATAGGTTAAAGTTGCCGATTCAACATGTAATTGCGTTAAATATGGCAGCACATTCTTGGAAGTTTGTTGTTTATCCCCTTCTTTTGCAGCGTGAAAGAAAAAGAAATACACCATGGCCTACAAACTGACAGCTAAAGAAGAGGAAATCATGGAACGCATCTGGCAGATCGGAGCCTGTGCGCCCAAGGATGTCCAAGCGCTCTATACTGAGGAAGAGCGGCCGCACATCAACAGCGTGTCCAACGCCTTTCAGTCCTTGGAGAAGAAAGGCTATCTGCGTCACCGTCAACGTGGACGCGGCTATCTCTACGAGCCTGTTGTCTCGCAGGAGGAGTATGGACGTCTGAAACTCACTAACTTCGTTGACCGCTATTTCGGCGGTTCCGTCAAGGACCTCGTCACCTTCTTCTCGCGCGAACAAAAGATTTCGCCGAAGGAGTTGCAGGACATCATCAACGAAATTGAGAATACCCAACAGCCACAAATGTGATTCAATTATGCTTTACCTCATCAAAGTCAATATCATTCTTGCTCTCTTGTGCCTGCTTTTTCAGGTGGTGATGCACCGGGACACCTTTTTCGGCGTACGCCGCGCGATGCTGTGGGGAGTCTATCTGACAGCTTTCCTGCTGCCTCTCTGCGATGTGCATGCATGGATGCAAGGCGAAAGCGCCGCGATGTATCTGGCTTCCGACTATGCCACCTATGTCCTGCCCACCTTCGAGGTCACCGCCTCACGGGTGGCTGCCATGGGCATGGAGCAGACGGAACCTGGTTGCGGGATGTGGTTTGTGGGGGTGATGATGCTCTGGGGGCTTATCTATCTGGTTCCCGTTGTGTGGATGACGCTGAAACTGATCTGGCAACTCATCTATATCATCTATTTAAGGTGTACGTGTAAGCGCGAGGGGACTTTCTTCCGCTATCCCCGACCGTGCAGCCCCTTCTCCTTCGGCCCGTGGATTTTCCTGCATCCCGACGATATGGACGAGCAGACATTGCATCAGGTGCTCATCCACGAGCAGGCTCACGTCAACGGCTGGCACACCGTGGATATTCTCTTCACGCAGATTGTCTGCATCCTCTTCTGGTGGAACCCTGCCGTGTGGGTGCTGCGTCGCGAGGTGCGCCTGAACCTGGAATTCATCGCCGATGCTGCCGTCATAGGCACTCAGGCCGACAAACGGGAATACCAATACCGTCTTCTCGGATTCTCAACACAAATGAACGTAGCTACGATCTCTAATAATTTCAATGTCTTACCCTTAAAACGTAGAATCATTATGATGAACTCACGTAGAACCCGCCGAACGGGGATGCTAAAATACATCCTCTTTGTGCCCGTAGCCGCCGTGCTGCTCTTTGCCTTTAACATCGACAGCCTGGCACGTACCCTAGAAAACCAAGTCAAAAAAACGTCACTTTTTGAAAACAGAACTTACAAACTTGACCTCACTAAACCCATTACGCCCATCAGGACATTCGAAGGCCTCTCCTCTACACCCCTCAGAATAGACGGACAACCTGTAAAATCACTCACAGGCAACTGGCTCGATGGCATTGACCTCGCCAATGTCGTTATCACCGAGGATGACGAGGGCAATATTGTTCAAATAGATTTGCACTCAAAAATCGTCAGCGTAGAAGGGCAGCCACAGGACCAAGTCTATGATGTTGTAGAAGTTCTGCCGAAGTACCAAGGAGGTGAGGCAGCCCTCTATGAGTTCCTGATGAAGAATGTGAAATATCCTTCTGCCGCCATAGACTATGGCATTCAAGGTCGCGTAATTGTCTCTTTCGTAGTGGAGAAAGACGGCACTCTCTCCAATATCAACACTGCCAAGGTCTATGACCCGAAGAGCGGACAGGAATTGTCAGAGGTCACGGTCGTTGCTAACAGCAACCACAAGACACCTGAACAAGCCGAGGCAGCCAAGCATCAGGCCGATGGTATAAAAGCCTTGAAAGCCGAGGCCGAGCGCGTCGTCAAAGCACTTCCCCAGCGTTGGGAACCAGGCAAGCAAGGCGGTAAGCCCGTTCGCACCCGTTTCAACCTGCCTGTCACTTTCCGCCTGCAATAAAGTGCAAACATTTTGCAAACTCTCTTTCTTGGCCTTCCCGAGGGGAAAGAGTACTTTTGCAGAACCATTCATCAGGAATATGAGAAAATACTTTTGGCTGTTGGCAAGCCTACTGCTTGCAGGCTGTGCTTCTTCGGAGAAGGTGCAACGGGCGAATCCGCTGCAAGGAGCATGGAAGCTGGCACAAATAGAATATCCGACGGGGATTACAGAACGCTATCCCATGCATGGCATGAGGCCGTTGCGCTTCTACGAGGGCGACAGCCTCATGTTTCAGTGTGGATTGACGCAGATGGCATCGACCATCGTTGTCCACTATCCCTATCTGCAAAGCACCATCACGTTGATTAACAAGGGCGGCGGTGACTATGTCTATCTGGAGGATGACAACCCGCGACCGCTGACCGTGATTGACGACACGACGATCACCATCCAACGCAACGGCAACCTCTTCACGTGGCACCGCGCCGACGTCATCGACCAAGAGTGGGGCGAGGAGATACGCCATATCATCGCCGAGAACCTGCACGACGACAACGACAGCAATGCTCACCGCTATGTTCTCTCAGCCAAGGAACGGCAGCAGGAGATAGTCATTCATGTATTCATCTACGCAAGCATCGCTTTCGCCATTCTCCTGTTTGCCATTGTTCAGGTTGCAGTGACCAATCGCGCGGCGAAACGGCGACTGCAGCTGCAACTGCGACAGATCCGCGAGGAACATGAGCAGCGGCCGCCATCTATCCGCGACGCCATCGAGAGCGTGGAAAAAGACTATTTCTCCTCCCACGATTACCAGTCCCTGCAACGACGCATTGCCACGGGCCAACGGCTGAAGGAGGAGGATTGGAACGGCATAGAGGAACAAGTGAAGAAAATCTATCCCGGCTTCACGAGCCAACTGCGCACACTGCATCCCATGTCGGAACTGGAGTTTCAGACGTGCCTGCTCATCAAACTGCGCATCGCACCATCAGACATCGCCGCCGTGCTCAGTCGCGAAGTCAGCACCATCAGCACCGTCCGCAGCCGCCTCTACAAGAAGGTGTTCGGCAAGAAAGGAAGCACGAAGGAATGGGACGATTTCATTCTTTCCATTGGTTCCTGAAAACGTGCAAACAGTTTGCACGTCAAATGCAAAGCAGATGCAAATCCGATTCCTTGACATCGTCGCGAATAGCCCTTACCTTTGCAGCGACAATTCACTGAATGTCTAACCCTTTAAACATTTAAAATTATGAAACAGAAACTTTTGATGACAATGGTTGCTCTGCTCATGACAGCAACCACGGGTTTTGCTCAGAACGCGAAGGTCGCAGACAAAGAACTTGTCGGTGTATGGGTGATGGAATCCATGCAGTGGGAGGGCGAGAAGAAAACCGTCTGCGGCAAGGAATCAGGCTACACGCAGTTCAAGTTCTACGGTGCTGACGGTGAATATGCCTGCGCCCAGATAGTCCTGACAAAGGATGGTAAATGCGTCGTGATGCCTCACGAATACGGCACCTATACCTTTAAGGACGGCTGGTATAGCGAGATGGGCCGTGCTGCCATCAAGGATGCCATGGTCTGGATTGACAAGACAACGATGAAAGGCACATGGCAGAAACGCCACGACATCTGGAAGAAGAAAAACCTTCCCGACAAGCTCGTGCAGTACATCGTCAACTGCTGCAAGATGAAGGACACCCCCGACGATATCCAACAACTGCTGCAGCAGCATCTTTTCAAGTAGTATAATGAAAAAACATGCGTATTATAATGTGTGAATAAAGTAAATGCTGAAAGACCTATAGGCACACGAATCCCCGCTGCGTCGTGAGATGCGGCGGGGATTCATTATTCAGGATTCTTCACTCCTATTTCTTCACAATCTTCTTGCCATTCATGATATACACACCCTTTGGCAATTGTACATTGTTCTTTTGTAGTTTTCCATTAGCAACGCGCCGGCCGCTGAGGTCATAGACGGAACCATCCCATTGTTCATCGCTCATTTCTTCATTGTTTATTTCTTCTATTCCGTCGATTTCATCGTAGCGTATGCGTATTTCCGTGGGACTATTCCACGTGTTCGTGCTGTTGCCGCTGCACAGGAGACGCACATATTTGGCTTCCACAGGCTCAAAGCGGTAGCGCTCCATCTCGTTCGTCAGCCCGCTGCTGACGAGATTGCCCGTGGCATCGGTCCAAGTGCTATTGTCCAAAGAGGTCTGCACCTTGAAATAGAAGACGCGCTGGTTGCCATTGTAGAAAGCCACATCCACGGCATAGACGCTTCTGGCTTTCCTGAGGTAGAAGCGGATCCATTGGTCGTTGCCGTTCTGGCTCCAGCGTGTGGACAGGTTTTTGTCGTTGACATTGCCGGGAACATTGGTCGAGTTCTCAGAGCCTATGGCTGAGATGGTGACGCCCGTCTGTTTGCTGTCGAGCGGAACGGTACGCAGGAGGGTGCGACGCTGCTTGTCGGCCATCTCACCGCCGTCGGCAGAGTGGATGTTGGCAACGGTGAAAGTGTAGAGACCGTAGTCGAGCTCCTCAGCCAGAGTGATGGTGACGGTGGCGTCGTCAGCCACTTGGATGTCAGTGGCATCCACGGGCGTGTCGGTGCTCAGGTAAGGATCTCCCTCGATAGCCGAGCGCAGCATGTAGTTGGCTGCCTCCTTTGCCTCCTCGTCGTTGGGCTGGAGGTTAAAGTTGACTTTGATATGCGTGGCGTCGACGAGGACAGCATTGGTCACGCGCAGCTTAGGCAGCGACTCACTGCCCACGGCCAGGCGGCTCATCTCAGCAGCTGCCAGCAGGTAAGCCCCCACGCCGAAGTCATGGTAGCTGTTGGCATTCACAGTGGTGTTGGGGCTGGCGCTCTCGCCGATGGGCTGGATGAAGCCCACGGTGCCGTCCTCCTGGAGGGCGATGGTGCTGAGGTAGTTCCAGGCTCGCTCAAGCGTAGTGCCATATTCCAGTTCCGAAAGAATACCATTGCGAATACCCCACGCATAGCCGAAGGTGTTGAGGGCTGTGCCGCTGGTCTCGCGTCCGGGAGCCTGTGCAGGATCTACCAGCGAGCGCGTCCAGTAGCCCTCGTCCTGCTGACAATCCTTCAGCGCAGCAGCCATACGGCGGTAGTAGCTGATATACTCCTCGCGATGGGCGTCGTCTGCGGGCAGCTCGTCGAGCACCTTGGCGAAAGCCGCAAAAATCCAGCCGTCGCCACGCGCCCAGAAGTCTTTCTTGCCCGCATTGGTCTTGTGCGCGGGATAGACATATTTGGCATCGCGGAAGTAAAGTCCTGTCTCCTCGTCGTACATGATGGAGTTGGCGTATTGCCAGTAGGCGTACATCTTATCGAGATAAGCCTGTTCGCCCGTGATGTGATAAAGTTTGGTCATGATGGGCATCACCATAAACAGGCCATCCACCCACCAGAGGTAGTCGGTGTTGTCTGTGGAAATCTCATAGCCCATCACCTCCAGTGCACGCTCAATCTTCTGCTGGTCGTGCAGCGGGTCGAGGTTGTAGAGGTCGGCATAGACCTGGAAGCACACTTGATTATCACCGAAGAGCACCCAGTCTGCACCCTCGCCATAGGTGGCATATTTCCATCGGCTCTTGTCAGTACCCGTGGCGCCCCACCAGTTGCTCTTGTTGGCCCAGGCGGTGGAGAAGTTCAGGTACTGCTCCTCGCCCGTAACATCGTAGGCCGCCATATTACCGATATGATAGACGGCACGGTTCCAGAAATAGTTGCCGTGCGTCGGGTTCTTGGTCTGCCAGGTCTGGTTGACGGTGTTCAGGATATCAAGCACATCGTCCTTCTGGGGCAGCACCTGCATGGATGTGAGCGTGAGAGGGTGCTCAGTGGCCTGCTTGAACTGACTCAAAGCCTCGAACCAGCCCTCATCGCCGTCGTAGCGCCCGGCAGGGAAGATGTTCCATCCGCCACCGAAATAGAATGTCAGCTCCGTCCCCACGGTATAATCCACCGTCAGGCACAAGTGGTCGTCGATCACCTCGGTGGTTACTGTTCCTGAGGGTTCTCCCGAAGGTATATAAGCTCCCTGGAAGAATCGCGCTCCCACGCTGGTGATGCTCCCCTCGCTCTTGGCCTCAGCCCAGCCCACGAGCCCCGGCACCTCGGTGAAGGCATTGCCGTTCACGAGATGGGTCATGTCGGTGTGCTGATAGACTGCCACGGCGAGGCGGAAAGTCTTGGCGGGACCGTCGAAGCGCACGGTAGCCTTATTCAGCAGGGCACCGGCGGTAGTCTCCACGGAGAGTGTCTTGGTATAGGTGGCTCCGTCGATGCTGACGTTCTCATACGTTGTCGTGAAGCCTGAGCGCAGGGCCGACTGCTCACCTAATGTGCAGCCGGTGTAGGGGGTGTGCGTCTGCAGATGACCGTCCACGACGGCTGCCGTGCCGCCGCAGCCAAGACGCTTGCCGTTCACGGAGTAAGCGTCCACGCCGTACTGACTCTCGTTGTGGTAGTTGGAGAGGTTATACATGTCGTCGATGACGGGCACAGCCTTCTTCTTGAACCACACATCCACGCCCTGTGCCGTGTTCGGCTCGTTCTTGAGCAGCACGGAGCTATACATTCGATAGGCGCAGAGGTCGTTCTCCCAGGCGATATCAGCACGCGATGAAGGACTCTTCACAGCGGCATAGGTCACTGTGGCGGGAGCCACGGGTGTCCCCTCGCGCAGCACGAAACCAGCCGTGGAGCCGGCAGCCACCGTGGCCTGAAAGCGGATGGTCTGCTCTCCAGCCACCTCGAAGGGCACGGCTGTGCCGCCCTCCGTGTAGAGGGCTACAGCACTGAGGTCAGTGCCCTCCGGCACCGCCACCTCCACAGTCTCTGCTGTGCGCTGGAACGCCAGCGTATTCTTCAGCCGAAACGTGTAGTCCTCGGCCGTGGCGGCTATCGGACAACCGAACAGATAATAAATGATAAATAATAAATAATAAGAGAAACGGCGGCAGCGCAAAGCGCTACTTACTGGTTGAATACCCAAAAAGAGAACAGACTTTGTATCCATATCGTCTATTATCTATCATTTAAAATTTACGACCCAAATATCGCATGTTAACTAAAACCACAGATGACGCAGATTACACAGATTAATGTTCTGTGGAATCTGTGAAATCTGTGGTGAAATAGATTGCTTAGTCCTTGATCAGGCAGCGACCCGTCATGGCAGCCGGTTGCTCCAGGCCCATGATATGCAGGATGCTGGGAGCCACGTCGGCCAGGATGCCGTCCTCCACCTTGGCGTTCTTGTTCGCCGTGACGTAAATGAAAGGCACGGGGTTCAGGCTGTGGGCAGTGTTGGGGGTACCGTCGGTGTTGAGGGCGTTGTCGGCATTGCCGTGGTCAGCGATGATGATAACCTCGTAGTCAGCAGCCTTCGCGGTCTCCACCACTTCCTTGACGCACTGGTCAACAGCCTTGACGGCTTTCTCAATGGCTTCATAGACACCGGTATGGCCCACCATGTCGCCGTTGGCGAAGTTGACAACGATGAAGCTGTACTCCTCTTTCTTGAGAGCCTCCACGAGCTTGTCCTTCACCTCGAAGGCGCTCATCTCGGGCTTCAGGTCGTAGGTAGCCACCTTGGGGCTGGCAACCAGGATGCGATCCTCACCCTCGTAGGGGGCTTCGCGGCCGCCGTTGAAGAAGAACGTCACGTGAGCATACTTCTCCGTCTCGGCCGTGTGGAGCTGCTTGAGGCCCTTACGGCTGATGTATTCGCCGAGGGTGTTCTCCACGTTCTCCTTAGGGAAGAGGATATGCACACCCTTGAACGAAGCGTCGTAGGGGGTCATGCAATAGTACTGCAGGCCGGGGATGGTTTTCATGCCCTGCTCCGGCATATCCTGCTGTGTGAGCACAATGGTGAGCTCCTTCGCGCGGTCGTTGCGGTAGTTGAAGAAGATGACCACATCGCCCTCCTTGATGGTTCCGTCCACGTTGGCATTGTTGATGGGCTTAATGAACTCATCGGTCACGCCGTCAGCATAGCTGAGTTCCATGGCTTCTGCCATGTCCTTGGCCTGATAGCCCTCGCCGCTGATGAGGAGGTCGTAGGCAATTTTCACGCGCTCCCAGCGCTTGTCGCGGTCCATAGCATAGAAGCGGCCGATGATGCTGGCGATAAAAGCACCGGTTTCATCGCACTTTTTCTGCAGTTGTCTGATGAAGCCCACACCCGAACGGGGGTCTGTGTCGCGGCCGTCCATGAAGCAGTGGACATACGTTTCGCGAACCTTATACTGCTGAGAGATCTCGCAGAGCTTGAACAGATGATCGAGCGAGCTGTGTACACCGCCGTTGCTGGTGAGGCCCATGAAATGCACGGCCTTGCCCTCGCGCACGGCATAGTCGAAAGCGCTCTGCACCTCCTTATTCTGGAGGATGCTGCCGTCCTTACAGGCGCGGTTGATCTTCACCAAATCCTGATACACGACGCGACCGCCACCGATGTTGAGGTGACCGACCTCCGAGTTGCCCATCTGTCCCTCGGGGAGACCCACGTTCTCGCCATCTGTCAGCAGCTGGCTATGAGGATAATTCTCGTTCAAATAATCCATGTAAGGCGTAGGTGTCTGGAAGATGACGTCGCCTTTTCCTTGATTGCCGATGCCCCAACCGTCGAGGATCATCAGCAGAGCTTTCTTTGCCATATTATTTTTTATAGTTTAAAGTTGAATGTTCAAAGTTGAATGTTCAAAGTTGGATGTTCAAAGTTTAAAGATCAAAGTTCAATGTTTAAAGTTCAAAGTTGAATGTTCAATGTTCAATGCCCAATGTTCAAAGAACACGCCGCAAAGGTACGACTAAAAATGAAAAACGAAAAATGAAAAATGAAAAATGAATGAAAAAGAGTCATGAAAATGAAAAACTTTAAACTTTAAACTTTAAACTTTAAACTTTTTCCGTATCTTTGTCCCCGAAATCAAGAACGCAGCCCCCAAGGGCGGCACAGTATTCACCTTTTTAAACTTCAACACTATGAAAAAGTATGTTTGCGACCCCTGTGGTTATGTCTATGATCCCGAACTGGGCGATCCCGATAATGGCATAGCTCCCGGCACCGCTTTCGAAGACCTCCCCGAGGATTGGGTATGCCCCATCTGTGGCGTAGGCAAGGAAGATTTCAGTGCAGAAGACTAATAAGCTTCAATGTCAGAAATCTTAAGCCGGATGGCGGCCCTCTGCAGCATCAGCGAACATTGCGAGAGCGAGATTCGCGAGAAGCTGCAGAAGGCCGCTGTTTCTGATGACGACGCGCAGCGCATCATCGATCACCTATACCAGGAAGGATACCTCGACACCGCCCGTTACTGTCGCGCCTTCTCGCGCGACAAACTGCGTTTTTCTCATTGGGGCCGTGTGAAGATCCAGCAGGCGCTGCGCGCAAAAGGGCTTCCCGACGATGACATCCGCGAGGCCCTCTGGCTTCTCGACGATGAGCTCGGCGAGGAATACACCACCATCCTCCACGACACCCTTGAACAGAAGAACCGCACCCTCCACGACACCAACGACTACATCCGTCGCGGCAAGCTCATCCGCTTCGCCGCCTCCCGAGGCTTCAGCATGGATGAAATCCTCGATGCCCTGGAGTAAATCCACTTAGAACTTACGCTTAATGGTTCCTTGGCGATAAGGTAGTCCTCAGCATTCGGGGGCGACCGAACTGGTCGTTGCGGAGGGTGATGCCAGTGTAGCCAAAGTCGGCGAAAAGGGTGCAGGTTTCTTCAGCGAGGGCGGCGTTGATTTCCACAAGAATAATACCACCAGGGATGAGAGATTCTTTTCCGATTTGCGCGATGGCGCTGTAGAAGCGAAGCGGATCTTCATCGGGCACAAAGAGAGCCTGCGAGGGTTCGTGATTCAGCACCGTCGGGTGAATCTCCGCAGCTTCGGAAACACGGACGTAGGGAGGATTGGATATGATCGTTGAACATTGAACTTTGAACTTTGAACATTGAACTTTGAACTTTGAACTTTGATTCCCCAAGACATCCTGTTGAAAAAAACTTACGTTCGTGGCACCAAGGGCGGCGGCATTCTCACGGGCAATGGCGAGGGCGGGGGCGCTGATGTCAACGCCGAGGATGTCGGCATCGGGGAAGGTGAGGGCAAGACTGGTGGCGATGCAGCCGCTGCCGGTGCAAAGGTCGAGAATCTTCATGGATGATGACGCACCGAAATCCTCCGTCATCCTTCTTAAATCATCAATAGCCCACTGCACCAGCTCCTCCGTCTCGGGACGGGGGATGAGCACATCGGGTGTGACGCGGAAACGGTGGCCGCAAAAAGAGGCATAGCCGAGGACGTGCTGCACAGGTTCGCCCGCGAGAAGACGCTGTGCAATTTTTTCCAAATCCTCGCGGTCGGTTCGCGATAATTCCGTATCTTTGCCGAGCAAAAGGTCGGTCTGGCTGAGCCCGAAGCGCTCCTCCATCACCATCCTTACGATGGCACGGGCCTCGCCTGCTCCATGGAGCGGTGTGAGCGCAGAGATGAGTTCGCGATGATTCATGGCGCAAAGATACGAAGAAAGTTTAAAGTTTAAAGTTTAAAGCTCAAGGTTTTTGATGACAGAAGACGAAAAATATATGATGCGATGCCTGCAGCTGGCACGTCATGGGGAGTTCACGACAGCGCCGAACCCAATGGTCGGTGCCGTGATTGTGCACGAGGGACGCATCCTCGGCGAAGGGTGGCACCGTCGCTATGGCGGCCCTCATGCCGAGGTGAATGCGGTGCGCTCCGTGCGTCCCGAGGACGAGGCACTGTTGCACGAGGCTACCATCTATGTGAGTCTGGAACCCTGCTCGCACTGGGGCAAGACGCCGCCGTGTGCGGAACTGCTGGTGGAGAAAGGTTTCCGGCGCATAGTGGTGGGGTGTCTCGACCCCAATGAGAAGGTGGCTGGGCGAGGCATCCAACGACTGCGCGAGGCTGGCGCCGAGGTGGTCGTGGGGGTGCTGGAGCAGGAGTGCCGGTGGGTGAACCGCAAGTTCATGACCTTCCACACAAAGCACCGCCCCTATATCACCCTGAAATGGGCCGAGAGTGCCGACGGCTTCATCGACCACCGACGCGGGAGCCGCGAGGACGGAGACCCCGTGCACTTCTCCACGCCCTGGACGCAGATGCTCGTGCACCGTCTGCGCGCCACCCATGAGGCCATCCTCGTGGGACGCTGCACGTGGGAACTCGACCAGCCAAGCCTGACGACCCGCCTATGGCCGGGGAGGAGCCCAGAGCGATTCGTATTATCAGACTCTCACCCCACCCTCAGGGAGGGAGAAGAATGTCATAGAGTCAGTTGGCTTCCATTTGCAAAAGTAATGAGAGCGGGGGAAGAGTCTTCTCTTTTAGTCGAGGGCGGTGCCCGAACCCTACATTCGTTCATCGATGCCGACCTGTGGGACGAGATGTATATTGAGCGGAGCAAACAGGTGCTTGGAGACGGTGTGGCGGCTCCAAAAGTGCCAACAGACCCTAAAGGAAGGCCCGTTCACGTTAATTTTGCCTAATAAGACGCATGATTGTGCACTTTCGGGGCCAAGATTTCGTTTCTTATATAAATAATGTGTAACTTTGCCCCGTTTTTTGACAATACCAATATGAGAAAACTATTCTATAGCGCCTTCGTGGCAGCCCTGACCATCCTCGTCGTAGGGTGTACCAAAGAAGATTCAAGCGTCATCACGCCCACCAGTGACTGCTACATCAGCAACATCACCTTAGGGACCATGTACCGCACTGTTAAGGAAGGTGAGAGGGAATACGAGACCTCCTTCGTAGGCTCGGTTTACCCGATAAGCATCGATCAGGTGGCCTGCGTGATCACCAATACCAAGCCCTTGCCCACCCGCACGAACCTCACCATTGTGCCGTTGACCATCACAGCCAAGGGTTCTGTCATCTTTGCGCAAAAGCCAGAAGACTACCCCACCGTCCAACCTGAAGGCTGGTATTCCTATACCACCGGCGGCGGAACGATTGATTTCCGCAAACCGGTGCTTTTCCGCGTCTATGCCACTGACGGTTCCGGCCATCGCGAATACACGATGACGCTGACTGTGCGCGAGCATGAGGAAGGGTCCTACACGTGGGAGCCCATGACAACGAACGTCCTGCAGGGCCGCGGCGACCGTCAGGCACTGCCCTGGCAGGAGGGATTGCTTTTGCTGAGCGCCGATGGCGACGGCAAGATTCACAAGACCACTTTTGCCAATGAAACGTGGAGCAATGATGTGCTTTGCACAGGTGCCGACGGCGCCCAGGTGGCAAGCGTGATACAATTCAACGACAAGCTGTGGATGAACACTACCACGGGCGCTGTCATCAATTCCGAGGACGGCCAAACATGGAAT
>Ga0310786_10009205_pt1 | contig 12569 bp, 7 predicted proteins | sample AusTroGonzalo_MG_FD_203881 | JGI IMG/M metagenome (GOLD analysis project Ga0310786, IMG submission 203881) | Bovine rumen microbial communities from tropical cattle in Woodstock, Queensland, Australia - Gonzalo_03 (v2) (version 2) | ecosystem: Host-associated > Mammals > Digestive system >...
CCAGACATCGTTCAGCTGCCAGTACAGGGTACCCATGCAGTACGGCATGAGGCTGCGCCAGTATGTGACGGCAGTCCCGATTGCAAAGGCCTGCTGGACCTGGCTCAGGTACAGCTCGCCCTCAAAACCCTTGGGGGCCTTGAAGTAGCGGCCGAACATCTCGCTTATGATGGAGTTTCCCTCGTCATTGCGCTGATGATGCTCCATTACGGCGCTGTGGATGTCGAAATCCTCTTCAACCGCAAAGGACGAGACCTCGCTCATTGACGGGAAGCTCTGGTAGCCGAATTCCGAGCAGAAGCGCGGGCGTACCTTGTGGTAGTACTCGAAATCCTTGCGCTCATGCCATACGGTCCAGTAATGCATGTCGCCGTTTCCGTCCACATGCCAGTTGTCGGAGTAATCTCCAGGGCCTGCGCACGGGCTTGACGGCCAGTACATCCTGGAGGGGTCTTCCTGGACCAGGATCCTGTCTATCCAGTTCACGTAAAGCTTCTCGTAGTCGGAAAGATAGAGAGGCAGGTTTGCCTTTGTCTCGTCATACCAGCCCAAGGCTCCCAGGCACTCGTTGTTGCCGCACCAGAGAGCGATACAGGTTCTTGAGCTGAGCCTGCGGACCTGATCCCTGAGCTCCAGCTCCACACTGTCCAGGAACCATTTCTCCGCAGGATATGTGGAGCAGCTGAACATCAGGTCATGCCAGATCAATATGCCGTAGCGGTCGCAGGCATCGTAGAAGGCTTCCTTCTCGTACCATCCGCCGCCCCAGACCCTGAGCATGTTCATGTTGGCATCGCGCACATCCCTGATGATGGAATCAAAGCGCTCAGGTGTCTGCAGTGCAGGTCTTGCATCAAGCGGGATCCAGTTGGCTCCCTTGCAGAACACCGGCACGCCGTTGACGCAGACGGTAAGCTCCTTGCCGCCCATGGTGACGTTGTTGCGGACCTCGATGGTCCTGAAGCCTATCCTGCGGCTGCGCGACTGTCCGCTCTTTCCGCCGACATGCACGACGACATCATAAAGCGGCTGATCGCCGAATCCGTTGGGCCACCAGGGCCTGACTGCGGAGGCGGGAACCTCAACCGACATGACAAGGACGTTGTCGCGGGCAAAGAGCGTGAAGCCGACGGACTTCTCCACTGTGGCCACTTCAACGGTCACGTTCTCCTGGCAGCAGGTGAATCCCTTGACCCTTGCGCGGATCTCCAGGTTCCAGTTGCCGTCCGGCGTGCGTGAAGGCACTGCGGAGAATGAAGAGAAATAATAGTCGCGGCACTCGTAGAGCTCGATGCTCTCGTGGATGCCGATTGTCTGCAGGCACAGTCCCCAGTCCCATGCGGCATTGCACTGGGCCTTGCGCACGAGGTTCCTGTGGGGAGAGTCATATCTGTAGCGCGAGCACGGAGCCGGATGCGGAAGCTCCGCATCACGTGCGCATGCAATCTTCTCCGAGGCGATGAACCTGAACTCGATCAGGTTGGAACCTTTCCTGAGGTACGACGTGACGTCCAGTTCGTAGATCCTGTGCTCGTTGTCGAATGAGGAGACCATGTTCCCGTTGAGGTACAGTGTGGCTATGGTATCGACCTTCTCCAGGCGCAGGATGTAGCGGCTGCCGGGCACAGGCGAGAAATCGAACTCACGGCTGATGTTCCAGTCGCTTCTTCCTATGAACAGGGTCTCCAGCTCATTGCACTCCATATATGGATCGGGAACCACCATGGAGTCGATGAGGGCATCCTGGACGGAGCCCGGAAGGGGCATCTCGTAGGTGCTTCCTTCGATGATTCCGTAATTGTTTTCTTCGGGTGAGACGGCCTGGAGCCTCCAGATCCCGTCAAGGCGCATGATATTGTCCATGCTCACTCCTCCCAGCGTGCAGGACTGCACAGGAGATCAAGCTTCCAGCACAGTTCACGCACCGCATCCCGACGTTCCTTCATCCTGTTCCAGTTCTTGGCGTTTCCCAGCCACAGGCTGTCTGCCAGAGCAAAGGATCTCGGGAACATCATGTATTCGACCTCACGGCCGCTGTGCATCTGCTCGGTCCAGATGTTGCACTGGCCTCCCAGAACATGAGCACGCTGATCCGGAGTCATGTCATGCATGGTGATGTCCACGTCGAATGTGTCGCGGACGGAGAAACTGCCCCACTGGGCAGGCTCGAACGGATCCGATGTGTAGCCCTTGTCGAAATAGAGGCCCTGCTGCGGGCACAGGATGACGTCATGGCCGCGTGTGCTTGCCGTCCTGGCACCTTCAAGTCCCCTCCAGGACATCACTATGACGGATCTGTCTATGGACGGAGCCTCGACGACCTCGTCCCATCCCATGGCACGTTTTCCGTGGCGGGCCACAAGCTGGGCGGCCTTTGACGTGAACCAGCCCTGGAGCTCGAACGAATCCTTGAGGCCGTGCTTCTTCATCAGGGCCCTGCAGCTCTCGTTTGCCTCCCACTGCTCGTGTGGGCACTCGTCTCCTCCTATGTGGATGTACGGCCCCGGGAAGAGCCTGGACAGCTTGCCGAATGCGGCGTCAAGGAACTTCCAGAGCTCCGGACTGGCCGGATTGAGGACATCGTAGAAGATTCCCCAACGGGTCTCCACCTCAAGCTTGTTCCCAGTGCATCCGAACTCGGGATAGGCGGCAAGAAGCGCAGTGGCATGGCCGGGAATCTCGATCTCGGGAATTACAGTCATGTTGCGCTCTGCGCAGTAGTCTATGATCTCACGCAGATCATCATCGGAATAGATACCGGAATGATAAAGCTCATGCCTTACGTATTCGTGCACCTTCCTGACGGACGATATCTCCTTCAGAAGCGGATATCCGTCCACGTTGAAGCGCCACCCCTGGTCATCGGTCAGATGCCAGTGGAAGTAGTTGAAGCCGATCATCGACATCAGGTTGATGATGCGCTTGAGCTCGCAGACAGGCATGAAGTGCCTGCACACATCTATGAGGAAACCCCTGTACGGAAAAGCGGGGTCAGAGTAGTCGAATTCACACACGGGCACCTTGCCGTCGAAGAGGACCTCCAGCTGTCTGATGTAACCCAGACCCTGGGCGGCACTTGCACGGCTTGTCCCGCAGACGGTTGCATGACCGTCGGTTATGCTCACACAGTTACGGCCGCATGAATCCAGGACCGTGATGTTTCCGTTGAGCACGGTTGTTCTGTCATAACCCACTCCCCTTGAACTGATGGAGGGAGTAAGCAATCTGTCAATGTATCTGTCCATATCGGATTGGAAAAGAAATAGGAAGATTCAAAAAAGGCGGGTCCGAAAACCCGCCGTTTTTGATACGATCAATAATCCTCTCGGATTACTTGCCGGCATATGCGTGCCAAGCCTTGTTGACTGTAGCAGCAGCTTCATCGACTGTGGTCTTTCCGAGACCGATCTCAGCCAGAACCTGGTTGATGACCTCGTAGACTGACGGATCCAGAACACCATCGATAACCGGTGTGGCAACCTGGATGTCGTTGTACCACTGTGATCTCTTGCCTACGAGCGGCTCGAGGTCGAATCTCTCGACGACGCTGGCGACATCGATTGATGTGAGTGACGGGAATGCAGCACCTGTGGTGAGTCTGTAAGTCTGGACATACTCGCCCTCGAGGAACTTGACCAGTGTCCAAGCAGCCTCAAGCTTCTCAGGAGCAATGTCGGCAGCGATTGCCCAACCGGTTCCGACGACTGCGGAGTTGGACTCGTGGATGACCTCACCGTCGAGTGCCGGGAAGTTCATCAAGCTGACGTCTGACTTCTGCTGCTCGCGTGAGAACAGAGCCTCGCCAGTTGAGATATCTTCCTGGAATGAAGCGCAAGCCCAGTCACCATCAATGTAGAAGGCGCTCTTTCCGGCTGCGAAGTCAGCTCTACCTGAACCATAGGAGATGCTCAGTGTGTTGCGGTTGATGATTCCATCCTTGTAGAGGTTATCAACAACAGTGAGGGCCTTCTTGAACCAGTCGTCCTCGAAATCCCACTCGCCTGCAGCAAGCTTGTCAGCCCAGTCAGCTCCACCGAATCTTCCGGTGATGAGTGAGAACAGGCAGCTCTGCATGACCCAACCGTCCTGGCAGTCCATCGTGATGACCTCGATTCCCTTTGCGTTGAGAACAGGAACCATTGCCTTGAGATCGTCGTATGTCTTGGGGATCTCAAGTCCGTTCTCTCTGAGAACCTTCTCGTTGACGAACATCATTGATGTTGCTGTGATTCCGTTGGGGAGCTCTGCGAGGTAGCCGCCGAGCTGCGGAGCTGTACATGTTGCAGCATAGTTGTTGTAGAGACCGTCTCTCTTCAGGAGAGTCTCGAGATCATAAAGCAGGTGCTCTGTGTGCAGTGTGCTTGATCTTCCGCTGGGCCATGCATAGATGACGTCGGGAAGGTTGCCCTGTGCTGCGTAAGCCTCGACCTTCTGGTGGAACGGCTCGTTGAACAGATCCTCTCTGATGATCTGGATCTCGGGGTGCTGGAGTGCGAACACATCCCAGACCATTGCGATTTCGTTTGCACTGTTGGGCTCTGACATGTCGATGTAGTTAAGGACTGTGAGAGTAACCTTGTCGCTCTTTGTTGTTGTCTCGGCAAGACCCTGTGCGAAGATCATGGAGCAGACAGCAAGAGCAATCAGCATGATGGCAAGAACTTTCTTCATTTTGAATTCTCCCTTTTAGTTTTTTGTTTGTTCAGTCATTGAACAATTACATTGTACACCCCAAGAACAAACCTGTCAAAGAAAATTTCAAAAAATTTTCAACAAAGTCTGTAAAAAACTTTTCCAATAAAAAAAATGCCTCCGGCACATGCGCGCCGGAGGCTGGAACAACAGTTTGATGATAAGGTCAACCCTTTACGGCACCTGCACTTACACCCTTTGTGATCTCCTTTCTGAAGATGATGTAGAAGACCAGCATCGGGATAAGACCGATCATCAGTGAAGCAAAGAGCTTGCCGTAATCGGTGGAAAGCGCACCTGCGAAACTCTGGATTCCGACAGGAAGGCTCTTGTTCTTGGTACTGGACGTGAGCATGTTGATGAGCATGAACTCGTTCCACGTTCCGGAAATCTGCAGGATGGCGATGGTAACTCCGACAGGTGCAGCCATGGGGGTCATGATGCTGATGAAGATCCTGCCGTAGTGGGCGCCGTCAAGACGTGCGGACTCGACCAGTGCGTTGGGGATGCTCTTCATGAACTCGGTGGCCAGATAGATTCCCATGGGAAGACCTATTCCTATATATGGAATAAGGACACCCAGCTTGGTATCGTACAGGCCGACCTGGTTGATGACTATGAACAACGGGATCATGATGCTCTGCAGCGTCATCAGGATGCCGACGACATATGAGCCGTACATCCACTTGGTGGCGCGGTTGCTGATCTTGGAGAACGCAAATCCGCTCATGAAGCTCAGTACCAGAATGGAAACCGTGGTGACCGATGTGTAGATAATGCTGTTGATGATGAAGATTCCGAAATTACCCCTCACCCAGGCCTGTGTGTAGTTCTGCCAGAAGAAGCGTCTGGGAAGTCCGAGGCGGTTCATCTGATAGTCCTGTGAGGTCTTGAATGAGTTCATGGCAAGCCAGAGCAGCGGGGCTATGGCAAGAATGGCGAAAATGATGAGTATGACATAGGTCAGGACCATGCCGACCTTTCTCTTTGCTGAAACATCGTCTCTAATGTAGCTCATTCCCTACCTCCGAATTTTCTCTCGACAGCCTTGGTGATTCCGATGAGGGCAAAGCTGATTATGCACATGACGATTGAAACAGCGTTTGCAAGCGGATAGTTGGGTGCGCCCTTGAACGCATGGTCATACATGTAGAGTGAAAGAACATACGTCTGCTTTGCGGGACCTCCGCTTGTCATGACGTAGATCAGGTCGAAGCTCTTGAGCGATCCCGAGATTGCCAGGATTGCGCTGGTGACTATGACGCCGGAGAGAGCCGGGAAGATGATGTACCTCAGGGCCTGCATCTCGGTGGCTCCGTCTATCTTTGCTGCCTCGATGACCGAGGTATCGATCTTCTGCAGGTTGGCAAGGAAGATGATCAGGTACGTTCCTGTGTACATCCAGAGGATGACCAGAAGGACGGCGATCATCGGATGCTCGCTGTTGCCTGCGACATATTCCGGATTGAACAGCCTGATGATGTCGGGAAGAACTCCGTTGGGAGCCGTGATGGCCTTCCACAGACGACCGATGACGACTGTGGAGATGACGCACGGCAGATAGATGACCGTCTGGAAGAAGTCCTTGCCCTTGATCATGCCTCTGAAGATCAGGTAGGCCATGAAGAATCCGAGAGGAATCTGTCCGAAGACCGAGATGAACACGATCCAGAGGTTGTTCTTAAGGGCAAGCCAGAAGTACTTGTCCGCGAACATGTCCTTGTAATACTTGAAACCGACAAGAGAAATCGTCTTTCTCTTGGGCCCGAACAAAGCTCCGCCCTTGTAGTTCGTCAGGCTGAGGAACACGGCGAAGAACGTCGGGAACGCCATGACGAACAGATAGATCAGGAATGCCGGAAGGACAAAGAGCCAGAATGCCCTCTTCTCCTCTCCGTGGGACGTCAGTCTTCTTGACGCCGAAATGCTGCTACCCATTACCAAAAACCCCCTCTTATTTCTACTTGCTGTTCTGCTTCTGCAGGAACTCTATCGTCTGCTGCCATGTGGGCATGCCGGCCTTGTCGGATTCCTCAAGGGAAGGAACGCTGAAAAGGTTGTGAAGGCACATCATGGCGGCACCGCTTGCGCTTATGCATTCATCCTGGGAATCGAACACCATGGTACATCTGTACTCACCCAGAAGTCCCAGGAAGGACGATGCCCTCTCCGACAGGGTCTTCATGACCCAGTCCCTGTCGTAGAAAGGCCTGCCGTGGAGGATTATCTTCTCCACGTCCATGACCGACACCAGGGGAATCAGTGAACGGAAGGTATCCTCCATCCAGTCCGCAAGGCAGTCATTGTCGTCTATTGTATTGTTGAGGATCTCCACGGGAAGGCCGCTCTGGTTTGTAAGCCCCTCCTTCCATGTCACGGACTTGAACTCGCCCGCGGCGCTGTGGGTTCCCCTGTACACCTTGCCGGAAAGAATCATGCCGACACCGGCACCGATTCCGATGATCTCCGGATTGACCCTGGATTCCTCATGGAAGTCGGCCACCAGGGAGATGGCATTGCCCCATGCTCCGTTCTTCAGGATGTCCACCCAGGCTGCGGTGTTGGCGTCGTTCTCCACGAACACGGGGAAATCGAACCTCCGGTGCACCAGGGCGCGGATGTCCAGATCCCTGATTCCGAACGGGAAGGAGTTGATCACGCGTCCGTTGGCGACATCGATGATGCCGGGGATGGCGAAGCTCATGGCGATGACGGGGATCTTGATGGAGTTGTGGGCCATCAGCGCCCTGTCTATCACCTTGTCTATCATCTCCGTGAACGGGATGAGTCCCAGGCTTCCGGTCTCCCTCCACAGCTCCGTACCGTCGGCAGACAGGATAACTGACCTGTAGTGTGACGGCTGGATGTCGAATCCAAGTACGCAGCCGAAATTCGGATTCACGGAAAGCTCCACCGCCTTGCGTCCGCCCTGCTGGGTGGATGCCAGATACTTGCCCTCCACTATCACGCCCGAGCTTATCAGATAGGACGTGATGTTTGTGACCGTTGACCTGTAGAGGTTCAGCTCCCTGGCGATGTCCGCACGCGAGATGCTCTTGCGCTGCCATATCAGGCGTGCGACAAGGGAGGTGTTTGCATTTTTCTGGAACAGATTGTTGTCAACAGGCATGCGCCGACCTCCTTTTCTCAGCGTGTGGAAAACAATCCGAAATCTTTTTTCCGAAGTTTGTTTACACAGTGTACAAACATAGGTTATCATTAGAACAGACAAAACGTCAACATCAAATTGTGATGAAAAATCACGGGGGAGAAAGGAGGCATCAGGGCCATGTTCACAAGACCGGATCTGCCCGAGGACTTCATAATCGGAACCGCAACCGCCAGTTATCAGGTGGAGGGTGCGGGAAACGAAGACGGCCGTACGCCATGCATCTGGGATGACTTTGCAAAGGTTCCCGGTGCCGTCTACCAGTCTCAGGACGGAAGCGTAGCCGCCGACCAGTATCATAGATATAAGGAAGATATAAGGCTCATGGCCGAGCTCGGATTCGGGTACTACCGCTTCAGCGTGTCCTGGTCCAGAGTCCTGCCCCACGGCGGCACGGAGGTCAACCCCAAGGGAATCGAATACTACAAAAACCTCTGCCGTGAACTCCATGCACACGGGATGAAGGCATGCTGCACTGTCTACCACTGGGACATGCCCAGCGAGATCCAGGCAGAAGGCGGCTGGGCAGAAAGAAGCACCGCATACAAGCTTGCATACCTAGCCAAGGTACTGTTCCGTGAACTCGGCGACCTTGTTGACATGTGGATAACCACCAACGAGGCCATGTGCGTGACCTTCCTCGGATACCTTACCGGAATCCATGCCCCCGGAATCCAGAACCTGAACCAGTTCGTCAGAAGCGTGCACCACATGAACCTTGCCCACGGCCTGATCATGCAGGAATACAGGAAGACGGGCCTGAAGGCTCCCATAGGAGTGACCCACAACCTTGAGTATCCCCGCCCTGCCACAAGAAGCGCAAAGGACGCTCTTGCCTGCGAGCACCATGTAGCACTCAGGAGCGGACTCTTCATCGAGCCCATGTTCCGCAGGACATACCCCGCCTACTGCACGCAGGAGCTCGGGTTGGAGTTCCCGATCGAGGACGGAGACATGGAACTGATTTCCCAGCCCATTGATTATCTGGGCATCAACTACTACAGCGAGCATGTCATACGATGGTCCGATACCGTACCTTTCGGCACGGAAATGGCACCGAGGTGGGAGGAAAGGACATCGGGAATAGGATGGCAGATAACTCCGCACGGACTTCTGAGGCTGCTCAAGTGGGCTCAGGACTACGCGGGAGGCAAGCTTCCCATCTACATTACGGAAAACGGCGCCGCCTGCGACGACGTACTTGAGAAAGACCCTGTCACGGGAGAGGAGCGCGTGCATGACACACAGCGCATCCGCTACCTGTCGGAGCACCTCCAGATGTGCGCCGAGGCAATCAGGCAGGGCGTGAACCTGAAAGGTTATTTCTGCTGGAGCTTCATAGACAACTACGAGTGGTCCCACGGCTACAGCAAGAGATTCGGAATAGTCTACTGCGATTACGAGACGCAGAAACGCATCCCCAAGGACAGTGCCTACTTCCTCAGGGACGTGATGGCCGGCTACGGTGACTGACAAGGAGGACAGCATGAAATTCGGACACTTTGACGACAGCGCACGCGAATACGTTATTGAAACACCCAGGACTCCCCTTCCCTGGATCAACTACCTGGGAAACAGGGATTTCTTCACGCTGATTTCCAACACCGCCGGCGGTTATGCATTCTACAGGGATGCCCGCCTCAGACGCATCACCCGCTACCGCTACAACAACAATCCCATGGACCAGGAAGGCTTCAGGCTCTACATCCGCGAGGACAAGGGCATGGGAAAGGAACCTGTGATCTGGAACCCGTCATGGCAGCCGGTCAAGACGGAACTCGATTCCTACTCCTGCCGCCACGGCATGGGCTACAGCATCTTCAAAGGCTCCAAGGATGACATCACCGTGAGCCAGACCATGTTCGTCCCGGAGAACGAGAACGCCCTGATCTATCACGTCAGCCTGAAGAATGACGGAAAGACCCCCAGGGACATCCAGCTGTTCAGCTTTGTCGAGTTCTGCCTGTGGGATGCCAACGACGATGCCACCAACTTCCAGCGCAACTACAGCACCGGAGAGGTCGAGGTCCACGGCAGCGCCATCTACCACAAGACCGAGTACCGCGAGAGACGCAACCACTACAGCATCTTCTGGTGCAACAGGAATGTCTCCGGATTCGATACCGACATGGACATCTTCAACGGCCCCTACGGCAGCGCCGCTTCTCCCGATGCAGTCCTTGAAGGAAAGTGCCGCAACTCCATCGCACACGGCTGGAGACCCTGCGGAGCCCACCAGATTGACATCAGCCTGAAACCCGGCGAGGAATACACGGTTGTATTCGGTCTGGGATACATCGAGAATCCCGAGGACGAAAAGTGGGAGAACCTGGATGCCGTAAACCGCACCAGGGCCGAGCAGATGATGATCCGCTACAACACCGATTCCAAGGTGGAAGCAGCATTTGAAGAGCTCAAGGACACATGGACAAAGCTCCTGCGCAAGTTCAACGTAGAGAGCAGCGAACCCAGGATGGACCGCATGGTCAACATCTGGAACCAGTACCAGTGCATGGTCACCTTCAACATGTCCAGAAGCGCCAGCTACTTTGAAAGCGGCATGGGACGCGGCATGGGCTTCAGGGACTCCTGCCAGGATCTGCTGGGATTCGTCCACATGATTCCCGGCCGCGCAAGGGCAAGGATCCTGGACATTGCAGCCACACAGTTCCCCGACGGATCATCCTACCACCAGTACCAGCCGCTTACAAAGCGCGGCAACCTGGCGGTGGGCAGCGGATTCAACGATGACCCGCTGTGGCTGATTGCAGGAACCGATGCCTACATCCGCGAGACGGGAGACTTCTCCATCCTTGACGAGATGGTTCCCTTTGACAACAACGAGGATCTGGCACAGCCTCTGATGGAGCACCTGAGACGCAGCTTCAACTACACCGTGACCCATCTGGGACCCCACGGCCTGCCGCTGATCGGACGTGCAGACTGGAACGACTGCCTGAACCTCAACTGCTTCTCCTCACAGCCCGGGGAAAGCTTCCAGACAACCGGCCCCAGCGAGGGTCCGGTGGCAGAGAGCGTCTTCATCGCCGGCATGTTCGTCAAGTACGGAAGGGCCTATGAGGCAATCTGCCGCATCCAGGGCCTGAAGCTGGAGGCCGATGAAGCCGAAAAGCACATAGCCGAAATGGAAAAGGCCGTCCTGACCCACGGATGGGACGGAGAATGGTTCCTGCGCGCCTACGACGCCTTCTCAAGACCTGTCGGAACACACAAGAACGAGGAAGCCCAGATCTTCATCGAGCCCCAGGGAATGTGCGTGATGGCCGGTATCGGAAAGGAAACAGGTGAAGCAGCAAAGGCAATGAAGAGCGTCCACGAGAGGCTTGAGACCAAGTACGGCGTGGTTCTCAACAATCCTCCGTTCAGGCACTACCACCTAGAGCTGGGAGAAATCTCCAGCTATCCGCCCGGAGTAAAGGAGAATGCAGGAATCTTCTGCCACAACAACCCGTGGATCACCATGGCGGAGACAGTACTGGGCCATGCCGAGGAGGCTTGGGACCTGTACCAGAAAATCTGCCCGGCATTCATCGAGGAGATTTCCGAGATCCACAGGACCGAGCCCTACATCTATTCGCAGATGATCGCGGGCAAGGACTCCCCGCGTTTCGGAGAAGCAAAGAACAGCTGGCTTACCGGAACGGCCGCATGGACATTCCTTTCAATCAGCCAGGGCATACTTGGCATAGTGCCTGACTACGACGGCCTGCGCGTCACCCCGTGCCTTCCGAAGAAGATGAAGGGCTACAAGGCCACAAGGCTCTTCCGCGGTACCACGTTCGACATAACCGTAGAGCGTGCCGGCAAGGACGAGGAGAAAGGACTGTGGGTTGACGGGGCAAGGCAGCCGGACTACCTCATCCCCGTGACTGAAAAGAAAACTGCGGAAGTCCTGGTCAGGATCTGAGAGCCGCAAGGGCCTTCTTCACTATCTCAATCTTAACATCATCGACGGCGAGGTCTTCCCACTTGTAGAGGACCACGCCGTCGGTCTTTCCGTCCAGGGCATTGTCAAGGGCAACGGCGAACTCCTGCGGCCCCATCTTCTCTTCCCTGTAGGCTTCCTTTACCTGAACGGACGGCAGGATGTGACCGCACCCCTGATCCGCCATATCCTTCATGAACGCGCGGATATAGTCAGGCTCAAGACGCATCATGTGATGGTAGATCATGGGAGTAAGGTAATCCCCCGTCTGCGACAGGACGCTGAAGTCCTGCCCCACTACATCACGCACGGCTCCGCCGAACATGTCCCTTGTCCAGGGCACGCAGTGGATGCCGATCCTTACCGATGGCTTCAGGTTTCTGGCAGAAGCGCAGAGAGACTCTGCCGTTGATGAGATCACATGCCGTCTCCACTCGGGAAGACTTGCAAAGCCCTTCTGCTGCTGAAGGCATCTTGGGCAGAAACAGCTCTGCGGAAGGGAGTCTGCGGAAGAAGCGGGATCCGTTGTCTCCCAGTACTGGAAGAACCTGATGAAATCCAGCGATACTCCCGGAGGATCATAGCTGCGGATGTCTTCTTCAATCCTGTTCCTGACGGATTCCATACGCTCCGAGTCAGTCGGACAGGCAAAGCGGACCCAGCTGCTGTGGGCAGGCTTTCCGTCCTTAAGCGTGGCAAGCGTGCAGGGATCGTCCGGCTCAAGCAGGAACACGGGCTCCACAATATTCCAGAAGAACCCGC
>Ga0310786_10009208_pt1 | contig 12566 bp, 7 predicted proteins | sample AusTroGonzalo_MG_FD_203881 | JGI IMG/M metagenome (GOLD analysis project Ga0310786, IMG submission 203881) | Bovine rumen microbial communities from tropical cattle in Woodstock, Queensland, Australia - Gonzalo_03 (v2) (version 2) | ecosystem: Host-associated > Mammals > Digestive system >...
TTTAAGGGGGTCATTTTTATTTTGCCGCAGAGGGTCAATCAAATTTTGCCCACCGGGGTCAACGCCGCTTGCCCTCGGGGGTCAAACGCGCGCGGCTTTTGCGGCAGGCATCGCAACATCGTTTCACACAACTACTGCCGTTGTCAAACTCGGAGGCCCGACCTACTACAGTTGCAAAGCTTGGAAGCTTCACCCACTACAGAACAGTCCTATGTCGCGACAAAACGGATAGGTTTCAACCGTACAGCACTAAAAAAATATGACTATTTAACAAGAAAGGCTCGCTGATGCGAACCTTTCTTTGTTTTGGTCGGGATTACTGGACTCGAACCAGCGACCTCGCGCCCCCCAGACGTGTGCGCTACCAACTGCGCTAAATCCCGATCCAATTATGCTTGGCATCTGACCTTTATTGACTTTGTCGAATTCCGACGCGGCTCAGCCATCTAAGCGAGCTTAGCGGCCCTCGCTGCTCCGTCATTTGTCGAATGCGGGTGCAAAATTACAAACTTTCTGCGACATTTGCAAATTTTATGGAAACTTTTTTTCTGTTTTCTCGCAATTTGCTTAATTTTGCAGCAGAAATCGTATAAGAAAGAGCATGACAACCTATCATATAACGGCTCCGAAGCAGCTGAAAGCTAACATCAAGCTGCCTGCTTCGAAGAGCATTTCAAACCGCGCACTGATTATCTACAGTTTGTCCGGTGGGCGTGAATTGCCCCAAAACCTTAGCGACTGCGACGACACGGAAGTCATCATTAACGCACTGCGAGACATGCCCGACGAGATTAACATCAAGGCGGCTGGCACCGCGATGCGTTTCATGACGGCCTATCTGTCGGTGATGAAGGGCACGCACACGCTGACCGGCACTGAGCGCATGAAGCACCGGCCCATTGGCGTGCTGGTAGACGCACTGCGGCGCTTGGGTGCCGACATCGATTATGTGGGTGAGGTAGGGTACCCGCCCCTGCGAATTACCGGCAGCACGCTTGAAGGCGGTGAGTTGGAACTGCCCGGCAACGTCAGTTCGCAGTATGTCTCGGCACTGCTGATGATTGGTCCGATACTGAAGCAGGGTCTGACGCTCAGGCTACAGGGCGACGTGATTTCTCGACCTTACATAGACCTGACGCTATGGATGATGCGGGAGTTTGGGGCTGTTGCCGACTGGACGGGCATCGACACCATAGAGGTGAAGCCCTGCCCGTACAAGGACCGCAGCTATTTTATTGAGAACGACTGGAGCAGTGCCAGTTACTGGTATGAGATGATGGCACTGAGCCGCGACCGCGACGACACATTGACGCTGTCGGGTCTGATGGATGGTTCGAAGCAGGGCGACTCCAGCGTACGTTACATCTTCTCGCTGTTGGGTGTGAAGACGGTGTTCGAGACCAAGGAGGAGGGCGTAGCGCAGACGGTGACGCTGAAGAAGAGCGGACGGCGTGTGCGACGACTGGAATACGACTTCGTGAACTCGCCGGACTTGGCACAGACGTTCGTCGTGACGTGTGCCATACTGAATGTGCCGTTCCACTTCACTGGTCTGAAGACGCTGAAGATCAAAGAGACCGACCGCATAGAGGCCCTGAAGGCGGAGATGAGGAAGCTGGGCTACGTCATACGCGACAAGAACGACAGCGAACTCATCTGGGACGGTGAACGCTGCGAACCTCAGCCCGATGCGGCTATCGACACCTACGAGGACCACCGCATGGCTCTGGCCTTCGCGCCGATAGCCCTGCGGCAGCCCATAGCCATCAACAACCCGCAGGTGGTGACCAAGTCGTACCCCAGCTTCTGGGAAGACCTGAAATCGGCAGGGTTTATTGTGCGGCCTGCGGCCTTCGGCCTAAATGATAAATGATAAATGACAAATGATAAATCTGCTACCGCCGTAAACTTCAAATTTCAAATTTCAAACTTCAAAGGGGAAAAAGTGGATTTCGCGCTGGTTTGTATCATAGGGCTTGTGGCATTGGGCATTGTGGCCGCTGTGGCGTCGCACTTTCAGAAGGGTGACGACGAGATAAAGGAGGCTCACGACTGTGCCTCTTGTTCGGCTGTCGCATCGGGCGAATGTAAGATTGGATGCCTGTTAGAAGAGAAAAAACGGCGGGAAGGCAATAAAAAGGCATAGTTTTGAGTTTTATATAGAGAATGAGAGAAGGAGAAATTGAGAAAATGAGAAAATCGCGAGTAAGCGAGAGCAGAGCCAAACTTGTTTGAGCTATGCCGAGCGTGAGCGATTTGGACGAAGTCAAATTGAGTAAATGAGATATTGCATGCGCAGAGCTTTATACATATTATATATAATAACCGCTGTCGTGTTGATGGCGGGTTGCTCGGCGCAAAAGAACACGGCGAAAAGCCGCTTCTGGCAGTCGTTTACAGCCAAATACAATACTTACTACAACGGTTCGGAGGCCTTTATCGACGGTAACTTAGAGAAGGAGAAGGGCAACAAGGACAACTACACTGAGCAGCTGCCCCTCTACACCGTCGGCAACAAGCAGAGCCGCGAGATAGGCAAGGGCAACTTCGATCGTGCCATTGAGAAGATGGAGAAGACCATCAAGCTGCACAGCATCAAGGCCAAGCCCGAATGGAACAAGAGCCGCCGCAAGACGGCCAAGGACCGTGAGTGGCTGGCACGCAAGGAGTACAACCCGTTTATGTGGAAAGCGTGGATGATGTTGGGCAAGGCGCAGTTCCAGAAGGGAGCCTTCGACGAGGCTGCCGCCACATTCTCGTATGTCAGTCGCCTGTACCTGACGCAGCCCATGCAGAACTCGATGGCTCGTGCCTGGCTGGCCAAAAGCTACACCGAGCTGGGCTGGCTCTACGATGCTGAGGACGTCATCCGCAACATGAGCCGCGACTCTATACACTACCGTTCGATGCGCGACTGGGATGCTACATACGCCAACTACTACCTGAAGACCGGTGAGCTGGAGAAAGCTATTCCCTACCTGCGCAAGACCATCAAGAAAGAACGCCGTAAGACACAGAAGGCCCGCGAGTGGTTCATCATGGGACAGATAGAAAGCGCCTTAGGACACAAGGAGGCCGCCTATAAGGCATACGGCCGCGTGGCACGCCAGAATCCGCCCTACGAGCTTGAGTTCAATGCCCGCATCGCCCAGACCGAGGTGATGGCCGCCGGACACTCACGACAGATGATCAGCCGTCTGAAGCGCATGGCCCGCAACGATAACAACAAGGACTATCTGGATCAGGTGTACTACGCCATCGGCAATATCTACTTGGCCGAGCAAGACACACTCAGGGCCATCGACGCCTACGAGACCGGCAATAAGAAAGCCACCCGTTCGGGCATTGAGAAGGGTGTGCTGCTGCTGAAGCTTGGTGACCTGTACTGGATTCGCGAGAAATACAACGACGCCCAGCGCTGCTATGGTGAGGCCATCGGACTGTTGGACAAGGACCGCCCCGACTACAAGGAGCTGTCGCAGCGCTCGAAGGTGCTCGACGAGCTGGTGCCCTACACTGATGCCGTCTACTTGCAGGACTCGCTGCAGGTGCTGGCCAAGCTGCCTGAAGAGGAACGGCTGAAAGCCATCGACCGCGTCATCGAGGCACTGAAGAAGAAAGAGAAAGAGGAACGCGACAGGGAGCAGGAGGCCGAGGTAGAACGGCAGTTGGCACAACGCGGAGCCACCTCCGGCCGCGACAATGCGCCAAAAACGCCCAGCGCGGCTACCACCCAGGGAAACGGGCAGTGGTACTTCTACAACCAGATGGCCGTGAACCAAGGTAAGCAGACGTTCCAGAAACAGTGGGGCAAGCGTGAGAACGTGGACAACTGGCAGCGTGCCAACCAGACTGTGGTCAACCTGCTTAGTGACAATGCTGCCGAAGAGGGTAGTGAGGTGACTGACAGCACCGCAATGGCTGCACTGGCCGAAGGAGGGCTGGCTGCCGACAGCATTGCCGACAGCAAGCAGACCGCCGAGCAGGACAGTGCCCAGAACGACCCGCACAAGCGGGAATACTACCTGGCACAGATACCGTTTACTGAAGAGCAGGTGGCCGAGAGCAACCTCATCATCATGGACGGTCTGTTCCACTCGGGCGTCATCTTCAAGGACAAGCTCGACAACCTGAAGCTCTCAGAGAAGCAGCTGCTGCGACTGACGAGCCAGTACCCCGACTTCCAGCAGATGGACGAAGCGTGGTATCACCTGTTCCTGCTCTATTCGCGATTAGGCAAGCACCAGACGGCCGCAAACTGCCTGAGCCACTTGACGGCCGACTATCCTGAGAGCCAGTGGACTATACTGCTGAACGACCCCTACTTCACGGAGAACGCCCTGTTCGGACAGCATATCGAGGACTCGCTGTATGCTGCCACCTACGAAGCCTTCCGGCAGGACCGCTACGACGAGGTGAAGGGCAATGCCCACGTGTCGGAAGAGCGTTTCCCATTGGGCGAGAACCGTCCGAAGTTCATCTTCATCAACGGTCTGGGCATGCTCAACGACGGCGATGCCCGCAGCTGTCTTGAAGAGATGAAACAGGTTGTAGAAAAGTACCCGAAGAGCGAAGTGGCCGAAATGGCGGGCATGATAGTGAAGGGCGTACAGGAAGGCCGGCCCCTGCATGGCGGTAAGTTCGACCTGGGCGACGTTTGGTCACGCCGCGACATTACGATGATGTCCGACTCAACGGTCAGCGACACACTCTCGCCCGAGCGCAACACCAACTTTCTCTTCATTCTGGCCTACGAAACCGACTCGCTCGCCGCACTGCCGCTGCCCGACGGAAAGCGCCTGACACCTGTCACCGCCGAGAACCAGCTGCTGTTCGAGATGGCCAAATTTAACTTCACGAACTTCATGGTGAGAAACTTCGACATCGAGATAGACAAATCGAATTTCATGCACCGCATGACCATCAGCGGATTCCTGAGCTACGACGAAGTACTGCAGTATGCCCGACAGCTATACACAGCGGACTCACCGAACCTCATAGCCATGCTGCGATGTTGCCGAAGCTTGGTCATCAGCGAGCAGAACCTCGCCCTCATCGGCACCAGCTTCAGCTACGACGACTACGACAAGTTCTATCAGGAAACCTTCATACCTATGGAAATCAGCAACGAACAGTTGCTTACCATTCCTGAGAGCATAGAACAACCGGATGAGGACGAGCCTGAAAGCGAAGAGGGCGAAGAGGAGGAAGACGCTCCGCAACAGAAGAACAGCAATGACTTCGACTTTGGCGACGATTTCTTTTAAGAGCCCATAAACTTCAAACTTCAAATTTCAAACTTCAAACATCAAATGACTAACGGAGTGTTACTTTGGGTAGACGACGAGATTGAGCAGCTGAAAGCCCACATGCTGTTCTTGGAAAAGAAAGGTTACGAAGTGGTGACGGCCTCGAACGGCACTGACGCCATCGACCTGTGTGCTAAACAGTCGTTCGACCTGGTGCTGCTCGACGAGCAGATGCCCGGCCTCAGCGGACTGGAGACGCTGCAGAAGATCAAGGAGCTGCAGCCGGCACTGCCAGTGGTCATGGTGACCAAGAGCGAGGAGGAAAACATCATGGAGCAGGCCATCGGACAGAAGATTGCCGACTACCTCATCAAGCCCGTCAATCCGAACCAGATACTGCTGACGCTGAAGAAGAACATTCACCGCCGCGAGATAGAGACGGAGGTGACGCAGAGCCAGTACCAGCAGAGCTTCCAGCAGATAGCCATGCAGATTATGGACTGCCGCACGTGGCAGGACTGGGTCGAAGTGTACAGGCGACTGGTACACTGGGAGCTGCAGCTTTCGGCCACCGACTCGCAGATGACCGACATGCTCACCATGCAGAAGGAAGAGGCCAACCTCGGCTTCGCCAAGTTCATCAAGAACAACTACCTCAATTGGGTGGAGAGCCTGAATCCTGCGCGACCTGGGAACGCTATGGCACAGACAAGGCCACTGATGTCGCCCGAAGTCTTCAAGACCAAGGTGTTCCCGCTGTTGAACCAGGGACAAAAGGTGTTCCTCGTCGTATTAGATAACTTCCGCTACGACCAGTGGAGGCTGCTGGCACAGGAGATAGGCGACCAGTTCGACATCGACGAAGAGCTCTACTGCTCCATCCTGCCCACCGCCACACAGTATGCCCGCAACGCCATCTTCTCAGGACTCATGCCCAACAAGATAGCCGAAATGTTCCCTGAACTGTGGGTCGACGAAGACGAGGAGGAGGGCAAGAACCTGAACGAGGCGCCGCTGATACAGACACAGATAGACCGCTACCGCCGGCACGACACGTTCAGCTACCACAAGGTGAACACGTCGCAAGACGCCGACCGGCTCATGCAACAGCTCAGGCAACTGGAAAAGAACGACCTGAACGTCGTCGTGTTCAACTTCATCGACATGCTCAGTCACGCCCGTACCGAGAGCCGCATGGTGCGCGAACTGGCCAGCAACGAGTCGGCCTACCGCAGCATCACCCTCTCTTGGTTCCGGCACTCTGTCATTTCCGACTTCTTCCGCCAGTTAGCACAGTCCGGCTATCACGTCATCGTCACCACCGATCACGGCTCCATCAGGTGTACAAAACCCGTGAAAATCGTCGGCGACAGAAACACCAACACCAACCTGCGCTACAAGTTAGGCAAGAACCTCAGCTATAACGACAAGGAGCTGTTCGTCATTCGCGAGCCGTACAAGGCACAGCTGCCCTCACCCAATCTGTCGACCAGCTACGTCTTTGCCACCAGCGACTCGTTCTTCGCCTATCCCAACAACTACAACTACTATGTCAGCTACTACCGCGACACCTTCCAGCACGGCGGCATCTCGATGGAGGAAATGATTATCCCCATCGTCACGCTGACAGGAAAGAAACGGTAACCGGCAGTCGCCTATAGGTGCAGGGTGTGCCCCATGCGCTCCTGCTTGGTCTTCAGGTAGCGGTAGTCGTACTGGTTGGGAGAGATTTCAATAGGAACGTTCTCGACGATTTCCAGCCCGTAGGCCTCCAAGCCTACGCGCTTCGTGGGGTTGTTGGTCATCAGCCGCATCTTGTGTATGCCCAGGTGACGCAGCATCTGTGCGCCGCAGCCGTAGTCGCGCTCGTCGGGCTTGAAGCCTAAATGCACGTTAGCCTCTACAGTGTCAAGCCCCTCCTCCTGCAGCTTGTAGGCGGCAATCTTGTTCATCAGGCCGATGCCGCGCCCCTCCTGCTGCATGTAGATGACTACGCCCTTGCCTTCCTGCTCGATCATCTCCAACGACTTGTGCAGCTGTTCGCCGCAGTCGCAGCGCAAAGAGCCGAGAATGTCGCCGGTGGCACAGCTGGAGTGGACGCGCACTAAAACAGCCTCGTCCTCCGTCCATTCACCTTTGATGAGCGCCATGTGCTCCAGCCCGTTCGACTTCTGACGGAAGGGCACCAGCTTGAAGTGACCGTACTTCGTCGGCATGTCCACCTGGCTGCCCACCTCGATGAGCGACTCCTTGCGCAGACGGTAGGCAATGAGGTCCTTGATGCTGATGATTTTCAGGCCGTGCTCACGCGCAAAGTCCTGCAGCTCAGGCAGGCGGGCCATCGTGCCGTCGTCGTTCATAATCTCCATCAGTGCGCCGGCAGGATACAGACCAGCTAATTTGCACAGGTCGACGGCGGCCTCCGTATGGCCGGAGCGGCGCAGCACACCATTGTCCTGGGCGTAGAGCGGGTTGATGTGGCCGGGACGCCCGAAGGTCTGCGGCGTCGACAACGGGTCGGCCAAAGCCTGAATGGTGGCTGCGCGGTCGTGTGCCGAAACACCAGTTGTACAGCCTTCCAGCTTGTCGACGGTGACGGTGAACGGTGTGCCGAGCACAGAGGTGTTGTCCTGCACCTGATGAGGCAGGTCCAGCTCCTGACTGCGGCTGATGGTGATGGGCGCACAGAGCACGCCGCGGGCATATTTCAGCATGAAGTTCACCATCTCGGGTGTAATCTTCTCGGCCGCACAAATCAGGTCTCCCTCGTTCTCACGGTCTTCGTCGTCGACGACAATCACGAACTTGCCTTCGCGGAAATCGGCGATGGCCTCTTCTATCGTGTTCAGTTTTATTCTTTCGCTCATAGTTTCTTTTTTGTTTTATTGACCGACGGCAGCCAGTTCGAGGGCGCGCGGGATGATGCGCTCGCTGGTCTGACGAATGACGCGCAGATCCTTATACAGACGCAGCCGGAAGCGGATCATGCGGATATAGAAGAATATGCCCGTGGGCACGAACAGGCCGGTGACGACGTTGAGCCACTTGCGCTGGAAGGGCCGCGTGTGGGCATGAACGGCAATGATGGGGAAGTGGTTCAGCTCTGTCAATATGAGCCTGTCCCTCGTGTAGCTCAAGTCCTCGATGGCCGTCTCGAGTTCCTCGTTGATGCTCTCTATCTCCTGGTCGTCGCCGGCATGGAAGAACACTTTGATGGGGTTCGGCCAGCGCAGCAGCTTGTGCTCCTCGCTGTAAACCTCGATTCCCCGACAGACGTTCTGCAGCAGGTTGACATCAGCGCCGTACTTCGGATCTTCGATGATGACCTCCTTGCGGGTGATGTTGCGTTTCTGCCTGAGTCCCAGCATGGTCATGAGCATGTTCTTGTACAGGTCGATGTTGAACACCACCGAGTCGTTGTTCGCCTTATAGGTGAAGAACACGGCCAGCGGCGTCAAGACCATCGTGGCGAGCCACTTGCCGAACCACACCGTCCAGTTGTCGTCACGCGCCATGCGCATGCCAGAATTGTCGAAGATGTAGTAGACGATGAACACCAGCACCGAAATGATGACCGGCACGCCCAGACCGCCCTTGCGGATAATAGCGCCGAGCGGTGCCCCGATGAAGAAGAAGATGATGCACGACAGGGCGAGCGTCACCTTGCCGATGGCTTCTATCTGGTGGGTACGCTCACGACGGTTCAGACTGTCAGAATAGTCGCTCTTCATGCTCAGGTCGGTGGTTTCCATCTGTGCCCGTCCCATAGCGTCCTTCACCACCGTCCGCTTCTGGTCGGTGGTCAGATGGGCAAACAGCGAGTCAAACTGCACGGTACCCTTGGCAACGTCGGCAAAAGCTTTCAGCGAGTCCTTCCTGTCAATGACCGGGAAGCGGAAGGTGGTACGCTGCGACTCTTTCAGGAACTGCCGCCCGACAGAGTCGTTGAACGCGCGGATGGAGTCCAGGTCGTGAATAATCTGAGCCATACCCTTGGCACGGGCGTCGCTCGAGATGCCCGCCAGGTCGGCCAGGTTGAACTCACCGTCGTAGTCGAGCACTATCTGCTTACGGGTGAATGTCTCGCGGCGGTAAGGAATGTGGGCCGAGTTGCCTAAGTCCTGCGACTGCATGTTCTCGAACCACTCGCCGTTGAACAGCGTCAGCAGCAGGTGCTTCTTCTCGGCCGTTGCCTGAAGCATGCCCGAGTCGGCCAGGATGATGGCCTGGTCCTCGAAGCTGTTCGTGCGGCGGTAGATGGTGATGCCGTAGAGCATGCCCGTCTTCAAGTCCTTCTTCGACACGTACAGGTTGGAGTTGGGAATACCGTCATAGAAGATGCCCTCGGGAATCTCCAGTTCAGGACTCTTCTGCTTCATCGACAGCAGCAGCCGGTAGAAGCTCCGGTTGGCACTGGGGCCGATGACGTCCTGGAAGAAAAACGAGACAATGGCGGTCAGGATGCTGATGACTATCAGCGAGCGGAAAGCCTGCATCAGCGAGATGCCCGCCGACTTGATGGCCGTCAGCTCGGAACTCTCGCCAAGGTTTCCGAAGGTGATGAGTGCCGACAGCAGAATGGCTAACGGGAAGGCCTGAGGAACGAGCATCAGGCCCATGTACCAGAAAAACTGCGCCATCACCTCCAACGACAGTCCCTTGCCTATCAGCTCGTCGACATAACGCCACAGGAACTGCATCATCAGCACAAACTGGCAGATGAAAAACGTGCCCACGAACAGCATCCCGAACTGTTTGACAATGAATATGTCCAGTTTTTTTATGCGAAACATCATGCTTCCGGCAAAATTTTCGGCAAAGGTACGAAAAAAAACGCAATTCGTAACACTTCATTCAGAATTATTTAGTATCTTTGCACCGAAATCAACAAAAAGGCCTAAAGTCCTGTTGTCCGATGCTAAAAATATCCATATAATTACTAATTTAATTTTTAAGAAATGAACAACGTACCTGTAATTAAAATCGGAATCGTCGCCGTTTCACGCGACTGTTTCCCCGAATCACTGGCCGTCAACCGCCGCAAGGCTGTCATCGCCAAGTATGTAGAGAAGTTCGGTAAGGACGGTATCTACGAGTGTCCCATCTGCATCGTTGAGAGTGAGATCCACGCTCAGCAGGCTCTCGAGGATGTGAAGAAGGCCGGATGTAACGCTCTGTGCGTATATCTGGGCAACTTCGGTCCTGAAATCTCCGAGACCATGATTGCCGACTGGTTCCAAGGCCCCACCATGTTCTGCGCTGCCGCCGAGGAGACTCAGAACGACCTCATCGACGGTCGTGGCGACGCTTACTGCGGTATGCTGAACGCCAGCCAGGCTCTCTCGCTGCGTAAGACCCGTGCTTACATCCCCGAGGAGCCCGTGGGCGACGCTGCCCAGTGCGCTGAGATGATTCACGAGTTCCTGCCCATCGCACGTGCTATCGTGGGTCTGCAGAACCTGAAGATCATCAGCTTCGGTCCCCGTCCCAACAACTTCCTCGCTTGTAACGCTCCTATCCGCGCCCTCTATGATCTCGACGTCGAGATTGAGGAGAACTCAGAGCTCGACCTGCTCGAGGCTTTCCAGAAGCATCAGGGCGACCCGCGCATCGACGATGTCGTGAAGGATATGGTTGCAGAGCTGGGTACTGGTAACAGGATTCCTTCTGTTTTGCCGAAGCTGGCTCAGTATGAGCTCACGCTGCTCGACTGGATCGAGGCTCACAAGGGCTCACGTCAGTTCGTGGCTATGGCCAACAAGTGCTGGCCCGCCTTCCAGACCATGTTCGGCTTCGTTCCTTGCTATGTGAACAGCCGTCTGACCAGTCGCGGCATCCCCGTAGCTTGCGAGGTTGACATCTATGGCGCTCTGTCTGAGTACATCGGAACATGTATCTCTGAGGATGCTGTTACACTGCTCGACATCAACAACACCGTACCTACCGATATGTACGAGGAGAGCATCAAGGGCAAGAAGTTCGCTTGCGACACCTACACCGAGAAGGAGATCTTCATGGGCTTCCACTGCGGTAACACCGCTTCGTCTAAGGTCTGCAACTGCCAGATGTGCTTCCAGCGTATCATGGCCCGCGCTCTGCCTGTTGAGGTGACCAACGGTACACTTGAGGGCGACATCCAGCCCGGTCTGGCTACTGTCTATCGTCTGCAGTCTACTGCCGACACCAAGCTCCGCGCTTACATCGCCCAGGGCGAGGTTATTCCTGTGGCTACACGCTCATTCGGCAGCATCGGTATCTTCGGTATCAAGAACATGAGCCGCTTCTATCGTCACGTCCTCATCGAGAAGCACTACCCGCACCACTGCGCCGTCATGTTCGGCCATCAGGGTAAGTATCTCTGGGAGGTTCTCAAGTACATGGGCATCCCCGTTGACGAGATTGACTACAACTTCCCGAAGGGCAACTTCTATCCGACTGAGAATCCCTTCTGCTAATAAGGCACAAAGTCAATAGGCACAACAATCAAGAGACGGTGCATTGATTCCATTCAAGCGAATCAACCACCGTCTCTTGATTTTTTCTCAGATCATGTCTGCGCACCTTTCTCAGATCATGTCTGCGCACCTTTCTCAAATCATTCCTGCCGCACTCATGCACGACGTTGTTCCGAGTGCCGTGATGGCCGCGCTGATGGCTGCCGCCACAATCTGCAGGACGAACCGGATAACCCTACGAGTAGCCTGTGTCATCACAATACTAATCCTTTTTTTACCACGAATTTTACAAATTACACAAATTTCTCTAATTAATTGTGATTGCACAAATACGTGAAATAGACAATAATTCGTGATAATTCGTGCAATTCGTAAAATTCGTGGTTTTTATTAACATACCCAAGTAGGAAGAATTAGCCGTTACCGCCTTCGCCATCGTCACCGTCGTCGCCGTCAGTTTCCGGCTCCTCCTTGACGTAGCCCGGCACGAGGCCGATCTTCACGCCCTTGGTCAGCAGGTACGTGCGGCGGCGCTTGCCTCCCGAGATGGTCTGCTCGCACTCTGGCTGGAACAGCACCTTTACACGCTTCACGTTGCTGGAAGCCGTCCACTCTTCCTTGTCGCTCTCGCCGCTGGTGCTGATGCTCAGCTTGAAGCATCCCAGGCCGGGAATCTCCACGCGCTTCGAGTCCTGCAGGATGTCCCTGATGGTCGAGCCCAGCTCCTCGAGCACCGCCTTCACGTCGCTGCGCTTCACGGTGCAGCTGTCCTGCATGCGCTGGGCTATGACATTGATGCCCACCTTCTCGGTCATCACCGTGCGTCCGAACCACTTCAGGTACGACTTGGAGTTAGAGTTGT
>Ga0310786_10009209_pt1 | contig 12565 bp, 6 predicted proteins | sample AusTroGonzalo_MG_FD_203881 | JGI IMG/M metagenome (GOLD analysis project Ga0310786, IMG submission 203881) | Bovine rumen microbial communities from tropical cattle in Woodstock, Queensland, Australia - Gonzalo_03 (v2) (version 2) | ecosystem: Host-associated > Mammals > Digestive system >...
GGCCGCATCGACAATCAGGTAAAACTGCGCGGCTTGCGTATCGAACTTGGCGAAGTAGAAGCTGTCGTTGCAAAATACAAAGGTATACGCCAGGTGGTAGTGGATGTCAAGGAGGTCAACGGTGTACAGCACCTCTGCTGTTACTATGTGTCAGACATAAGTATAGATGAGGATGCACTGAAAGCTTATCTGGGCGAGAACCTTACGGAATTTATGGTACCCACTCAGTACATGCAGTTAGAGGCACTGCCACTGACTCCCAATGGTAAGGTGAATCGCAAAGTACTCCCAATGCCTGTCATCGAGAATGACGTGGAATATATTGAACCCTCGACTGATACCGAGAAGATTGTCGCGCAATATTTTGCTAACGTGCTCAACCTGTCGACACCTGTGAGTGTACTGGATAACTTCTTCTCACTCGGCGGTGACTCCATCAAAGCCATCCGACTGGTAAGTATGTTGCGCCAGGAGGGCATTTCATTAAAAGTTGCTCAGATCATGAAACTCAAGACTGTAAGTGCCATTGCTGCAGCAGCAAGCGGAGTGAATGAGCATTGTCAGATTGACCAGAGCAACTGGAGTGGGAAGCTGCCGAACAGCGCAATCGTACAATATTTCTTCGATCTCAATCTACCTGTGCCGGCGCATTTCAATCAGGACATCATGCTGCGCTGTGCAGGCAGGGTGGATATTGAAGCACTGAATCGCTGTTTAGATGCCATTGTGAAACAACATGATGTGCTGCGTGCTCAAGTTAAAGATAATATGCTCGACGTAAGAGCGTATGACAGCGAATCGCGCTATTACGATCTCTTTGAGTACCAGCCAGAAGACAATAGCGATATAGCTGGAATTGGAATGATGCTACAATCCACGCTGGACATAAAAAAAGGCAACATGATGCGTGTGGCAGTGTTCCATGCCAAGGAATACGACTATGTACTCATCATTATCCATCACTTAGTGGTCGATGGTATTTCATGGAGAATCATTGCTGAAGATCTCAACATCGCGTATTCCAACGTGATAGAAGGCAAAGAGCCGAAACTGCCGGCTAAGACACACTCCTACAAATATTATGTTGAAGCAATGGAGCGCTATAAGCAGAGCTATGCACTCTCACAGGAAAAGAGCTACTGGGAGAATGTACGCTCACGCGTGGTCGAAATGGAGGGTTCACAGGTGGATGACTATTCACGCAAATTCAACTATACGACTGTCCAGCTTGACAAGAATACAACATATGCCCTGCTGCATAACAGCAACAAGGCTTATAACACGGAGATTAACGACCTGCTGCTCACTGCCCTTGGCAGAGCATACAGCCGTATGTCAAAGAAGAAAGAAGTATCCATTCAGTTGGAGGGACACGGTAGGGAACCAATTAATGAACCATTGGAGATTGACCGCACGGTAGGTTGGTTTACATCTGTCTATCCTGTGGTTCTCACACAGTTGGGCAATGATATCCGTAAAGATATCCGTCATACAAAGGAAACGCTGCACGCCATTCCGAACAAGGGTCTCGGATACGGTCAGCTCTTCGGTATGGACTGTCACAAGGCCCCAATGATTGGATTCAACTATCATGGAGAGTTCGATGAAGGTGGTAGCTCGGGCACACAGTTCTTCTCTATCGAAGACAACATCGCTCATGGTTCAGGTGTCTCTCAGAAGAATACTTTCATCACAAACATCTCTATCAATAGTCTTGTCAGCGGTGGTCAACTGCAATATACTGCTGTATACAATACAGAGCTGTTCAGTGCTGATGACATGGAACGCTTTAACGAGTACTTCCTCGACGAACTCCGTAATATCGTAGCGCATACTGCTTTGGTAGAGGAATCCGAACTAACAGCCTCTGACTTGGGTGAGACGACATGGACTGACGATGAGTTCCTGCAAGTATATAATTCATACATGGAACGAGGCATTAGCATCCGTCGTATTTATCCATTGACACCAATGCAGGAAGGCATGTTGCTGAAGGTGATGGCACAGCCTGACACGATGGCCTACAGAATTTTCTACCAGCTGAATGTAAATGCACTGCTTTCAGAACAACAAGTCTCTCAGGCCATGCAAATACTGATGGCCAAGCATGAGGTGCTCAGTACTTCTGTCGTGTATAAAAATGTCAGCAGTTATCGTCAGGTACTTACAGACCGACCTATCCCTGTTATCATGGAGGATGCTACTGCCGCCGGTGATCAGGAAGCATTCATTAGTGAGATACACACGCGGGAGACAAACCGAGGTTTCGACCTTCAGGATGATGCCCTCATGCGCATTGTCTGTGTTAAGACTAGCGACACCTCGTGCAAGCTGATGCTCTTCTTCCACCATATCATTATTGATGGATGGTGTCTGCACCTCGTTTTCGCTGATTTGAAAGATGCGCTTATAAATGGAGCCCATGTTGACATGGCGGCTGTTGAGGATGAAAATGCCGGTGTCTATGAGGCTCACGTCCGTGAACTTACAAAGCGCAACCGTACTGAATCACTGGAGTATTGGAGAAACCTCCTTGATGGTTATGAACAAAAGGCGGTTATTCCATCGCACGGCCAAGTGCCAGAGGATCAGCGCAGCGACAATAGCAATGTCTTCCTTGACATAGAACCGGAGATTATGAGTGGGCTGGCTGCCATCTGCGACAAGGCTGGTGTCACCATCAATTCGGTGGTTGAACTTGTATGGGGTATCACGTTAGGAGTGTACAACAATACCCAGGATACGGTATTCGTGAAAGTGGTATCGGGACGTAACTCTTCGTCGCTCAACCTAAGCAATGTGGTGGGACTGTGCATCAACTCTGTTCCTGTACGTTTGAAGTTCGACTATAACGACACGGTCGTTGAAGCCTTGAGAAAAGTTCAGTCACAGGCCGCAGAGACGAATGAGCACGACTATTGCCCGCTCGCTGAGATTATCGCACAGACGGAGCTCAAGTCAGAATTGTTCCAATCAATCATGGCATTTGAGAACTATCCCGATGAGGAGAAGGCTGATGAACCAGCAGGACTCTCTATCACTGGTGACAACTATGACGAGCAAGTGTTCTCTGACATTAGCTTCAGTGTAAGTACCAACAATGAAAAGACAAAGATGCTCTTTAACATGGGCTACGATACAGCCTTATATCGTGAACAAGACATCCAGCAGGTGCTTAACACCATACACGAACTCCTAAAGAACATCGCTGAGCAGGGTGATGTAAAACTCAGTAGCCTGAAGCTTGTACCTGAAGCTGACGTAGAAAAGCTGAAGGTGCTGGGTATGGGAGAGGAGCTTGTCTATGATGAGCATGACACGATGGTGGATATACTCCGCAAACAGGCTAAACTCACGCCTGATGCTATTTGCACGGTATGTAATGGCAGACAATACACTTACAATCAGGTAGATGAGCTCTCAGACCGTCTGGCTGCTCACCTCATGTCGCTTGGAGTCGTCAGAGGTTCAGTAGTAGGACTGATGATCAACCGCTCAGAGCTAATATTGATTTATTCCATGGCGGTGATGAAGGCTGGAGGTGCCTATATGCCACTTGATAGTAAGTTCCCGGAAGACCGTCTGATGTTCATGTGTGAGGATGCGGGTGTGAAGATTATACTGACCTACCAAAGCCTTGCCAACAATGTTCTCCCGAATTTTGACGGAATCATATTCTCTGACCGCGATCTGGGGCAGCTGTCTGCAATAGAGGATCGAATGACTGTGACGGCAAAAGCAGACGATGCGGCTGTCATTCTCTACACCTCCGGTTCGACAGGTATGCCCAAGGGCTGTGTGCTGGAGCATCACGGTATCGTGAACTATGCCCATTGGTATAAGAAGGAACTGCAGATGACAGAGAAGGATGTTGTAGCTGGCTATGCCAACTTCGGCTTCGATGCCCACATGATTGACATCTACCCGACATTGCTTTCTGGAGCCACACTCCATATACTGACTGAGGACATTCGTATGGACTTGGGAGCGCTCAACAACTATATCAATGACAATGGTATCACGGTGGCCTTCTTCACAACACAGATAGGCTGTCAGATAGCGTCTCTCTTCCCTGACAACCATCTCAGGGCAATGACAATCGGTGGCGAGAAAATGCCTCCCACGAAAAAGACATCCTATACCATCTACAATGGCTATGGTCCCACTGAGTGTTCACTTTACTCGACCTGCTACAAGGTGGAAGGCGATTACGATGGTGTAAAGTCGATTATTGGTCGCCCCTTAGCAAACTATCAGTTATTCATTGTCGACAAGAATCTGCACTTCGTGCCACGTGGTGTGCCAGGCGAGCTAGTGATAGCAGGCATCGGTGTAGGTCGGGAATACCTCAACCGTCCTGAGCTGACAGCACAGAAATTTATCACGATAGAGGGACAGAAAGCTTATCGTTCAGGCGACTTGGTGCGTTGGAATGAGGACGACAACATTGAATATCTCGGTCGTATCGACAATCAGATAAAGCTTCGCGGACTACGTATTGAACTTGGTGAAATCGAGAACCAGGCGCTCTCTATTGAAGGTGTCAATCAGGTGGCTGTTGTAGTAAAGAATATAGCAGGCCAAGACCATCTTATCCTTTACTATACGGTCAACGATGGCAAGACTGTTTCTGAGGCTGAGGTACAAAATAGCCTTGAGGCATCTACTCTGCCTCACTTTATGATTCCTGAGTCATTCGTAATGCTTGATACCATGCCTTATAATGCCAACGGAAAGATCGACCGCAGAGCACTGCCCGAGCCTGTCATCAAACAGACGGAATATGTGGCTCCTCGCAGCGAAACCGAGAAGACTATCTGTGACGCCATGGCTGTTGTTTTGCATCTGGAGAGGGTTGGAATCGATGATGACTTCTTCAAACTTGGAGGAAACTCATTAGCTGCATTGAAACTTAAATACCAGACGGGACTTAAATGGCTTACTGTCCAATCTATTGGAGAAGGAAAGACTGCCCGTCGCATGGTGCAGCATCTCATTGAAAACGAGCAGAACAAGCTGCAAGCAGCTCCTTCATCGGAAACAGAATTCAAACTATTGGAAGCTGCGAAGAAGATTATTGGCAATGAGAATATCAGTGTTGTACATGATCTTGTGACGATAGCCAATAACTTCACCTTCGTCAGTGACTTCGTAAGGGTTTGTCAGGAAATGGGCATCAAAGTCACCGAAGAGGAAGTCAAAACGAAACGCAGCATTAGGGAACTTGTCACCGGCGAACAGTCGCTTGCCTACTGGCATCATCCTTACGACGCATCAAAGCCCGTGCTGGTATCGGTTTGCGGTATGGTGCCACAGGAAAACCTTAAGTACAGGATGGACGAACTGTCGAAGACGTTCAATGTGCTGGTATTCTGGCCTACATTCGATTTCTCTGAGTACGTATTCTCTGAGGATTCCCTCACTGAGATCGTAAAGCTCTATCATGAACTCATTAGCGCCTACGTGCCTGAAGGTGTACTCCCGTTTGGTTATATTGGCTACTGTCTCGGCGGTGTAATCTCCCTGATGATGGCAAAACTCATGCAGGAAGCTGAAGGGTATTATCCGGTGGTTTACATGCTTGACTCTTGGCCAGAGGTGACATACAAGGAGTCATTTGAGTATGACGAAGTTGACGAGCACGGGTTGAACTATGATGACCTGCCTGATTATCTTAAGAACCGTCTGCGTTTCGTGCGTGCCATTTCGAAGGGTACAACTATTCCGTCATACGATGGATACACCGTACTTTTCTCTGCTACGATATGTGAAGGACATGATATCCCTGAAAACAAGGCGTTCTGGCAATCCTTGTGTCCAAAGCTCAAGATATATGACATGCCGGGCACTCACGATGACATCGTCTGCGGAGATATCCATTCAGACTTCGTGGTGAGAAAAGTGAATAAGGACTATAATAAGAAAAACAAATGATAAGCCTCAAGGGAATACACAAGACATATCCGGGAGCCCAGCCGCTCCATGTGCTCAAGGGAGTTGACCTTCATATCAGTGAGGGTGAACTCGTGAGCATCATGGGGCCGTCGGGATCTGGTAAGTCAACTATGCTGAACATCATGGGCATTCTCGACAACTATGATGAGGGAGAATATTATCTGGCTGGCAACCTGATAAAGGACCTCACAGAGAAGCAGGAATGCCGGTTGCGTAACGAGCTGATAGGTTTTATCTTCCAGTCGTTCAACCTGATCAATTTCAAGAACGCTATGGAGAACGTTGCACTGCCACTCTATTACAGGGGTGTGGGCAGAAATGAGCGCAACGAGCTGGCCATGGAGTATCTTGAAAAGGTAGGACTGGCTGGCCACTGGGATCACCTGCCCATGCAGATGTCTGGCGGTCAGCGGCAGCGCGTGGCCATTGCCAGGGCACTGATCACGAAGCCCAAGATTCTGCTGGCCGATGAGCCCACAGGAGCGCTTGACTCGAAGACGACGCAAGAAGTGATGGATATGTTGAAGGCTGTAAACCGCGATAATGGCCAAACGGTCATCATCGTTACACATGAACACGACATCGCAGAACAAACAGATCGACGCATATACTTTAAGGATGGTATTATATTTAAAGACGAACGGGCATGACTGAACTGCTGAGTGAAATATTGGCTTCGATCAAGCACAACCGCATGCGTATATTCCTCACGGGATTCGCTGTGGGATGGGGCATCTTCCTGCTGATTATCATGCTGGGCGCAGGCAATGGCATCATCAATGGCATTACCAACGGCTTTATTGGTACCAGCAATAATATCATGACCATCACTCCTGGCAAGACGATGCTGCCGGCACAAGGCAAACAAAAGGATACAAGGATTGACTTCTACCTCTCCGACTGTGAGAAGCTGAAGAGTCATTTTCCCGACATCATCAGCAAGGTCACACCACAGGTGGATACCACGGTACGTGTTAATTATGCCAACGATCATGTCAACGTGCCGATATCTGGCCTTCAGACTGACTATCTCATGTTCAAGAACCGCTATATCTCTGCCGGACGCGACCTTGACCAAACTGATATCAGGGAGGAGCGGAAAGTATGCGTGGTGAGTGCGCCTCTGGCCAAACGTATCTTTCGCGACAAGCCTGCCGTGGGTAAGCGTATCAATGTATACGACAACAGTTTCCTGATTGTGGGAGTAGCCACGTCCAATCGCAGAAATGATGAGGAAAAATGTCTCTATGCTCCGATATCCACGGTGCGGACACTGTTCTGTCATGGCAATAAACTGTCTAACATCAGCATTGTCGCAGAAGGTCTTAATACACCTGAGGCCAACGAGACCTTCATGAAGTCTCTTCGTTCATTCTTTGCAGATATTAAAGGGTTCTCTCCCAAGGACGAGAAGGCGGTGAAGATTGCTGGAGATTTCGAGTATTTCCTTCAGATCCGTAATGTGTTGAATGCCCTGCGTATCTTCATTTGGGTCATTGGCCTGGCCACCCTCTGTATTGGTGTGGTGGGCATCAGTAATATCATGCTGATTTCTGTCAAGGAACGTATCAAGGAACTGGGAGTACGCAAGGCTATGGGAGCTTCGTCGGGCGAAATCATCCGACTGGTGCTACTCGAGTCAGTAGTTATCACGGTTATCTTCGGTTACATAGGTATGCTCATCGGTGTAGGACTGACACAGCTGCTCAAGACTCTTTCTGAGTCACTTCTTGGTGCGAATAACACCATCTTCTGCAATCCTACGGTCGATCTCTCTATTGTGCTCATTGCTAACGCTATTATGATTGTATGTGGACTAGTGGCAGGCTACATACCTGCAAAGAAAGCAACAACAGTCAAACTTGTGGATGCACTTGCAGGAATCTCTTAAATACCCAATGATAGATGAAGTTTAAATTTGAAATATTCGACAATGACTTGTGGCGTGAGATCATCATCTCCGTCAGCCAACAGAAGATGCGTAGCCTGATGACTATGTTCGGAGTGTTCTGGGGCATCTTTATGCTCATACTCCTCGTAGGTTGCGGCTTTGGTTTTGGCAATGGCATTATCGGACAACTGACAAGTCTCGAATCGAACACGCTGTTCCTCTTCCCTGCCAACACAACAGAACCTTATAAAGGCTATGACCGCGACCGGGTATGGATGTTCAAGAGCGACGATGTCCGTCTGCTGAAGGGGAAACTGGCAGGACGTGTAGATGAGCTGATGCCAGTGAATTCAGACGACACCGTCGAGGTGAAAAACAACTCTGTCTCGAGCACCAACGGACTGATCGGCATCACACCTAACTATATGAAGGTGGTGCCGCAGCGTGTGGTCGAAGGGCGATATATCAACCAGATTGACGTCGAACAGCATCGTAAGGTATGTCTCCTGGGCTCTCAGGTGGCCAAAGTGCTATTCGGCGACGAGTCACCCATCATGAAACGTATCACTGTGGCTGGTGTCATACACACGGTAGTGGGAGTCATCAAGCGTACCAACGATAACATCGCGCTGGGCGGCAATCCCACAGAGTCGGTCATACTGCCAATCACTACTGAGCAGGACGTGATGAACCGACGTGACGAGTACAACTTCCTATCCATTACCAATCTTCCACAGTACCCTATTGAGGACGATGAGGAAGCCATTGTCAGTACCATCAAGGAAATACATTACATCGCCCCTACTGACAACAATGCCTTGGATGTCTTTAGTCTTAAGGCAGCACTTTCCAGCTTCCTCGGACTGGAACTGGGTCTCAACATTCTCATCTGGATCATAGGCATTGGCACGCTCGCAGCAGGACTAATCGGCATTGCCAATATTATGATAGTCACTATCAAGGAGCGTACGCAGGAGATTGGCGTCCGCCGAGCCTTAGGGGCCATGCCCTCGAAGATTATCCAGCAGATTATGATGGAGAGCCTGACACTTACATTGACAGCCGGCATAGCCGGTATAGTGGCTGGTGTATGGTGCCTTTACGCATTAGACATATTCATGTCTGGAGATGACGGCTCATCGATGACGCTTATCAAAGACCCAATGATCAGTATTCTCCCAACAATCTCCGCCCTTGTTATACTTGTCATCGGCGGACTCCTTGCCGGATACTATCCCACCAAAAGAGCCTTGAAGGTAAAAGCTATTGAGGCCCTTCGTGAGGAATAACATAATTAGAAGAAACAATAAAAAGATTATAATATGAAGTACTCTAAGAACATTTTCAAAAAAGCACTGTGGGTATTGCTGGCGTGCTTTGTAGGTTACACCTTTTATTTCCTTTGGGCACAGTCGCAGCCCAAACCGGATATCTATGAACTGCTGACTCCTGAGCAGCGTACCATACAGCAAATATGCATTGCTACAGGTACCATCGAGGCAAGGGAGATAGTAGAACTCAAGCCACAGGTGACAGGCATCATCAATGAACTGAGGGTGAAGGCTGGTGATTTTGTCAACAAGGGTGACATCATTGCCGTGGTGAAGGTGATTCCTGACATGAGCCAGCTCAACAACGCCCAAAGCAATGTGGAGAGTGCCAGCATCACACTGGCAGAAACCGAGCGTGAGGCACGAAGAAGCCAGGCACTCTTTGACAAGGGTGTTATTAGCCAGGAGGAGAACGAGAGCAAGCAGGCCGAGTTAGCCAAGGCGAAAGAGGCGCTCATTGCTGCCAAATATGCCGTCGATGTCATCACCAAGGGTTCCAGCAAACGTTCGGCTAGCGTCAATACTACTGAGGTACGCACAAATATGAGTGGTGTCGTGCTCGACATACCTGTCAAAGTGGGAACATCTGTCAGCGGATCATCACAGTTCTCGGAGGGTACCACCATAGCCAAGGTAGGCAACATGAGCAATATCATCTTCAAGGGGAATGTCGATGAGACTGCCGTTGACAAGTTGCGCATAGGCATGGAGGCCAAAGTCACCATCGGAGCAAAACCCAACGAGGCACTAATGGCCACTCTGGAGTATATCGCACCAGAGGGTACAGATCAGAACGGAGCAAAAGTCTTTGAAATCAGGGCAGGTGTCAAAGTTCCCAATGGTATCAAGATCCGTTCCGGCTACAGTGCTAATGCCGACATTGTCCTTGCAGAGGTTAAGGATGCGCTTGCCGTAGACGAGAGCGCCATTGTCTTCGAAGACCAGAAACCCTATGTCTATCAGCTCACGAGCAAGGAGAGTGACGAAGAAAACCAGCAGTTCAAACGCTTACCAGTCGAGCTGGGTATCAGCGACGGACTTTTTGTGGCCATCAAGAGCGGTGTCGACAAGAGCATGAAACTGCGCGGACGAAAAAAGTAAAGTGTGAAGACTATGAGATACAAGACGAATAGAAATTACAGGAACCTGATGAAAAGATGCATGCTTGTAGCAGTGGGGCTCCATCTCTCAACTTGCATCTTTCAAACCTCAACTTGCTCAGCCCAGGAGGCATGGGATCTGCAGCAATGCATCGACTATGCCATCAGCCACAACATCGACGTTCAAAAGCGAGCCGTGGAGGTCAGTCAGCGTGACATTACACTCAACACATCGAAAAAAGCCTGGCTGCCCGATCTGAACCTAAAGGTGCAGCATCTGTATGGATTTGAGAATCCGGCAGCGGCATCAAGCGGCAGCAACGTTTCATTTAATGCCAGCGGATCTGCCACCCAGCCCATCATCAATAGTACCATGCCTATCTTCGACGGTTTCAAGATCAAGAACCAGATTCAGGCTGACAAGTTCTCGCTATTGTCTGCTACCGCCGACCTTGAAGGCGCAAAGAAGGATATCTCCATTCAGGTGTCGTCCTACTATCTGCAATGTCTTTATTATAAAGGCATGGCCGATGTGGCACGCAAACAGGTAGAGACCAGCCGAGAAATGGTGAAACGAGCTGCCATACAGGTGGAAGAGGGTAAGTGTCCTCGCAGCGACCAGGCAGATGCTGAGGCACAGCTGGCCAGCGATGAGCATACACTGGTGGACAACGAGGGACAATACACCCTGGCGCTGCTGACACTGGCACACGCCCTGAACATACCCGACATTCAGAACTTCCGTATCGTGGAAGACGAGGGGGCATTGACGCCCTTGGCCGACAGTACGCTTCAGGCGCCACAGGGCATCTATGACGGCACTGTAAACAGTTGGCCTACCATCCTGTCTGCACAGGCTGGCGTCCGTCAAAGCGAATATCAGCTGAAGGGAAAGAAGGGCGACTTCTATCCCCAACTCAGTCTCTATGGTAGCATAGGTACCGTCTCCTACACCGTATTCAACAACAGCGACCTCAACTTCGGCAGCTTCTGGCATCAGTTTGACTACAATCGTGGTGAAATCATCGGACTGGTACTCACCTACCCCATCTTCAACCGCTTCAAGACGCGAAACGATGTCAGAAAGGCCTCCTTCGATATCATCAATAAGAGACTTGCTTTGGAGGATGCCAAACTGCAATTACGCAAGGATATTGAAACGGCATATCAAAATGCCACCGTGGCCAAGCAGAAGCAACTATCAGCAGAAAAATCATGCGAAGCCAGCCGCATCAGTGTGGAATACGAGGAAATACGCTATGCCGAAGGGCGCTCCAGTATCTTCGACCTGCTACAGGCTCGCCAGAAATACTTTAAGGCCCAGCAGGATGCCGTACAGGCAAAGTACGAATACCTCATTCGCGAGCGTATCCTCGATTATTATAAATAACCCCTGTTCCCATGTATCTTCAGGTGTTTGAGCATCCGCAAGACGTAACCCGTGAGGAACTGAACAAAGACCTTCTTCTGCTTCCACAATGGAGACGGAGGAAGGTCTTATCATATCGCTTTCTAATTGACCAAGTGCTTTGCGCCAAGGCTTATCTGCTTTTAAAGAATGGACTGAGAGAAGCCTACGGGATTGTCGATAATCCAACGTTCGAGTATGTCATGCACGAGAAACCTGTCCTGCGTGACTATCCGAATATACATTTCAATCTCAGTCATTGTAGGCGAGGCGTCATGTGCGTCATTGATGACCATCCCATAGGATGCGATATAGAGCAAATAGAAACCACACTCGATTTAGACCTATGCCACTTCTGCTATAATGACAACGAGGTGGCGGGAATCGTCTCTGCAGAAGATCCGTGTGTTGAGTTTACGAAACTGTGGACAAAGAAAGAGGCAGCTCTTAAACTGACAGGTGAAGGTATCAATGACGACCTTCCCACACTATTCACCAAAGATACAATTGATCATCTTATGTTTGAAACGGTTGTCCGAAAAGACTATGGGTTCGTTTATACGGTCTGTAGATACAAATATCCAAAGGATACATATGAAACATAGCATACTTTTTGTCTGTCATGGGAATATCTGTCGCAGTCCGATGGCAGAGTTCGTTATGAAGGATCTGGTGAGCAAGGCTGGTCTCGACGACCAGTTCTATATCGAGTCGGCAGCCACCTCCACAGAGGAAATCGGCAACGAGGTGTATCCGCCAGCCAAGCGGAAACTGGCCGAACATGGCATCTCGTGTAAGGGAAAGACGGCCCGTCAAATGGAGCGAGGCGACTATCACCGTTTCGACCTGCTGATCGGTATGGACTCTTGGAACCTGCGTA
>Ga0310786_10009210_pt1 | contig 12564 bp, 9 predicted proteins | sample AusTroGonzalo_MG_FD_203881 | JGI IMG/M metagenome (GOLD analysis project Ga0310786, IMG submission 203881) | Bovine rumen microbial communities from tropical cattle in Woodstock, Queensland, Australia - Gonzalo_03 (v2) (version 2) | ecosystem: Host-associated > Mammals > Digestive system >...
AAGGGCATGAAGAACTTCATCACCTTCACCCTCGGCACGGGCGTGGGTAGCGGCATCGTGGTGGATGGCAAGCTGGTACACGGCAAGACCGGCGGCGCGGGCGAACTCGGCCATGCCATCCTTATCCCCGAAGGGCGTCCCTGCGGCTGCGGGCGCAAAGGCTGCCTTGAGACCTACACCTCTGCCACGGGCATACGTCGCACGGCACTAGAGATGATAGAAGGCGCTCCTGATTATGTCGGCGCACTTTCTACGGTGCCCCCCGAGGAGCTGACGAGCAAGATGGTGGGCGACGCTGCCAAATATGGCGATCCCTTGGCTATCAGGGTCTTCGAAATGACAGGGTACTGGCTGGGTATCGCCTTGGCCAACGCCGTGGCCTTCAGCGGTCCCGAGGCCATCTTCCTGATGGGCGGTCCCGTGAAAGCCGGCGAGGTGCTGATGCGTCCCGTACGGGAGTCGTTTAAGAAACACCTGTGTTTCGTCTATGACGGTAGTGTCGACGTGCGCGTCTCAGAGCTGCCCGACAACGACGCGGCCATCCTTGGGGCAGCGGCGTTATCGAAGGCATAAAGACTCTTATTTCAGGGTAAAGCGCACTCCCAAGTAAGCTTTGATGCCGCTCAGCGGTCCCCATACCATCGAAGCGTCGAAGTCCTCGCTGGTGGGGTTTTCTGCTGAGATGATGGGGTATTTCTGCTTGTAGTTGGTCAGGTTCTCACCTCCGACATACAGTTCCCAACACTTGCCCAACTTTTTGGTAATCTGTGCGTTCATTATGACATAGAAGGGTGAGCGCTTGATGTCTTGGTTGTGGGCCACAGCGGTGGCGTTGCCACTCAAGTCTGGCACGCGGCTGTCGCCGTTGAACTGCGTCGTCAAGTCGAACTGCCAAGTGCCGGGGGCATACGACATCGTCACCAAGCCCTTGTAACGGTTCACGAAAGGCTTCTCCATCAGCGAGTCGTTGATGGTCATCTTCACGTCGTTGTAGCGGAAAGCCAGTGTCAGGTCGAAGTCTCTGATAATCTCACAGCTGACCTCAATTTGTGCGCTGTTGGAATACGACTTGCCGTCGAGGTTGTAGATGCGGATCTCATGGGCGTCGGCATCACGGTCGAGGACGATTTGGTTGACGAAGTCGGTGCGGTAGAAGTCGGCATTGATCACAATCTCGCGCCAGCCGATGTCGATGCCTTTGGTCACGTTGATGCCATAGTTCCAGGCCTCTTCCATTTTGGGATTTTCCCGCGAAAAGACGATTCTTCTTGCAGAGGCAAACATCGTGGAGTTCTCCGCCAACACATTGGGCGAGCGGTAGCCCCTACCTGCCGAGACCCTGATGGTCAGTTCGTCGTGAGTCTTAAAACGCACATGAAGACGCGGCGTGTAGAGCATTTTATGGTAATAGGTGTTGTAGTCGGCGCGGAAACCGGCAATGACGCTCCAGTGATGCTCGTCGTTGAAGACATATTCTGCGAAGACACCGGGGACGTGCTCGGTGCGTTGGAAGGTGCTGTCAACATGGGTTGACAAATCCGTGTTATTGAGATGCTCGTCGTATTTGTCGTAAGAGTAGCTTGCACCTACCGAGTATTTGTGGTGGTCGTTCACCAAATAGGAATCGAAGAGCAAGTTGGCGTAATAAGAAATCTGAGTGGCATCATAATAGGTTCTCGCAAAATAAGATGAGCCTAAATCATGGTAGATGAACTGTTGCTGGAAACCTAAGCTGGTGTCGTCGCGGTCAAAGAGGAAACCCGTCTTGGAGAAAGCCTCATAGCGTTGGGTCCAGATGGAGAAACCGATGCCTGTCATCCCTGTGTTAGGCCACGGGGAGTAATCCATCTGACCACCCCAGCGGGATTCGTAAAGCGCCTTCACGCCCCACATGCCTTCAAACCAGTCTTTGGCGTAGTTGTAACGGAAAAAAACGTTGCCTTGGGTTACCATCGGGTCATCGATGAAGTTGTCTTTGTTGCCGTCCATCTTCATGAAATTCATGTTGGCATGACCGAGGAGCATCATGCTGCCGTGTTTGCCCACGTTCCAGCGCGTGTTGAAGTTAAGCTCCGTCATGGTCATCGTGTTGCCATAGAGGTTAAGGAATAACCTCTCGCTTTCACCAGGTTCAGGCTTCTTATAGTCCACATTAATCTGTCCGCTGATGGACTCAAAGCCGTTTCTCACCGATGACGTTCCTTTGGAAATCTGGATGGCGTTCATCCAAGTGCCTGGCACGTAGTTGAGGCCAAAGGCAGAGGCCAGACCGCGGAAGTTGGGCATGTTTTCGGCCATCATCTGGGTGTAAATTCCACTCAAACCCAGGAGTTCAATTTGTTTGGCACCAGTGACGGCATCGCTATAAGACACGTCGACCGAGGCATTGGTCTCAAAACTCTCGGCTAAGCTACAGCAGGCCGCACGACGCAAGCCCTCCGAAGAGATTTCCTGCACCGCGATGGCTTTGATCGGGTTAATGAAAGAGGCCTTTTGTCGCGCCTCAATCTCCACCTCGTTCAGCATGTGGGCGGAGTGGAACACGTGGTCGTAATGGGCAGGCTCTGCCATGTGGTGCACCGTGTCGTTCTCATAGCTGATACAGCTGAACACCAGGCAGCAAATCGTTTCGTGCAACGGGATTTTATAGTGTCCGTGGGCATCGGTCGTGGTGCCTTCATTGACGATTTTCCAATAGACATTCACACCCGGGATGGGCGTACGCTTGCCGTTCTCGTCCTCCTCATAGACCGTGCCTTCGATAAAGCCCTGGGCAAAGGCACCCATAGAGAAGACGAATAATAATAAGGTTATTAGGGTTATGTGTTTGGTTTTCATGATGATTGTTTGTTTTGTGATTGTTTGTTTCTTTTCCGTCACTGCGGGCTTGACCCACAATCTCCCATACGTAAAGGATACCCTCTCGCAAAGGAGATTGCGGATGTTCCTCCGCAATGACAACTAAGGCTCGGGGTACCCCCCCCGGTCTCTTGTCTTGCGGGTCAATCAGAAAACCAAAGGATTAACCTTCAACGAAGAAAAAAAGACAGTCCTCTCCCGCCCGGAAAGAAACTTGAGTGCCTTTCGTGGAGAGTGGTTGTTGAAGACCGTGCTAATCTGGGCGCAGATCTCTGTCAAGTCGAGATGCGGCAAGACAAAGGATTGCATATCGACAACCAGATGCTTGTCGGGTGAAAAAACGTAGTTGTCGGTGAACTGGATCTTGCTGTCGAAGTCCTCGCAGCAACACTTGGCGTTGAACTGGACGACGTCGTGCAACGCAGCGGCTTCCATCTCATGATGTTCGTGATGGTGTCCCAAGCAATGCACACATTCAGCGGAGGCGTCGCCAAAGCTACCCGTGATATGGTGGTCTTCGGTGCAGTAATGGAACTTCACGTCCCAGCCGAGCGAGACGAGCAGTACCGCAAGAGCCATCAATAAGGAGCCGATTTGCAACAACTGTTTTTTCATGCCGCAAAAATAGGAATTTACTCAATAGGTTTTGCCTCTTTTTTAGGTCGCCGCCTGATGACAAACCTGTCGAAGGTGGCAAGGATTCCAGGCAAAATAAAGATAATCAGCAACAAACAGGCGAAAGCGCCCACGGCGATGCAGCGCAGGATCATCACGGTGGTCGGGTCGTCAAGCATGAACGACATGGCCAGCGGCGCCAGCGTCATGATCATGCCAGAGGTGATGATGGTGTGCGTCGACATCTTGTAGGCCTGGCAAATGGAATTTAATTTGTTGTGCGTGGCGCGCGCTTCACGGTAGTTGTTGGTGAACAAGATGCCATAGTCGATGGTGGCGCCCATGAGTATGCTCTGCATGATGAGGTAGGCCAAGTAAAGCAGGTCGCCAAACAGGCCGCTCAACGTCACGTTGATATACACCGCTGTCATTACCGTCATGACAAGGATGGCGGGCACGACGAGGGAACGGAAAGTCAGTGCCACGATAAGGAAGATGGACAACACGGTGATGAGCGTGACCAGCATCATCTCGCCACTGAACTGGTTGCGCATCTCGTTCATCATCACCGATTCACCTATCAGGTAATGGTCGCCGGCCAGTTGCGTGTCGCATTGCGCTGCAAGGGCTTCTACAAAGGCGTTGGTTTCGTCGGATTCCTTGGGCAGCTCGGTGAAAACGATGCCTTGCGAATACTTTTCTCCACGCAGCCTACCGAGGTTTTCCGCTATCGAGGTGTTGACTTTGTCCATACCCGTCCGCATCTCGTCATTGATCCAAGGGGCAAAACGCGGACTGTCGATGATGGAATCGTTCAGCGTCGCCATGAGTTCCTCTGCCGAGAGTTTCATGTTACCTCTTTCGAAATGGGTGATGCCGTGATAAAGGTAAGCCAACTCAATGTCGCGCAGTTCCATCTCGGTACCCAACTCGCCCAGTAAGGCCTGCATTTCCACAGCATTGTAAAGACTTCCTTCCGTGGCGATGTCCATGATTCTCTCGGCCTGATTAAGCTTTTCAAGGTATTCCTTGTTCTCTTCTGATATATCAGCAACGGGCTCTGGGGTTTCTTGTGGAATGATGTTTTGTGGAGTAACGTTTTGTGGGGTAACAATTTGCGGGGTAACGACTTCAACAGGTGTCTCTGTCGGTTCTTCCTCCACCTCCACTACCGGTTCTTCTTCGATAACAACATTCTTTCCAGACTGAAGTGTCGCAATCATCAAATCATCTTTTTCTTTCAACCACTTGCGGCTTTCTTCATCAATCTGCGAAGCAAACATCTTCCTGTTGGCAAGGTCGCTGATGATGAAATGTATGAAATCGTAAAGCGACATAGTCTTTGTCCTCTGACCCGTGGCGCGTCCGTAAAGGATGAATATCATAGCTACGGGTCTTTCTTTCATCCCTATAATATGGGCGATTTCGTCTGAGGAATGCTGGCGCAGAAACACCGTCGAGTCCGTGTAAATCTTGTCCTCTTCGGAGACGCTTGTGGTTTCAGCCGGAGCCAAATCTTCTTCGGTTACCAAGGTATCATAATCAATTTCGTCCACAACCACCTCCTGTGGTTCAATAGGTTGAGGTTCAAGTGTTTTGACACTATGATACTGCGGCGCCGAGCTTTCGTCGATCAAATCCTTGGCCGATTGAATCATCTCACGAATCGACATCGTATGGTCGGCCGGACAGAGTATCGAAACCAATTCCTGGTCGACACCAAGAATGTTGGAGAGTTCTTCCGCGGTCAACGGGCTATTGATCAAGGTGGTGTCGGTAAGCGTTACGAAAGAGTTGAGGTCTTGCAATTCGTTTTGTCCAATAGTAAACGGCCGTCCAAAATACGCCGAAATCGTGCTGTCGACGCCATAGTCCACAGCCAGCAAGGCCATGTCGTGAAGGCTCATCGTTTCATCGCTGAGGTTGGTCGACGCCATGAAATAGATGACGTCCACAGCCATGTTGACAACATCGTCAGAGATGGCGTAGCCGTTGTTCGGCAAACCGTCCACCATTTTTTTTGTATCCGAGGCCGTAAGCCCTTTTTGCATCAGCGAGGGATACGAGATGAAAGAGGTGACATTCTTGTTTTCCGAGAGGCTGTCGGCCAATGCTATCACCCTGTCGGCATCGGCGTTCTCGTACAAAAGCACGATGATGTTTTTCTGGGGGAAGTATTGTGCGATTTCGGATTTCTGCTCGGAAGAGAAGGTGATTTCTGTCCTTTTGTGGAGCAGAAACGCCGCCGCAAAGATGGCCACAAAAAACACGGCCAACGGAATACTGTATTTGATGCTGAAACCAGCGAGACGTTCGGTCTTAATCTGTAAGACCTTCTTTTTTGCTTTCTCGATGGATTCGTCACCAGCCAATATCAAGGTGGGTAGCACGGTGAAAATCGAAACTAGGCTGCAGAGCACGCCTTTGGCCAAGACGATGCCCATGTCGGCACCGATCTTGAACTTCATGAACACCAAGGCCATCAGTCCCACGATGGTGGTAAACGCGCTGCTGACGATGGACGACGAGGCCTTCTTGAGCGCGACGGTCATGGCGACAAACTTGTCGCTGCCCGACGACCTCTCCTGCCGGTAGCGGTTCATGAGGATAATGGAATAGTCGATGGAGAGGACCAGCTGAAGGATGGCGGCTATCGAATTAGTGGTGGCCGACACGCTTCTGAGCAAGGCGTTGGTACCCATGTTGACGGCCACGGCCACGCCGATGGCGACAAGGAAGATGGGCGGTTCGAGCCACGACTCGCACATGATGAACAACACGATGAGCAGCAAGATGAAGGCGATTAGAATCACGCCTATAGGAGCCGTGGTGCCTTGTTCGCTCGTCTCAACGACGACGTTATTACCATATTTGTCAGAAATATCATCGGCGATCTCGCTTTGGCTGCGCTGGTTACCGCATAAAAGCTCATAAAGTACCTTCTCGCCACGGTTGTATTCTTCGATGCCCTCTTGATACAAGACACTGGAAACACCGTCGATAGCCGCAAGCTCTTCCTTGGTTGTGACTCGTAGACTGTCGGGGAGCGACCAAAACATCACCCTGGTGATGCCTGTCCCGACACCTTCTTCGCCAAACTCTTCCGTCATCTGTTCAATCCCTTGCTTCATCCGCGAATCGTCGGGCAGATAGCGCGTCATATCGGTGTTGATCCTCGTGCGAGGAATCAAAAACACACAAGCGATAGCCACTGCTACCGCTGCAACAAAAAACACGAGACGTTTCCTGACAAACAGATCAAAGAGATAATTATATCGTTGACGCAAGGTCATACTATCCAGTTTCAGGCTGCAAAAATACAAAAAAAAATTGTATCTTCGCAGCGTAAAACGAACATACAATGGCCGACGGATATTTAGAAAAACGCTATGAAGAGGTCTTTGGCAAGGGCGCCAAGAAGACCGTGGTGAAACACACCTCAGTAGAAACCCTTATGGAGAAAAACCGCAGTTATCGTGGCTACGACCAAAGCTTTGTGGTGAAGCGCGACATGCTGGAGCGCATTGTGGCGGTGAACACCAAAATCGCCTCGGCGAAGAACCAGCAGGTGCTGCGTTTCAAGCTGGTAACCAAGGAAACGGGGGCCGACATCATCACACAAAACATGAAACTGGGTGGTTTGTTGCCCGAGTTGCACCTCCCCTTCCCCGGCACGGAACCTGAGGCTTTCATCATCATCTGCAGCACCATCCCTGAAAACAAGTTCGTCGACATCGACCTCGGCATCGCGGCACAGAGTATGCTGCTGAAAGCCACCGAGATGGGACTTAATGGCATCATGATAGGCGCTTTCAACAAGGCAAAGATCACCGAAGCCTTCAATCTGCCTTACGAGCCGCTGCTCATCCTGGCCATCGGCAAGGGGGCGGAGAAAATAAAACTGCAAGCCGTCGATGCGGGCGACAAACTGGCGTATTATCGCGACAACGACGGCGTGCAGTATGTACCGAAAATTCGGTGGGAACAGTTGATTTTGGAGTAAATTTCTCCACGCAGAATTCGCAGAATTATGGGAATTTGTCGTCGCAAAGCGACGCAGAATCGATACTTGTAGGGCTGTCACACCGTGGCAGCCGCATTGGGTTTTCCCGTCATGCGGCTGCCGTGGTACGACAGCCCTACAAAACCAATTATTTTACTACCTTTTTGAACACCATTTCCGATACACCGATATCGTCCTTCATGTCAGAAAGATTGACTAAAATAGTGCCGTCCTTGTTGATGATGAAACCGTAAGGCGGCGCAGGCGTTTCTCCCAGTTGGCTGCCGTCGGGATTTGTGGGTTGAATGGAACCTGACGATTTACCGTCATAGGTATAGGTGAAAGGCAGACCCACATCTTCAAATTCAACCTGTGGTTTTCCATTCTTCTTCTGCGATGACAAGGTCATAACAAAGTATCCCGTTGTGGTGCTTTCAAACTCCATCGTCATCTTCATGGTATAGGTAACTCCATCCTTGGTGCCTGTGTTCAAGCCTTCATACTTGGTATTGGCAAGGCTACCTTTACTTTCTTGACCATCCCACAACTTGAAATTGATGGGCATCATGTAACTGACACGGACAGGTTTCCCTTCTTGCTTGCCAGGTTTCCATTTCGGCATGGACTTGATGACACGAACCGCTTCTTCGTCACAACCACCACCGATGCCGCGCAACACTTTCACTTCACCGATACTGCCGTCTTTCTCAACAACGAAACTAAGAAATACACGACCAGCAATGTTTTTGTCTTTGGCTTCTTCAGGATATTTGACATTTTCACCGACATATTTCATCATGGCCTCAACACCGCCAGGAAATTCGGGCATTTCCTCAACGATTTGATAGACACCGTTTTTGTCAGGCTTCATTTCGGCTTTGCCTACATCCGATTTCTTGACAGGTTGGTCCGGTTGACTATCAGTCAGTTTGAAAACGATGGGCATCATGTAACCGACACGAACAAGCTTCCCGTCTTTCTTTCCCGGTTTCCATTTCGGCATGGCCTTGATGACACGAACCGCTTCTTCATCGCAGCCACCACCGATGCCTCGTTTTACTTCCACATTGGACACGCTACCGTCTTTTTCGACGACGAAACTGATGAACACACGGCCTGCGATTTCCTTGTCCTTAGCTTCCTGCGGATATTGGACGTTTTCAGAGACGTATTTCATCATTGCCTCAACACCTCCAGGATATTCAGGCATCTCGTCAACGACTTGGTAAACAGAGTCTTCTTTGGCTTTTTCCAACAACGACTGATACATGTTTTCTTTATTGTCTTTAAAAAAAATACTGAATGGCTCGATACTGTATGTCGCAGTATCACCATGTTTTTCAACTTCCGTAATATGCATATTATTGCCAAACGTGCCGTCAGCATTATAAGAAGTGACAGTCATTTTTTTGCATGGCTCTCCCGTATTGGGATCGAAGGCATCGAAAGTTTCACACTTGATGTAGGAACCATCCTCGTTGTAGATGATAGTATCCTTCAACAGAATTGGGTCACCGTCATCACCATAGATTTCAAACTGGCCCATTTCTATCCTAATGGATTTTTCGTCGGCATTCATTGGGTTACTGAGCTTAGTCGAAGCATCTTGTGCCGCAACCTTTGTGTTGGCGATCATCAGAACGGCCAGCACCGGCACCGTGGCCAAGAGCCTCCACCAGAGGCCCTTGGCCTTTTCATTCTTTGTAATCATCTTGATACGTTTTTTGGTAAGGATTAAACTGAAGTTATTGCTCATTCCGCTGAAGTCGCCAGCCGTGCACTGCTGAACGATTAGCATCATGTAGTTCTTTTTGTCAACGCCCGTGGCCACCACGTCGCGGTCGGCCTGGTATTCGTGGAGGCTCTGCAACTCCTTCTTATACAGATAGATGAAGGGGTTAAACCACTGCAGAATCATCATCACCTCGACGAAGAGGATGTCCCACGAATGGCCGTGCTCGATGTGGCTCATCTCGTGGCGCATGATGTCGGGGTCCACGTCCTCGTTAGGGAAGATGGCATAGCGCATGAAGGAGAACGAGCCTTGCTCACGACCCGTGAACACTGCCGTGCAACTATCCATCTTACGCTTGGACGAGCGGATAATAAGTACTATGAGTCGCCCTAACTTGAAGAGAAACAGCAGCGTCATCACGCCGACACCTAATAAATAGATACCAGCTATGACCTGCCACAAGCTGAAACGCGACTGTGTATCCGTCGTCACCGTCACCTCGGGCAACATGGGCTGACCGTCAGGGGTGACGATGACTTCGTTCAGCAGGTTGCTGCCGCCAAACAGGTTCTGTTTCAGCTCCACCATCTGCGGCGACTCCAGACCCGAGAGCAGCCCCAGCAGCGGCATGGCTAAGGCCAGCAGCATGCTCGTCAGCAGGAAATAACGGTTGAATTTCAGGCGGTTGCTGTTGCGGAACAACAGGCGATACACCAGCCAAAGGACGGCGATGGTGGCTGCGATGGGCAGCACGTGACCGAGTATCAATTCTTTTGCGTTCATGGCTTATCTCCTTTCTGAGGCGATGGCCTCGTCAATTGCTTTTCTCATTTCCTCCAACTCCTCGACGCTGAAGTTCTCCTTCTTGGCGAAGGCCGAGACGAGGTCGAGGTAGGAATTGTTGAAGTAACGCTCCACCACGCTGCCGAGATAGCGGTGCGAGTAGTCCTCCTTGCTGACGACGGCGCTGTAGCGGTGGGCGCGGCAGAAGGTCTCGTGCTTCACAAAGCCCTTGTTCTCCAAGATTTTGATGATGGAGAGCACGGTGTTGTAGGCCGGTTTGGGTTCGGGAAACGCCGCCATGATCTCATTGGCAAAGCCCTGCCCTATGTTCCAGATGACCTGCATCACCTGTTCCTCGGCTTTGGTCAACTCCTTCATTCTGATTGAGTTATCTTCGATATTTTCTTTCTTTCTAGCCATTTTATCCTCCGTTTCTAAAGGTTTAACGCTGCAAATATATAGATTATTTTGAATATACAACTATTTTTTTAGTTATTTATTGTATTTTTTTGATAATATTTTGTAAACACCTGGTTATCAATATGTATTAAAGTGATTATTTTTGGTTTCAGTCAAAATACTGGCGAGGTTAGCGGAAAATTGTTATTTTTGCAGCGAGAAAAACTTCAATATCATGTTAAACCCTGTAAACACACAAGGAATCTATATAAACGTACCTATGACAGATTGGGTACTTTTGAAGGAACTCATCCGTAAATTCGGTTGGCAAGCTGAAACACGGGAGCAACTGCTTGAAAGGTTCACCAAGAGCCGTTCCGACAAGGAATTGCTCACCGATGAAGAAATTATGGAAGAAGTCAACTCTGTTAGATACGGGAAATGAAAATCATTCTTGATTGTAATATCTGGATTTCGTTGCTAATCGGCCATCAAGCCCAGTTGATTCGGCACATCGAAGCCGATAGTATCATCACAGGAGACACAGACCTGCTTGACCTAAAACAGCATAAGCAAACCCAAATGATAAAACTGGCTGATTTTAGGAAATTGCTTGACAATTAAAACATGTAATCGGACAAAATCTTTAGTTTTTTTTGAAGTTTTTGCTTTCAGTTTCCCAAAATGTTGTATTTTTGCACCCGCATTTGAGACGCCACTTTAGCTCAGTTGGTAGAGCAACGCATTCGTAATGCGTAGGTCGTTGGTTCGAGTCCGACATGTGGCTCAAAAAAAAGAGTTCCAAACGGAACTCTTTTCTTTTTTTCCTATACCTTGATTATTTCACTAGTAATTTTTCGACCGCGCCTGTTGCTTCATCCTTAATGAAATACAACCCTTGAGGAAGGCTCCCAAGATCCATCTGATGGGTACCAGGCTTTACTATATGCTTGGCCACGATGCGCCCTTGCAGATCCACCACTTCCAAACGGCTTTCCGTTGCCGACTCAATGGTGATCACACCCGAAGTCGGATTGGGCCAAAAACCGAAAGACTTCTGCGTTGGTTCTGCAACACCCATGTTTCCGCTGTCACTAGTAGTAAAGAACTTGTATATTTCGGTCATATAACTGATGTCGTATTGGTTCGCGTTGTTATACCAAGTGTGGTTGCCGCCAATCACCTTGATGTGCTGTAGCGTTTCGTCGCCTTTATAGGTGTAACGCACAAACAGAAGCCCGTCGTTCTTGAGATCGGGGAAGGTGTCGATAACAGGTTCGCCGGTACAGGTATTGGCGTTTATCCAATAATTTAGGATGGCGTCAACGCTGAGACCGAGGTTGCCACCAAAATACTGTGAGTTGCCATCATATCCAACCACTGGATCGCTGGTGCTGTGAATATGCAACATCCTCACTGGCGCCACGGCTGTATGGTTGCCCATGGCATTGGTAATCAGTCCGCTCACCGGCGCGCAAGCCGTGATACGGTCGCCATGCTCAATGGCCATGCGGTGCGTCATGAAGCCACCCATCGAAAAGCCCGTGAAGAAGACACTATCCAGATCCACCGAATACTGTTCTGCCATAGCATCAAGCAGCGCCATCAAAAAACCTGAGTCGTCGGTAGTGCTGTTGGTCAAAGCCGCGTTCCACATCGTTCCAATGCCTTCGTTCAAGGCCTGAGGTATGACCACGACCCAACCAAAATTATCTGCAACTTGTTGAAAATGAAACTCGTTGTCGACACGTGTGATATTGTCACCCAAGCCGTGCAAGAAAAACAAAATCGGCATGGATTCGACATTCTGTGAAGGCGTCCGTACCAAATATTGGCGTTGGACATCCTGCCATTCAAAAGTTTGAATTTGAGCGTACGACCGAACAGTAAGCATTAAAACAGCTGATAAAACGCTGATTTTTAGTATGTTTTTAGTTTTCATAGTAAGAATGTTTTGAAATTATTATGCGCAAAGATACACTTTTTCTTATTCAACCATAACAATAGTATCGCCCTTGATATTCAGCTGTTTTCATTTCTATGTCATTCTCCGTGGAAATGTAGCCGCCCAATTGCGGAAAAAAATGTATTTTTGCAGATTAATCTATTGTGGACATGTCTGCACCTAACAAATTGATAGAGAAAATCGAAGGCTTCACGCGGAAGTACT